>Ga0256405_10000357_pt1 | contig 152997 bp, 144 predicted proteins | sample RumenRJG_02DNA_FD_189096 | JGI IMG/M metagenome (GOLD analysis project Ga0256405, IMG submission 189096) | Bovine rumen microbial communities from Lethbridge, Alberta, Canada - RJG_02 | ecosystem: Host-associated > Mammals > Digestive system > Stomach > Rumen | place: Canada: Alberta... | reverse complement strand
GCAAAATTCATTTCCCCGGACTTTTGCCGGACAATAAGAGCAAATAAAGTGACATTTCGTCCCATTTGGTAACGCATAAAAAGATTTTTTCCGACCGCCCAAACCTAAACACACACTAAACTTTGCCAAATAATCAATTTAAGAGTTCAAATGAAATGTCCTGTTAAACCATATAGAAAGAATCTATCTCTTTTTTATTAGCAAGGGAGAGATTCGAACTCTCGACCTCACGGGTATGAGAGTCATCCTTTAACCAAAAAATGCCAATTTTGAAACTTTTCCACTTGTTTGAAACTTATTCATACACTTTAAAATTATATATGTATTACCCGCCTATTACCCGCTTTTTTAATGGATTTTTTTATCTTGTATTTTTATCAAATAATAAAAAATAAATAGTCAAAATAGTTTATATTATTAAATTTGAGTTATATTATTCGTTATTATTTCCGAAATTGAGAGAGTAATATTTATAACTTGTATTAGCTAAAAAAGGAGCTTAAGTATGTACATTTTGAAAAATTTATATAAAATCTTATTATAAATCAACTAAATGTGCTTTAATGACAAGCATTTTCAGAATTGCTAATTTCAGAATGAACGGAGTTAAACGGAAAGCAGTATTTTAATATAAATATATATAAAATCGTAAAAAGTTTCTCAGAATTCAATCTGAAATCAGCAGAATAATAAAGGATAAAAAGTATGGATTATTTAAAAGAATTTATCAAAAAACTGCAAAATTTGGACCATTCAAGACGAACAGATACTGTTTTTAAAGATTTTTTAGCACTAAGCACTTATGCAATAATGCAACCATTCTACAAGAATTCTGAAATAGAGCAAAAATACTTAGACATAATAAACAAATACAACAAAGAGCAAGCAAATGAATTTAGTCAAATGCTTGCTCTTTTAGTTAATGCACTTGAAGAGAAGTATCAAGATTTTTTAGGACAAGTTTATATGCAGTTAGATATAAGCAATAAAGCTAGTGGTCAGTTCTTTACTCCATACCATGTAAGTAAGTTAATGGCTGAAATAACGTTCATAGATAACCAAAATGACATTGAAAATCAAGAAATAGTTACGCTTTCTGAACCTTGTTGTGGTAGTGGTGGCATAATTATTGCTTCCGCTGAGATTATGAAAAAATATGGAGTCAACTTTCAGCAGAAATTATTTGTCGAGGCGATTGATATAGACGAACTTTGTTTTCAAATGACTTATTTGCAACTGTCTTTGTACGGAATACCTGCAAGAGTAATGTTCGGCGATACATTAGCATACAAATTCAGTCAGATAATTTATACTCCAATGTATTTTATTAATGGTTTTTCTTGGCGATTAAAAGAGATTAAACAGACTAAAACAAAGACTGAACAAGAGATTATAAAAGAAGTTGTAGAAATGAAACAATTAAGCTTGTTTGAATTTTTATAAGAAAGGAATTATACTATGAAATACTACAAAGCAGTCATTACACCGACTATATCAGGCGGCAATATTGAAGTAAGAATATCCGCAAATAATACAAGTCAAGCTAAAAAACTGATTGCAACATTACCATACTTTAAAAGCTTTGTGAAACAACCAGTTTTGGAAGATATGGAAGATAACAACTTAACAAAGCTTAGTAATCTAATTAAAAAAGCACAAGCCAAAGACCAAGCGAAATTATCAATTATTAGTTAACTAGAAAAATGTATAAATTTATGCTATAATTGTCTCATGGGTAGCAATGAAAAAAAGAAAATACCACAACCTGATATGAAAGTTCTATACATGCTTTCTGGGGGTAAGTGTGCTAAATGTAAAAAACCTTTGTTTATAACAAAGGCAAATGGCAATGTTAGTAATCTATCAGAAATGGCTCATATTCGTGGAGAAAAACCTGATGCAGCTAGGTATGACGATTCAATGACGGATGAAGAACGTCAATCATATGCTAACTTGATGGCAATGTGCCCAAGATGTCATAAAGAGATTGATGATGATGAACAAAAGTATACCGTAGAAATATTGAATGAAATGAAAGAAGAACATGAGCAAACAATTAGGCAAATGCTTACATCATCTATAAATAACGTAACGAGTGAAGAATTAGCATTAACTATAAAATTTTTATCAAAATCTTGTAACCAAAGCATGAGTGGTGAAGATTATACAATAATTGCACCAAGTGAAAAAATATATAAAAATAACTTATCTCCTTATATTGCAAATATGATAACAATGGGATTGGCAATATTTCCTTTAATAAAGGATTATATCAATAAACAGTCAAATATAGATTTTAATTTTGCTAAAAACTTAAAGGAATGTTTTATTGAAAAATATTTAGAGCTAAGAAGACAAGATATTGATAGTAATACTATCTTTGTAGAGCTTTGGGATTTTGCAAAGAATGGGAAAACTGATAATAAGTCTGTAGCGGCGGCTTTATCAGTTGTCTCATATTTCTTTTTGGAGTGTGATATATTTGAGAAATGATTAAACCTGATAAAAATATAAAACTCTCATATTCATTAATTGGAGTTGGAGCATTAATTTTACCTAAAATAGTTGCACCAACAACAATATCTTCATTATGGCAAAAATTAAGACATTATGAAGAAATTGCAAATTTTGAAAAATTTGTACTAACATTGGATTTCCTTTTTATGTGTAACCTTGTAAAGTTTGAAAATGGACTATTGGTGAGGATAAAAAATGATTAAAGCGTTAAGAATATTTGATGACAAAAATAATCTTATAAGAGAAATTACATTTAAAAAAGGGTTAAATGTAATATTTGCAGACATTACAGAAGTGGAAGATGTTAAAAATGATAAGAAATCTCGTAATGGTGCAGGGAAAACTACTCTTATTGAAATCATAGACTTTTGTCTTGCAGGAAATCCTAAAACAATAGATAATAAGACCATAGAAAAATGGCAGTATGCAATTGACATAGTGTTGAAAAATAAAACATATACTGTTTACAGAGCTGTTTATAATAGTAATAAAGTTTACTTCTCTGATGGCGATTACAGTTTTTGGAAAATAAAACCAAGAAAAATTAAACAAGACTCTACAGTAAAATCAGATTTAAAATATGTATTAAAAGAAGAAGAATGGAAAATTATTCTTGGCGATTTATTATTTAGCATAGATGATGAAAACTCTATTACGTATTCCCCAACATATCGTTCGATTATATCTTATTTTATAAGATATAAAGAAGCTGCTTTTTTAGATCCTTTTAAAACTTTTTCGACTCAGCCTTCTTGGCAAATACAGGTATATAATGCATTTTTGTTAAATTTAAACTGGGAATATGCTGCTATTTTGCAAAAACTAAAAGATACAAAAGAGTCAATCTTAGCACTAAAAAAAGCAACAAGACATGGTTATTTAGAAAATTTTGTAGGCACAATTGGGGAATTAGAAGCTGAAAAAATTGCATTAGAAAGCCGAGTCAAACAATTTGATGAACAACTTGCTAATTTTCATGTTCACCCTCAATATGAGCAAATACAAAAAGAAGCAAATAACCTAACAAAGCGAATTCATAGTCTTTCAGATACAATAACTATGCAAAAAAGTTTATTAGAAAAATATCAAAACGATATGATTGATGAGAAAGATACTGATATTAATGCTGTAGAAATGGTGTATAAAGAAGCTGGTTTAATATTCCCAAAAGATTTGACTAAATCATTGGAAGAAATTATTCAATTCCATACAACAGTAATAAAGAATAGAAAAGAATATTTAAGTGATGAGATAATGCGATTAGATGCTAGCATAAAAGATAAAGAAAATAATATTTCAAAAATGTCTTTAAAAAAAGCTGAAAATATGCAAATTTTAAAAACGCATAATGCAATGGACGAATACAATCAATTACAAAGTCGAAATACAATGTTAAAATCCCAATTAAATGCAATAAATGAGCATATCGCAAATATAAAGAAAATAGAAAACGGTCTAAATGAAAATAAAAAGCAAATGTTGGATTTATTACAAAATGCACAACAAGATTTAGAAGAGAGAAGCATACAGAAAACATTAGCCATGCAAAATTTTGCAGAAATTGCAGAACATTTATATGCTGATATATTGCAAGATGAAAAAATCGGTTTGTCTATAGACTTTAATGAAAATGGCTATAAATTTAATGCTTTTATTGGAAAAGATAACAGTAGTGGTAGAACATCTATGAAAGTTTTTGACTATGATATGACTATTATGAAAATTAAAAATCAACTTAATAATAACTTACCTGGGTTTTTAATTCATGATAGTGATATATATGACCCCGTAGATGAAAGACAAATAGCGAGAGCTTTGCATTATGCAGAGAATTTAACGACGCAAATGAATACACAATATATATGTGCTATCAATTCTGACCGAATTGCAGAAGAATATTTTGAAGATAAGTTTAGAGATAAGTTTTATAAAGAGTGTATAAGAGTAAGACTTGAAGATACAAATGATGGAGGATTGTTTGGTTTTAAGTTTTAATATACCTTACAAATCTAAACTTAAATAAACATCATCTAACTCATCTTGTGTAATTCCGATATATCTTAAAGTTACACTTGGCGATGAGTGGTTAAAAAGCTTTTGTATCAGGGTTATATCATAACCGTTATTATATGCGTGATAACCAAAAGTCTTACGCAATGTATGTGTACCGATTTTTTCTTTTATACCAACCTCTTTAGCTACATTGTTGATAATTTTGTATGCTTGTTGTCGCAACAAAAAGCCCTTATTCTTTCTTGATAGGAATAAAGGCTCATTTTCGTTATAATCTCTCATTTTTAGATATTCCTTAAGTGCTGACTTTGCATTATCTGATAGCGGAAAATCTTTAAACTTATTTGTTTTCTTTTCTCTAAGTCTTATGCGGTCCTTTAGTTTGTTTCCGTCAATCACATCTGATACTGTCAATTTTAACAAATCACTAATTCTTAAACCTGAATTAATGCCAACAACAAACAGACAGTAATCTCTCAAGTTTTGTTGTTTTAACAGTTTTTTGATAGTTTCGATTTTCTTTAAATCTCTGATAGGTTGTACAAATTCCATAGCAAATACCTCTTAAATTCAATAATACATATTATATTAAAATTATAAATTATGTATTATTCAATGTACACCTTATTTTTTAACTAATTTCAAAAAGTATTTAAAAGATAAACAGGATAATAATTAGAGTAAATTTACACAATGATACAAAATATAATTATGTATCATTCAATTAAAAGAAAAATTTTAAATCTACTTTATAAAATTCCGCAAGTTTATACAATGTTTTTATGTTAATCGGATATTTACCATTTTCTAAGTTTGATAAATGGTCTCTTGATATTTTCACTTCTGCAGCAACAAATTCTTGCGATAAGTTTTGCTCTTGTCGTAGTTTTTTTAATCGTCGACCTATCTCATTTTGAACCTTACGAATACCCATATTCAAAATTGTAGAATACAATCTACAATTTATCAGTCGAATATATTCTACAATATATGGTAATAAAGCATACTATACATGTGTTTACAAGTTATTAAATTTGTGTATAATATTTATTATAAATAGGAAGGAGTTAAGATATGGCTGAAGAAACAAAAAAATGTCCATATTGTGACGGAGAAATTTTAGCAGCAGCTATAAAATGTAAGCATTGTAAGAAAATGCTAAAAGACTTAAATAATACAGAAAATATTATGATTAATGCAAAAGAAATGAATTTTTGGCAGAAATTGGGCGGAAATTATTGGATTGTCAAAAAACACATACTAAAAGAATTCAAATATCAAAATGGTTATTTAAAAATTGAATGTTGTTCCGGTGCGAATATCGAAGGCAATAAAAATGAATTAGAAATTACATTATTTAATGACTCAACATATGGTCGAACGATAGAAGTAAAAAAATCTCAAAAAGAAAAAATCAAATTCTTTATTGATAGTTGCGTAATAACAGAAGATGAAGCTGAACAGATTATTGAACTCTTACAGCCAAAAGAAACAAAACTCTCTAAAACTTTGGGTGTATTAGGCTTTATTGTTGACTTATTTTCATAAAATTTGAGAGTGTATTTGTGATTATAAATTATGTATCAAAGGAGATTATATATGCAGAGTGAAACAAAAAAATGTCCATATTGTGGCAGTGATATTCCAGTAAATGTAAAGAAATGCAAGCATTGCGGTGAATGGCTTACTATACAAGAAAAAGATAAACCCAAAGCTAGCCTTCACTTAGGTATTATAATAGAAATATTGATTGGTATTTTATCAATTCCAATAGGTCTGCATATTAGTGCTGACTGGGCTATATGTTTTATCATAGTTGCATACATTGGTTTAAATTTGTATTTTTTACCTACTTTGATTGCAGATGGGAAAAGAACACAATATACCCTAGCTATTTTTGCCCTTAATTTACTGTTAGGGCTGACTGTTATTGGGTGGATAGTGGCTCTGATATGGGCTCTTGCATTACCTAATTTAAGCAAAAACATTGAAGATACAGATAATTCTCAGGTACAGGCAAAAAATATAAGTAATAGATTTCAAGAGATTTCTACACAAAAAATAAATACATTAGATGAGTCAAGTGAGACAAAAAGATGTCCATATTGTGCAGAACTAATTCCTAAAAATGCTACTTATTGCAATATATGTGACTCTCATTTAAACGAGAATTCCTTTCCTAATAAGAGTATAAGTGCAGTTCACAATAGTAGTAGTGATGAAACTCCTGATAACGTAAAACAATGGAACTGGGGTGCATTCTGGTTTAGCTGGATTTGGGGGATTGCAAATAAAAGTTATATGACTTTATTGGTGCTAATTCCTTTCGTGGGACTCATTTGGATGTTCATATGTGGAGCAAAAGGCAACGAGTGGGCTTGGAAAAATAAAAATTGGGCAAGCATTGAAGAATTTAATGAAGCACAGAAAAAGTGGGCAATTGTAGGAAATTGTTTGGCAGGATTTCTAATTATATTTATTTTATTAATACTTTTACTCTTTAGTATGCCACAACAAGACGTAGAAGTACCTGTAAATAACGAACAGACTACAGTTCAACAAACAAACTCAAATTCGGATATTGAAGAAAAGGGCGATATTATTGAACAAGCTAATGAGTATGCAGAAGAAAGAGGCGACATTATTGATATGGCGGAAGATGATTACAACCATTCTGTAAATGAAAATCAACAGCAAAAGCAGATAAATAACCCTGCTCAACCAAAAACACAGCCAATTGTTCAACCAATAAAACAACAGGAAACTACAACTCAAAATAATGTTGTAGTACCACAATCCAAACAAAACAACCAAGATATAGACGATTTTATGAATTAAAAGGAGTATAATTATGAAAAAGATTTTATTTATTTTATTACTTGCAAGCATTATCTTACCCGCATTTTCTGATGCTATTTGGGAAGAAATTCAGAGTAAAGATAAACTAATATACGTTGATACATCTTCAATAACTAACCAAGATGCACAGTATTTATACTGGGTTAAAAATGCCAATCAAAATGGTTATCGAAAGATGCTAATGAAATCTGATTGTTCAAACAACTTAACTGGAGTACAAAAAGTAATAGTATACGATGAAAATGATAAAATGATTAAATCAGACGATTTAAATCAAGAATTATCTTATGTTGTTCCGGACTCAGATGCACAAGCTGTATATAATTATGTTTGCAGTATGCATAAGGAATCCGAGAAAAAACAGAATAGAGCACAAAAATTTAACAATCGTTTTAATAATGGAGTAAATGTTATAAATAATACAATTAACGGTGTTAATTCTGTAAGAGGAATGTTTGGTATATAGAGATAAGTTACAAAATATAATTTAAAATTAACGAGAGGTTATTCGCTTAACCCTCGTTAATTTTTTGTATGCTTTTAATATAAATTATTATAAATACTAGATTAGTATTCATCTAAATCATTCTGATAAAAATTTTCATCATATGTTGCATCATACCGCCCAAGTTCTATCATTTCTTCCTCAGAAACTAAACTCCGTTGAGCTTGCAATTTTAATTTATATTTTTCAAGAGGTCTAAGATCTTTAGTTGTTTTGTTTTTTGCATTGAAATCATCGTCAATTATTTTTATTTCTCTATGAGAGCTTATACTTGAATGCCTTATACCAAAATGATAAATTGTTACAGTGTTATTTTCTTTACAAATCAAAACTATAGGTTGATAACATTGTATTTCATTAGTATTATTACTTAGTTCAACCTGTTCAAATCGGAATTGACTACTATCTGAATAGGCTTCATCAAGATTTTTTATAATTTGTTTAAAACTGTTATTTTCATTACTTATAGGCTGTAAAAAGTCTAATAGCATTGATAAAAAAGCTTTTTCTTTCGAATTGTACTTTATTCTTCTTTTATCAGTATTTTTTATAAATGATTTTTTGCAGTTATTACAAAAATATCTTTGAGCACCATTATTATGGCCATTCTTTTTGACATTATTATGTCCGCAATGTGGACATGATACTGATTCTTCTTTTCTCATATCTGAATTTTATCATAAAAGCAACACAACAACTCAAAAATGTTGCTTTTTGTTTCTTTGAACAATTTTATTATTTTGACTCCAAAATTTTAATCCGCCCAAATGCACTTATAGTCATACTTTTAAGAAATAATTTCTCCGCCATTATAAAATTTCTGAGACAAGGTATATACTTCTCAGGGATTTCACAAAACTGAACATTGAAAACTGAATAAAAATTGCTAAAACATAATGTACAAGTGGATTTTTAGAAATTATAATCAAAAAAAAGGAAAGTGAGGTTAAAATGACTACTACTAAAGAGATAGCACCTCATGCTATCGTGGAAAACATCGATATTAAGAACTTTCCAATGCTTGAGTCAGATTATTACTTGAAACTGGCTCTTTTTTACGCAGAAAAAGGATTCTTTATATTTCCGGTAAATCCAAATAAAAAACCATATAAAGACTTTCACTGGAGCGTAAGAGCAAGTAATAATCCTGATGAAATCAAAAAAATGTGGCAGGAATATCCGAATGGCAGACCTGCAATATACTGTAAATCAAGCGGTATATTGATTATTGATACAGATAATAAACCTGAAAAAGATAAAAATGGCTTTAAGGTATTGCAAGAACTGGTTAATACATTAGGTGCTTTACCAAAGACAGTACTTGTTTATACACAGTCTAACGGAACTCACATGTATTTTAAACTCCCGCAAAATCGGCAGTTTAAGAGAAAAATAGATAATTGCATAGACATTCAGACAAATCATTACTGTATTTGTGGTGGTGTCTATACCGATACAAGCAGTTACCGATTTGCCAAAGGATACACGTTTGAAGATATTGGAGAAATTCCGGAGCTACCGCCTAAATGGGTAGATTTTTTGTCAAAACCAGCCGAACAAAAACAGTATAAATCAAATCAAGAAAACACCTACAAAGAGAAAGTAGTTATAGAGGGTGACTTCAAAAAACTTTATGATAACTGTTTATTTGTTCAAAAGGCAGTAAATGAAGCACAAACTCTTGATGAAAATTCTTGGTTTAGGTTTGCAATTGTACTCTCAAGCCTGTCTAACGGTTTTGAACTTTTTGACTTATATAGCAGACCACACCCTGAATATACGCCCAAAAAAACTTGGGCAAAATTTCAAAATGCTAAAAAATACAGTATTACTTGCAAAACTATCGCAAAAGACTTTCTAGAATGCAAAAACTGCGATTATTACAAATAAAAAAGGAGAAAATTATGATAGAAAAAGAAAACAAAAAAAACAGATAAGTCCGTTTCAAGTCCTATAGAGCTTGTAAAAAAAGACTTTGAAACGGAATATTTACCAACAATTACGAATGAAATTGCACAAAAAACAATGTTTGGTAATCCATATACTAAAAAATTACCAGAAGAAGTGAAAATCCCAGATATTCGTAAAAGACTATTTGATATAGGCAATACAAAGTTTGCATATAATTTTACGTTTGATAATGGAAAGAGCATTAAGATCTCAAAAATCATAAATTCCATACTATACAAAGTAAAACCTTATTATAAGATCTTTAACAATAAAACAGTTGAGCCACCCATAGCAAGTATTCAGTTAATATTTAAAACTGAAAAAGGTAACATATCAGAACCTGTAATACTTGATAGTAAAGCAAAATCTTCTCAAAAAGATTTTATACAAGCAATAAATAAATCGAATAACGGTATTTTATGTAAGTTAGATGATACAACTTTTTTGTTGCTTATGGAAGAAATCAATAACAGTGAACAAAAGACTGTATGGTCATTTGTAAATCAAGGTAGAGTAAATTACAAAGGTTTGACTGGTCGCCTGTACGCAAACGGTTATATGGATAAAGGTGAAATCATACCGGCTAATGAATATGGGGAAGTTGACATAGGGGATGTAGCGATAGCACTTGATAGAGAAAAACTCTCAATGCTCCCTACAATATATCTCGGAGATTATGATGTGCAAAAAGAAGTATACGATTTGCTCGTACAAATTGAAAAAATCTATAAAGGTAGGATTGAGCCCTTTTTGTGTTTAGGTGCTGCTATTCTTTGTGTATTCCTTGAAGAAATTTGGAATGAATTTACAGGCTTTCCAGTTATATATCTACAGGGTGCAACAAAACAAGGGAAAAGCTTGATACAAGGTGTAATAATGAATATTTACGGCTATAGCAAAAAACAAATGTCAACGGGAAATAGTACAGATAGAGCAATAGCAGAAAAATGCCATTGTAATAACTGCACATGTATATGTATAAATGATTATGATTTCTATAAAGCACAGAGTTCACATTTTGAGAATAATGTTGTTCATTTTTATGAAGCAGGCATTAGAGATAAAATGCGTAATGGCAAAGAATTTGACTTACAACCGATAAACTCAACAGCAATATATTCTTCAAATTACTTACCTTGTGTAAAGGAAAAGATTTTTAATCGATTACTACCATTGTATTTCCCTGAAAATGGCATCATGACAAAATTTATTTCTAATAAATTTACTAATGATATAAAAAGGTCAAGGATTCTTAGTGCGGTACAAAAATACAGTTGGGAAAAAGTTTCTAAGCTTATTGAAGAGACAGAGAATTTTATATTATTACTTAACATCTTTCCTAATAAAGACAGGGAAAGCAACAATGTAGCTATTGCATATGCCGGTTTATTACTACTTGAGGTAATATCAGGCGGATATAAACTGCCTAATCAAGAAAATTTGCTAAAAGAATATTGTAATTGGTATCAAAGCCTTATTGAACAGACAACTTCACCTATTGATAACTTTATAAACAGCTTAACAACTTTAACCTCAAAGGGTTACTTAAAACAAAACATAAATTTTAAAATATCATTAGTTGAAGGTAGGGTATATCTTACTTTTGATACTCAAGAATGCATAAAGCAGTATAATGCATACTTTAATATGACAGGTGCTTATACAAAAACAATAAATGCTAAAAATATTGGTTTGGACTTAAAAGCCTGTGAATATTTTGTTGATAGAACAACGGTTCTTTATTCTGATAAACATCAGGCAAGTTCAACAATATTAGATATTACTGATACTCCAAATGGTAAGCATTATTACTGTTTTTTTACGGGTAATGAAAATGTTGAATTTAAGGAAAAGTCAAACGCTAATAGTAAATAAGCAAAAATAATCTGTCAATATCCTTATTTCAAGGATATTTGCCGGATACATTCCTTAATTATTTTAAAAACAATACAAGGCTAAAAGGAGGTTATTATGCCAAAAATTATAACATTTAAAGAATTTTGTACACTGTTAAAAGCAAAACCAAGTACTGTAAAAACGTGGAAAAGAAGATGTGACTTGCCCGCTGAGATATTTTTTAAGATAGGCGGTACTCAATACATACTACTTGATAAATTCGAAAAATGGGTTGAAGAAGAACAAGAGGGGAGGTCATAAATTATGTCTGTCAGAATTGAAAAAGGAAAATGGTATTACCAATTTATGATAAACGGTGAGCGTGTCCATGGCGTATGCCATGGAGCCTCCGATAAAAAATCAGCAGAACAAATTGAGAATGCTGTTCGATATAAAACAATGCAACAACAAAACGGTATAGTACCTAGAGAAGAAAAGAATATATCCTTAAATCGTCTGAAAGAACTGTACGTTAGCTATGCAAAAAATAATAAAAAGAGCTATAAAAATGACAATTATTCTTTAAAAATCATTACTGATTATTTTGGAATAAATGCAGTTGCTCAGAAAATTACTCCCAAAAAAATTGAAGATTTCAAACAATATCTTAAAACTGAACGTAAACTAAAGAATTCTTCTATAAACAGGTATCTTGAAATATTAAGTAAAATGTTTAATCTTGGCGTAGATAATGAAATCATAAGAAGCAATCCTTTACAAAAAACAGCAAAATTAAGGGAAGATAACCATAAAATTAGATTTTTGTCAGTTAATGAAGAACAAAGATTATTCAAAGCAATTGAACATGAACTAACAGTTACAGACCGATATACAAAACAAAAGAAAAAAATCAAACCATATTTATTCTTAAAGCCTATTGTGACTACTGCATTACAAACAGGCATGCGTAGGGGCGAAATACTTAATCTTAAGTGGAGCAATATTGATTTTACTTACGGTTTTATTGAGTTATTAGACACAAAATCAGGAAAAGCTCGTAAAATACCTATATCAGATGTTCTAAAAGAAGTTTTTGACAGCATTGATAAGATATCCGAGTATGTGTTTGTAAATCCCAAAACAAATAAACCCTACTTAGACTTAAAAAAATCTTTTCATAAGGTTATGGATTTAGCAAATATAAAAGATTTTAGATTTCATGACTTAAGGCATACAGTTGCAACAAGATTGGTTGAAAAAGGTATTGATTTGATAGTAGTCCAAGAAATATTAGGACATTCAAATATTACAACAACTCAAAGATATGCTCATCCCGTACCAGAAAGAAAACAACAAGCAATAGAAATATTGAATAACTATTGTAAAGATTAACGGCTTCAAAGTTTGTGTTTTAGTTTCAAACTTACGCATTAGTTTTATTTATACAAATACCCGCCTATTACCCGCCAATAAAAAATAGCTGAGGACAGATTCGAACTGTCGACCTTGCGGGTATGAGCCGCACGCTCTCACCAACTGAGCTACTCAGCCATATTTATAAATTCTATTTAGTTGTCAATTTTGCTTTTGGACCTCACGGGTATGAGCCGTGCGCTCTCACCAGCTGAGCTACCTTGCCATATTTCGTTAATTATTTAGTTGTCATCCGGCTCAGCAGCCTCGAGCGCGCGCTCTCAAGAAATTTTAAATCTTCTCGCTCACTTCGTTCACTCGGGCGAGCTACCTTGCCATATTGTTGTGCCCAAAATTTGGCACAAGTCAATTTTTTCATAAATATATTTTTTTTTCAAGTACTTTTTACTCTTTTATAAAAATTTCAACCAGGGCAATACTTTGAGCGGATGATTTTTATAAAATTTAGTCGGCAAAAAGGTTTAGGGAACATGTTACAAATTGTCAATCTTTAGATTTAAATTTTTGTTAAAAGTATTCCATGCTTTCAAATTTTGTAGTACAATAATTGTAATCAGTTTAGGAAAGATTGGGTGGGAGCCCCATACTTTACAGCATTTACTAAAATCGGCATGCCCTAGCTGAAATAAAAAAATAAAAAAGTAACAAAAATACAGTCTATGACAGGAATTTGGGATAAAGGAAAGTAGTTTGTAGATAATAGATTGTCTCATTTCTGCCCTTTAAATAAAGGAGATTAGCATGAATAACGTAAACAACGGGAGAGTTGTAAGCATTAGTGGTACAGATTTAGAGGACGCGTCCTCAGTTTCGTATGTGTCTAAACCAAGATCAATGGAAACTATTAATCCGATTAAAAAAGTGGTTAATATGTCTCAAAAAGTTGACTTGAGCAATATTAAAATTGTTAAAAAAGACGGAACTTTGGAAGATTATAATGTTCAAAAAGTTGTTAATGCTGTAAAAAAATCAGCAGCAAGAATGCTTGTTGAACTTAATGATGAAGATATTCAAAATATTTGTGATCATGTAAATCAAAGTGTTTATGCAACACGTGATGAACAAATTGATATATCTAAAATGCACTGTATTGTTGAAAATGCGTTAGAAGATGTTAATCCGAAAGTTGCTAAAAGTTATAGAAATTACAGAGATTACAAAATTGATTTTGTTACAATGCTTGATAAAGTTTATCAAGAATCTCAAAGAATTATGTATATCGGTGATAAAGAAAACTCTAACGCCGATTCAGCTTTGGTATCTACAAAACGTTCTTTAATCTTTAATCAATTGAATAAAGAATTATACAAAAAGTTTTTCTTAACAGTTCCGGAACTTCAAGCTATTCGTGACGGTTACATTTATATTCATGACATGTCTGCAAGACGTGATACTATGAACTGCTGTTTATTTGACGTGGCTAACGTTTTAAAAGGCGGCTTTGAAATGGGTAACCTTTGGTACAATGAACCAAAATCGTTGGAAGTTGCGTTTGACGTTATCGGTGATATTGTAATGGCTGCTGCAAGTCAACAATATGGCGGATTTACTGTTCCGGAAGTTGATAAAATTTTGGCTCCTTATGCTCAGAAAACTTATGACAAACAATATAACAAGTATATTGAAATGGGTGTTTCTGAAGAAAAAGCGAGTGAGATTGCAACAAAAGATGTTGAAAAAGATTTCCATGACGGTTTCCAAGGATGGGAATATAAATTTAATTCAGTAGCTTCAAGCCGTGGTGATTATCCGTTTATCACAGTTACAACAGGTTTGGGAACTGAAAAATTTGAAAAAATGGCTTCAATTGTTATGTTGAATGTAAGAAAAGACGGTCAGGGCAAAAAAGGTAACAAAAAACCTGTATTATTCCCTAAGATTGTATTCTTATATGATGAAAATCTTCATGGCGAGGGAAAAGTCAATTACGATGTATTTGAAGCAGGTATTGAATGCTCTAAAAAAGCTATGTACCCTGATTGGTTGTCTTTGTCAGGAGAAGGTTATGTTGCTTCTATGTATAAAAAATATGGTAGAGTTGTTTCTCCGATGGGTTGCAGAGCGTTCTTATCACCTTGGTATGAAAGAGGCGGATTTGAACCTGCAGATGAAGATGATAAACCAATTTTCGTAGGTCGTTTTAATATTGGTGCAATAAGCTTGCACTTGCCTATGATATATGCAAAAGCTAAGCAAGAAGGTAAAGATTTCTATGAAGTATTAGATTACTATATGGAAATGATTAGAGGCCTTCACAAACGTACATACGATTATCTTGGTGAAATGAGAGCATCAGTTAACCCTCTTGCGTACTGCGAAGGTGGTTTCTATGGCGGTCATTTAGGTTTCCATGATAAGATTAAACCTTTGTTAAAATATGCTACGGCTTCATTTGGCATTACTGCTTTGAATGAATTGCAAGAAATTTATAACGGCAAATCATTGGTAGAAGATGGTGAATTTGCAATTGAAGTTATGAAATATATCAACAAAAAAGTTGCGCAGTTCAAAAAAGAAGACGGTTATTTATACGCATTGTACGGAACTCCTGCAGAAAACCTTTGCGGTTTGCAAGTAAAACAATTCCGTAAAAAATATGGCGTAGTTGATAAAGTATCAGATAAACCGTATGTATCAAACAGTTTTCACTGTCACGTATCAGAACATATCACACCAATCGAAAAACAAGATTGTGAAAAACGTTTCTGGGATTTGATGAACGGCGGTAAAATTCAATATGTAAAATATCCTTTGGATTATAATACAGAAGCTGTGAAGACTTTGGTATTAAGAGCAATGGATATGGGATTTTATGAAGGTGTAAATTTGTCCCTTTCATACTGTGATGATTGCGGTCATGAAGAATTGAATATGGATGTATGTCCAAAGTGCGGTAGTCGTAATTTAACCAAGATTGATCGTATGAACGGATATTTATCTTATTCAAGAGTTAAAGGTGATTCACGACTGGCAGATCACAAGATGGAAGAAATCAAAGACAGAGTTAGTATGTAGTATTAACAAAATTGCAAAGGTACAAAGGCACTAAGATATTAAAAAATCTTAATGCCTTGTATTTTCTAAACGGATATTGGAGAGGGGTTTTAAATTGAATTATCATAATATTACAAAAGAGGATATGTTAAATGGAGAGGGATTGAGAGTAGTCCTTTGGGTTGCGGGTTGCAATCATCATTGCAAAGGTTGTCAAAATCCCGAAACTTGGGATGAAAATGGAGGAATCCCTTTTGATAAAGCCGCAGAAGATGAATTATTTGAAGCATTGGATAAACCTTATATCTCAGGAATTACATTTAGCGGCGGTGATCCGTTATTCCCTGGTAATAGGAGTGAAGTATTCAGACTTATTAAAAAGTTTAAAAAAATGTTTCCGGAAAAAAATATTTGGCTATACACAGGTTATAGTTGGGAACAAATTAAAAATTTAGAAGGCATTGAGGATATTGATGTTATTGCAGAAGGTGAATATGTTGAAGCTTTAAATGATAACAATCTTCACTGGGTAGGGAGCTCAAATCAGCGTGTTATAAGAGTAAAAGAGTCCTTATGCGGTGCGATGGTTTTTGAGCCATAAATATTATGTGTATAATGTTTATATAATTGACATTTCTGCTATATAAATATAAAATGTTGTTGTTAAAATTAGGGGTAGAACTATGGAATTGAGAAACAGTCATATTTTATCATTATTAGAAAATAAAACATCAGATTATGAAGAACGTATTGCACTTGGTATAAAAGGTACATACGGATGGGAAGAATTTACATACAGAGGACTTGGATTATTATCAAGAAAAATTGCCAGATATCTTATAGAAGATGCTGAAATTAAAAAAGGTGAAACTCTTGCAATATTATCTGAGTCAAAACCTGAGTACGGTTCATGTGTATTTGCATCAGTTTTGACAGGTACTATTACAGTTCCTTTGGATATTAAGTTGTCTGTATACGAATTGGAATCTATATTAACAGATTGTAAACCGACTGTAATGTTGGTATCTCAACATTATCTTGATACAGCTCTCGAATTGCAGAAAAAAGTTCCTGAAATCAAACATATTTTAGTAATTGATGAACACACAGATACTAATGGCGTTAAAAATATTTATGATTTACCTAATAAATATGATGCGCATTGGCGTCAAAGAAGTTCAAAATCAACAGCACTAATTATTTATACCTCCGGTACAACAGGTGCACCAAAAGGCGTTGAAATATCATTTGCTAATATCAATGCTCAGCTGCAAGATTTGATGGAGGTTGTGGATATTATTCTTCCGCATAAGCAAAAGATTAATATGCTTTCTATTTTGCCTATGAATCATTTATTTGAAATGACTGTCGGATTTTCAACATTCTTGAATGCAGGTCATACTGTTTATTACACAACAAGTTTAAAACCAAAAGATATATCCGGAATAATGAAGGAAAAGCAAATTCAATTTATGATTGTTGTTCCTGCATTTTTAAAACTTTTAAAGGCTGGTATTGAAAAACAAATCAGTACTGCACCGCTATTTACAAGAGTTATGTTCAAAGTTTTGTATACCGTGGCACAGTTTATACCTAGTTATAAGATTAAGAAGATGATGTTCAAAAAAATCCACTCGGGTTTTGGCGGAAAATTCTTTGGTTGTATTTCGGGTGGTGCACCGCTAGACCTTGATGTTGCAAAATTCTTTGAAACAATAGGTATAAAAGTATACCAAGGTTATGGGCTTTCTGAAACAAGTCCTGTTGTTTCAGTAAACTATGACAGACCTGAAAAGCTGGGTTCTGTCGGTCATCCTTTAACTCATTTTGAGGCAAGAACAGATGAACAAACCGGTGAACTTCTGTTGAGAGGCCCTTCCGTTATGAAAGGATACCACAATCAGCCTGAAATGACAGCGGAAGTTATTGATGAGGATGGATGGCTTCATACGGGTGATATCGCCAAAATTGATAAAGACGGGCATATATATATCACAGGTCGTATAAAAAATATGATAGTTCTTCAAGGCGGCAAGAAAGTGTTCCCAGAAGAAGTAGAATGTGTTTTAGAAAAGAGTCATTATATTTCTGAAGTTTGTGTGTTGGGAACTTCAAGAAGTTTTGGTTCAAAAGACGGCACAGAAGAAGTTACTGCTGTTATTGTTCCAAAAGATGAATTATACAACTCATATTCAGATGATGATATTGACAGAATGGTAAAAGTTGATGTCAAAACTTTATCTCAGCGTTTGGCATCATATAAACGTCCTACAAATGTGGTTATAAGACGTGAAGAACTTCCTAAAACCACTACAAGAAAAGTTAAACGTAACGACGTAAAAAAACTTCTAATGGTTTAAATTCATAATTCATACGTTTAGAGGTGTAAGAATTGTATATGTTAATATACAATTCTTATACTATGGGTGGTTTTGTGCAAAAAATAAAACAAATATTTGCAGTAATTCGAGCAAAAAATATACGCTCAAAACTTGTCGGAATTTTGAAAAAATTAAATCCTTCAGGTAAAAGCGTGTATCATGATAAAATTGATTTGTCCGCAGCTTCTTCAAATGAGCAAAAAGCGGAATTTAAAAATAATATATTAGCCATAATAAAGAGTACAAATTGTGAATGTGAAAAACTATTAAGTTATATACAGGCTGCGGGAACGGATGTACATTATTTGGCAAATGCACAAAAAGCGCTGGCTCCTATTAAAGAAGAACCGGGGTTAATTTCTGAGCAAAAGGGTTTTGAAGCGGTTTATTTATCATTTATAACAGAGCGCAGATTTAGGTTGTATACAAAGCCAATGTTTGTTATAGATAAAAATTTTGTTGATAAATACTCAATATTGCAAAATTTTTATAAATGGTATTCTCTCAAATCGGGTCTGCCGGGATTTGAATATGGAATTCAAAAAAAATTGAAACAATATTTGCGCTCCAGTGGTCAGCAAGTTCGGGGCTTAAACCTTGATGAGGTGGAAGAACTTCAACAAGCTCTTTTAAGAGAACAAGAAGCGACGGATTTTGTTCTTGATTATGCAAAAGAGATGGAAGGTTCACAAAAAGTTGTTGAAAAATTAAAAAATAATGGCAGTGCAGAGGTTTAAAATCGCCTTTTATCCTTAATTTTAGTGTTGAAAAATAAATATGTTCTTGTTACACTAATATTTGCATTAGAGGAAAGAAGGGATAATAAAATGGATAAAAGAGTTCTATTATGTATTATGGACGGGTGGGGAATTTCTACCGGTTCTGAAAAATATGATGCAACAAAACTTGCGCATCCGGTGAATGTTCCACGTCTTGAAAGGGAAGAAAAATTTATTAAAATAAAAGCTGATGGCGAAAATGTAGGACTTCCTGCAGGTCAAATGGGTAATTCAGAAGTAGGCCATTTGAATTTGGGTGCCGGCAGGGTTGTTTACCAGGATTTGTCCAGAATTAATAATGCAATTAAAGATGGTTCATTTTTTAAAAATGACAAATTTCTTGCAGCAGTTGATCACGTAAAAAATAATAATTCCGCATTACATATCTACGGTCTTGTTTCAACAGGCGGTGTTCATTCATCTTTAGATCATATTTTGGCTTTAATACAGTTTGCGGCTCAAAATGGTTTGACAAAATTCTATGTACACGCATTTTTGGATGGTCGTGATACTCCTCCTACAAGTGCTTGTGAATATTTGCAAAGAGTTGAAGATGAATTAAAGAAATATAATCTCCCTCCTGTTGCGACTGTTGTCGGTCGTTATTACATAATGGACAGGGATAACCGTTGGGAAAGAGTTGAAAAAGGCTATAATGCGCTATTGCTCGGCGAAGGAGAAAAAGCAAATTCTGCAGTCGAAGGTGTTAAAAAGTCTTATGAAAACGGTGTAACTGATGAATTTGTTCTTCCGATTGTTGTGGGCGGAGAAGAATCAAGAATTCATGATAATGATGCGATAATTTTCTTTAATTTCCGTCCTGACAGAGCACGAGAAATTACAAAGGCGATAAACTTTGCTGATTTTGATGGATTTAACCGTAAAAAAGTTCTTAAAAATATCTTATACACGACAATGACAAGTTATGATGCAAGTTTTGATTTTCCTGTTGCATTTCCGAAAGAAAAACTTGTAAATATTCTGGGTGATGTTTTGGAAGCTAATGGTATAAATCAGTTCAGAACTGCTGAAACAGAAAAATATGCTCATGTAACATTCTTCTTTAATGGCGGTATTGATGAGCCTCAGCCGCACGAATCAAGAGTTCTTGTTCCGTCACCAAAGGTTGCAACTTATGATATGCAGCCTGAGATGAGTGCTCCTGAAGTTTGTGAGAATGTTTTAAGGGCAATAAACGATCCTAAATATCAATTTATTTTAGTTAACTTTGCAAACCCTGATATGGTAGGCCACACCGGCGTAATCGAAGCCGCAACCAAGGCTTGCAAAGTTGTTGACGAGTGCGTAGGAAAAATTGCCGATGAATGTAAAAAACACGGTGTTGTTATGCTTTTGACGGCAGATCATGGTAATTCTGAAACAATGTTTAACGAACAGACAGGAAAACCTCATACTGCACATACAACAAATGAAGTCCCGTTTGTTTTAATAAATGCTCCGGCTGATGTTGAGTTGAGGCCAACAGGTGCTTTATGTGATATAGCTCCAACTATATTGCAATTGTTCGGTATTGAACAACCAAAAGAAATGACGGGGAAATCGTTGATAAAAGAAGTTGGATAAGTCTGACAGGTTGGATAAGTAAGATAAGTACATTTCAGGTTTTTATTTTATTTAAACAGGGAACTGTAAAGACATTAATAAACAAACCGTAAAGAACTTATTAAACCTATCCGACTTATCAAACTTATCAAACTTTATAAAGGGAAAATTATGAATAACGATGCAAAAAATTTAAATATAGATTTTTCTTTTAAAAAGAATGATGTTGATGAATTGTTTTTTAATTTAAGTGAAGATCCGGAAGGCTTTAAAAATAAGGATTTTCGCTATACATTAAGTATGATTTATCAAATAGTTGAGGATGAGTTTGCGGGTGTATTTTTGAGCCCGAATTCTCCTACTCGTAATACTAATTTTTATTTAATTCACCAGAATGGAAAATATTCATTTTTTGTCACCCCGACGAATAATTTTGAGTATTATTTGAAGTCAAAAGGTTCATTATTCAGATTCAGACCCGAAGAATTGGATGGGGTTAGGGGATATTTCCTTGCCTGGGATTTAGTTATGGATTATTTTGGCGGTTTTGGTAATGTTGTCGATCACGAAGCTTTGTCTGAAACATTTATTTACCTAAACAAATTAACCTACTTTGTTATGAAATTGATTGAAAAATTATATTTCATCCCAACAGTGAAACGTAATGGAGCAATGTTTAGGATTATTTATGAACCGATTATAAATAACACCCAAATGGCAAGAATAATAAATCAGTTTGAAGAATGTATGCCTCAAGATTTGTTTATAAAAGGCGAAAAACCTAAGAATTTTATTTATGAATTTATTTATGAATACTTAAATTATGTTCTCTATAAATTCTTAAATATAAAGATGTTCCGTTTTAAAGATGTTCAATCGGGCACATATTTGTTAAAAGACTTGGAAAGAAAATCTGTTCTCAAAGGTAGAGATTTGGCGGAAAGTTTTACCAACTGGTTTGACGAATTGTATTTGGGCAAATATGATGTAATACCTTTCTTCAAAATTGAAAAACAAGAAGACGAAGTGTTCAGGCTAAAAGTTTATATCAAAAACAGAAAAACCGATGAAGAAGTTCTTATTGATAAACTTTATACGGATGAAGAAGTTTTTGGCGCAAAATCAAACGATATAGCAAGAATTGTAGAAAAACAATTAAATTATGCTCTTCGTTATATGCCGGAATTAGAAGATCTTTTTGAAGATGAAGACAAATTGTATTTGGATTTGAATTTGAATGAGGTTTATCAAATCATTACAAAGACCGCATATTATCTCCAAAAAGCACAAATAGAAGTTGTTTTGCCTAAAGAACTTTCTAATATTGTTATCCCTCGTGCTTCTATAAATGCAAAAGTAAAAGAATCAAGAGCCGGGGATTTGGCAGATCTTATTAATAGTAATTCTTCATCAAAATTGTCTTTGGAAGATATATTAGATTTTTCTTACGAAGTTGCTATCGGGGATGACAAAATATCTTTAGAAGAATTCCAAAAACTTGTTGATACCAATGATGGTTTAATAAAATATAAAAATAAATATGTTCTTATTGATAAGAATGAAAGCAAAAAAATATTTGAACAAATTGCAAAAGCTAATTTTAAAACACTATCAAGAATGGAACTTATTCATGCATCGTTATCAAAACAATTAGATCAATATGATTTTGATTATGATGCCGCATTCGCAAGAGTATTATCTGATTTTACAAAACCTGTGGATATAACACTTCCTCAAGATTTGAACGGCGAATTAAGACCATATCAAGAAGTTGGGCTCAAATGGTTATGGACAAATATTTCCAAAGGCTTTGGCGCTTGTATGGCTGATGATATGGGACTTGGGAAAACTATTCAGGTTATCAGTTTAATTCTAAAAATGAAAGAAGAAAAGAAACTCAAAAAACCGGTTTTGGTTATCTGTCCGACAACTCTTATGGGTAACTGGATGAAAGAACTTCAAATGTTCGCTCCAAATTTAGATGCAGTTATTTACCACGGTTCTGACAGACAGCTTGATGTTAAGCATGATGTTATTTTAACAACGTATGCAATTATGAGAATTGATGTTGAAGAGATTAAAAAACAAGCCTGGGGTATGATTATTGTTGACGAAGCTCAGAATATCAAAAACCCTGATACCGCTCAAACTCTTGCAATAAAAATGCTTAAGGCTGATGTTAAAATAGCTATGACCGGTACTCCTGTTGAAAACAGGTTAACAGAACTTTGGAGTATATTTGATTTTATCAACAAAGGCTATCTGGGCTCTTTGCGTGATTTCCAAAAGAGTTATGCAATTCCTATTGAAAGGTTTAAAGAACATTCAAGAGCTGACAAACTCAAGATGTCTATTTCACCTTTCGTCTTAAGACGTTTGAAGACCGATAAAAATGTCATTTCAGATTTACCTGAAAAAATGGTACTCAACGAATATTGCTACTTGTCAAAAGTTCAAGCTGTTTTATATGAAAAAACTCTTAATGAAATGATGACTAAAATTAGCGGATTTACCGGTGTTAACAGACGCGGAAATATCTTCAAACTTATTACCGCGCTTAAACAAATTTGCAATCACCCTTATCAGTTCTTGAAAACAGGCGAAATGGGCAGAGAGCTTTCCGGTAAAATGGAAAAATGCCTCGATCTTGTTCAAAGTATTCTCGATAGAGGTGAAAAAACACTTATATTTACTCAATACAAAGAGATGGGTGATATTTTATGCAAAGTTATTGCTCAAGAATGCAATATTGAACCGCTGTTTTTCCACGGCAGCTTGACTGTTTCTCAAAGAGAAGAACTTATTGATAAATTCCAAAATCATGATGAGTCAAAGGTTATGATTTTATCCCTAAAAGCCGGTGGCACAGGGCTCAACCTTACACGTGCTACAAATGTTATACATTATGATTTGTGGTGGAATCCTGCTGTTGAAGATCAAGCTACTGACCGTACTTACCGTATCGGACAAGATAAAAATGTTATGGTTCACAGAATGATTACCCTTGGCACATTTGAAGAAAAGATTGACGAAATGCTTAAATCTAAAAAAGAACTTGCTGATATGGCAGTCTACGAAGGCGAAAAGATTATTACAGAACTTTCAGACGAAGAAATCTACGAAATCTTTACTCTCTCCGCCTAGGGGTAAATATATTTAAGATTTGTTGCGTGAGGGACTTAGGTTTTGCGCTAGGGGGGTAAATGTTGTTTCCAATGGTTGCGCAGAGTTTCTTCATTATTGCGTGCCTAGGGGTAAATGTTGCTTTCAACGGTTGCACATATAACTCAATTTTTGCGCTAAGGGGGGGGTAAATGTTGTCTCCAACGGTTGCACATATAACTCAATTTTTGCGCAAGGGGGGTAAATGTTGTTTCCACTGGTTGCGCAAGGCTCTTCTATGGTTGTTCAGATTGGGGTAGATATATAATAATGTACCCTCTCCTAGGGAGAGGGTTAGGGTGAGGGGCTAAATAATTATCTGTTCTAATACAAATCACTGAAAAATATTGTAAGATTCTTCGGACTTTGTCCTCAGAATGACGAATTTCTTCTCCCCTCGTAAGGGGAGAAAATTTAAGCATGCAAGATCAGTCTTTAGCCTGACCTATACAGTAAAACATTGAAATGCATTGCAAAACATTGTATAATATCTTTATGGGCGATTACAAGTATTTTTTGGATAACGGAATATACGAATTCCAAAACGGACGGTTTCAAAGTGCGATTGATTTTATTAACCAATCTTTAGACCTTAAAAAAGATTGGGCTATTCCGTATTTTTATCGTGCGGCTGCTTACCATTCTTTGGGTGAATATGATGAAGCTATGCTGGATTATTCAAAAGCAATAAAACTTGATGACAGAATGACGGATGCATATTACAACCGTGCAAAAATTATTCTGTCAAGAAAAGATATTCAAAATCCCGATATACAAAAGGCAATTGTAGATTTAGAAAAAGCGTTGGAACTTGATCCGGAGTTTCAGGATGCTCTTTATGCTATGGCGGCTGCTTACAAAAAACTTGAAGATTATCACAAATGTCTTGTATATTTAGAAAAACTTTTACAAATCGAGCCCCAGCATGTTTATGCAAGAGCATTTAAAAAACTTATTTTGCAGAAGTATATAATCTAATTACCCTTGATTATGGCTATTCCCATAAGTAGTTGCGATGTTTCTGCCTATGGATTTAATTTTTGCGCCAATACAATTTCTGCATTTGTCAGGGCTTTCGTGAGTGCAGATTTTGTTTGGGTAGATTTCATATTTTTCTCTATACTGAAGTGATGTAACATTTGGCATAACAACATTTGCGCCGCTTTGGAGTGCGATTATACGCCCGTTAGGGTTAAGGGTTTCCATCGCTGTTGTTGCGGGGATATTTATATCAGGAAGCATAATTCTGACAAGTGCCATAACTTTCAGTGCAAGTGTAAAACTTCCTGTATCAGCATCTTTTAAAGGGGTATCAGGATGAGGAATAAATGGTCCTATTCCAACCATGTCAGCGCCAATTTCTTTGAAAAATAAAATATCATCAGCCAAAGATTCTATTGTTTGGTTCGGAAGTCCGACAAGGCATCCTGTTCCGACTTCATAACCAAGGGCTTTAATATCTTTCAAACATCTTATACGGTTGTCAAAATCCATATTGGGGTGCATTTGTTTGTAAAGTTTTTTATCGGTTGTTTCAATTCTAATCAGATATCTGTCTGCACCGGCGTCTTTAAAGGCTTTGTATTCTTCATAAGTCCGCTCTCCAATACTCAGAGTCAGGGCAACGTCAAACTCTTTAATTCTTTTTATGATATCAACCATACGTTCTTTTGTATAATATGCATCTTCTCCGCTTTGGAGAACAATTGTTTTATACCCCATATCAACCGCATTTTTTGCAATTTGGATTATTTCATCTTCTAAAATTCTGTATCTTTGAATATTTTTATCAGGTGCTCTCAAGCCGCAGTATTTGCACTCGCACTTGCAGATATTAGAAAATTCAATTAGCCCTCTTAAATGGATGTCATCTCCGACATTTTCTTTGCGAACCTTGTCTGCAAGTGCAAATAACCAATCGTTTTTGGTATCGTCTTTTAATATTTCAATTATTTCGTTTTTGCTGAACATCTTATGAAAATTTTATCATGAAACTATTCAAATTTGTTGTATAATTCATATATGAAAAGATTGGCGGTTTTATCATTAATAGTGGCAGTGCTAAGTATAGGAAAAGTTTTCGCGTTTTCGTTAGATGATATTCCGCCTGCAACTCTTGCTATTGCAAAGCAGGTCATAGAAATAAATAAGCCTGAATCAAAAATAGTTAGAGTTGGTATAGGTGATGCTAATTTTTCATCCTATGTTTGGAAAAATGCAACTATATATTCAAATACCCAATTTGGAATTTATAATGATCAAAATTGCGTGAGGATATATGATGCCGGTAAAGAAATAAATGTTTCAATGTCCGGTAATATATTTGTATTAAAGGATAATTCAGGAACTGAAATCGCAAAATTAATGGGTCCTGTTTCTTTTAAAACAAATTCAAACGGTTTAATAGGAATTAAAGGCCTAAAAAGAGCAGGGAAAAATGCTATGTACCGTGGTGATATAGAACTTGTCAATGCAAACGGCGGAGGACAATTCCATATTGTAAACAGTATTGATGTTGAAGAATATTTGCGTGGTGTTGTACCAAATGAAATGCCTGTTCATTTTGGGTTAGAAGCACTAAAAGCCCAGAGTGTTGCGGCAAGGAATTATGTTTTGGCTCCGCGTGTAAAATCAAATCCAAATTATGATGTTGTGGATTCTGTTGCAAGTCAGGTTTATTTTGGTGCGAATACCGAAAAAGATTTATCAGACAGAGCCGTAGAGGAAACAAGAGGAATAGTTGCTTTGTATGATTGGGATTTAATTTTAGCATTATATTCTTCTACTGCGGGAGGTTATACAGAAAGCTATCATAATGCATTTTCTGACCCTAAAACTAAAATTTTTCCTGCAGAATACAAACCGTACCTTATAGGAAAACCCGATTATGATGTATTTTCACCACTGGATAATGAATCTGCTGTGGAAAATTTTTATACCTCAAAGTTAGATTCATTTGATAAAAATTCTTCATATTACAGATGGGAAAGAGAATGGACTCAGGCCGAATTGCAGCAAGAAGTTCAAAACCATATTGCAGCGCAAAGTGCTGCAGGATTTGTACATCCTGTAGTAAATAAAGGTCAGGTAATAGGTAAAATATTAAGAATAAATGTTTTGGAACGTGGTGTTTCAGGTAAAATTATGAAGCTTGAGATAGAAACTGATAATGGAAATTATCAGGTTGAAAAAGAACTTGTAATAAGAAGATTATTCACAAATAAAGGTAAGGCTTTGCCAAGTGCTAATATTGTGTTCAAGCAAGAATTTGATGATGATGGGAATTTAGTAAAGATTAAGGCATACGGCGGTGGCTACGGGCATGGTGTCGGAATGAGCCAGTATGGTGCAGGTTACATGGCAACAGAACTCAATATGCCGTATGAAAAAATCCTTCAGCATTATTACACAGGAATTACTCTTGGTACTGTTCCGTTTATCCTTTCATCAAATAGTGAGCAAAACAAGGCTGTAAGATCTTTTTATTCAAAAAATGGGCAGGCATGTTTGGTTATAGATAATAAATATAAGGTTAACTATCTTGAATTAAATGTGAACGGGTATGATTACAAATTTCATTTGGATTCAAAAGAACGCATAAATAGGATAAATTTAAATTCCTATATACAAAAAGGAATGAATACGATAACATTTTATTATCCGGCAAATTCCGGAATAAATAAAGGGTTAAGAATGTATGTAGAACTGGCAGGGCAGTATGAGTACTCAAACTAAAGAAGATAAATCTACAAGTGTATTAAAAGCAGCTTGGCTTATAATGGTCGTTACAATAGTCAGCAAATTAGTCGGATTTGTTAGGGATATTGTTATTGCTAATTATTATGGTGCTTCTTTGGTTTCAGATGCATATTATTATGCATATCAAATTCCGTCTTTGTCTTTGATACTTTTAGGCGGGGTTGGTGGCCCGTTCCATAGCGCTACGGTTGCTGTTTTTTCAAAATTAATTCCGTCATTAAATGAAAAACCATCTGAGCAAGTTAATAAATTGTATTCCACATTTATGACCGCAACGATACTATTTTTCTTAATGTTGTCTGTTTTGATGTATATATTCCCAAGGCAAATAATGGGACTTATTATTTCAAGCGGTTCCGCTCAAATGATTGATCTTGCGGCTATGCATTTGAAAATTATGACCCCATTGCTTGTAATTGGCGGCATTGTAGGCATTTATTACGGAATACTGATTATTTATAAGCAATTTATGCTTCCGAATTTATCTCCTATAATTATGAGCCTTGCGATAATCGGAATTGTTGTTGCTGTGCCGAGTGATCAAAAAGGATATGCTCTTGCTTGGGCGACTACTGTGGGAGCAATTTTGCAGCTAATTATACAGTATCCTAATATTAGAAAGATTGGCTATAAACTAAGACCGAATTTTGAGTTTACGAATAATCCTCATTTCAAAGAAATCGGCGAACTGTTATTCCCTGCGATATTAAGTTCAACTGTCGGGCAAATTCATATTTATGTTGATATGTTTTTCACATCTTCAATCTCGGAAGGTGCTTGGACGGCAATAGGTTATGCTAACAGAATATTTCAGTTCCCTGTCGGGATATTAGTTACTGCGTTTTTGGTGCCATTATTCCCTATTTTTGCACGTTTAGTCGCTGATAAAGATTATGAGGGTATTAGAAATTATTTTAATAAGGGAGTTGGTGTTCTTTTATTCGGGGCAATACCTATTATAATCGGAATTTTAGTTGTTGGTACTGATGCGGTACGTTTGGTGTTTGAACGCGGGGAGTTTGATGCAAATGCAACATTTATGGTAACAGAAGCGTTGTGGTTTTTGTCTGTTTCTATTATTCCTTATGTATTTAGAGATTCTATTACAAGGGTTTATTATTCCTTTAATGATTCGGCAACACCGTTTGCTGTTGCTTTTTCATCTATAATATTAAAAGTTCTTTTAAACTGGGTATTTATATCAAAAATGGGGTATGGAATTGGAGGTATTACTCTTTCAACTTCGCTGGTAACTCTGTTTAATGCGTGCGTTTTAGGATATTTTATTACTAAGAAAATGAGCATGAATTATAAATCTCTTTTTGTAAACGCTTTCAAGATGATTGTTGCGGGTGTTATTGCGTTGGGTGTGTGTTATTTTACCGCAGTTCAATATGATAATTATGTAGTTCTGCCGAAATTTGTGTTTGAAAGTTTTAAAATATTACTTGTTGCATTTATATGTTTAGCGGTGTATATTCCATTAAACTTAAGTTTTAAAATGGAGTATGCAAAAGAGTTGTTTACCCGTTTGAGTGCTAAATTTCAAAGGAAATAATTTATGAAAAAAATCGCATTATTGGTCTTTATATGTATATTGTGTGCAGGATGTTTGAATGTGCAGGCGGTAGTTTTGACAAAAGATAATGTCTCAACGACCGCAAAAAGCTATGCGAGTATGCCTTACGGGAAATATCTGCGTTATTATTTGATTGATGAAGAAAAAATATTTATAACCTTTAAACAGTTATCTGAAGAGGATGACAAAAATTTTGAAAAAACATTATCAAAAGAAGAAAAACAAGATTATAAATATGTTAAAAAAGTGCAAAAAATTATTGATAAAGGCGATTGGAACGAAGTTTTTTATAAATATGCAGATTTTTTCCCTGCCTATATTCAATATTATAATCTGTGTATTGCAAGAAGTAACTGGCATGAGGCATTGAGAGTTCTTGATAAAATAAAAAACACTGATATGTATAACCAAATTTTTAGTGCTGATGTTGTTAATTTTGCTAAGGGGGAATTATATTTGAAAGCTAAACAGTATCAGAACGCCCTTGATTATTTTAAAACATTTGAAGGCACCGGCAAAGATTCTGTATATGCATATATCGCAACTTGTTATTTCTATTTAGGGGAATATGATTCTGCAATATCATATATGAAAAGAATTAAAAATATGACTTACGATAACAAGGAATTGATGTATTCAATTTATATCGAAAGTCAAAATTATACACAAGCGCATAAGTGGGCGCTAGAGCTTATAAAAGCAAGATATAGTTATGCTAATTTTATGAAAGCTCAAGCCACTGCACCAAATGATGCTAAAAAACTTCAATACCTATATCAAGCAAGAAGCTCTACTCTAAATGAAAATGAGATTACTACCGTAAATAAAATGATTGCTGAGCTCGAACAGCAAAAACTCGAAAAACAAATTTCAACTCTTAAACAGTTTATAAAGGTTCCAAGCTGGTCTGATATTGTGAGCCAGCTGCCTGAAAATATTTCTATAAATGAATTAACGAATAAGCAAGATGAGTTTTATAGAACTGCTAATGAATATCTAATAAAATATAGCGGGCAAAATTTAACTAATGCGTTTAATTCACTAAATCAAGATTTTGTAAATTATGTTCAAACAAAAAAAATTGAATATGCGCAAGAGCAACAACTAATTCAGCAGCAACAGTATGAAGCTCAACAACAGCAGCTTATGTATATTAGGCAGATGCAGGCGCAGCAGCAACAACTTGAACATTACAGACGAATGCAAAGAATATATTATCTCTCTCGCCCGTATGATGATTTTACTATGTCTCCTTGGTTCTAGGGGGTAAATGTATATTACCAATGGTTGCGCGTGGTTCTTCTATGGTTGCGCAAAGGGGGGGGGTAAATATTGCTACCAACGGTTGCGCGTGGTTCTTCTATGGTTGCGCAAAAGGGGGGTAAATGTATTCAAGATCGGTTGTGTGTGTTGGGGTAAATGTTGTTTATGTTTTTGCGTATCTGTTTCCTCTGTCATTGCGAGCGGGGGTAAATGTTGTAGTCAATGATTGCGTAAAATTTATATGTCATTGCGAGCGGGAGCGAAGCAATCCAGCTGTTTTGAATCCTTTTGTTCTACCTAGATTGCCGCGTCGTCACTACCGTTCCTCCTCGCAATGACGACCCTCCCCCACCCAGTCTCCCCCTTAGGGGAGAAGTAATGTCATACTTCATTCCTACTCCACCCCTCTTAATTTTCAGTGTAGGTAATATCGTTAATAGAAAAATTATTATTTTAATGCTTTAATATTTATATGAAAGTTTTTAGAGTTATACACGATTATATAAATGAACATTTTAAAAGAAATACCCCGGCTATTGATGATGTTATGGACGTTTCGGATGCTGTTGATATGTATACATATAATGATTACGAATCAAGTAATCCGATGCGTATAGATTTTTGGCAAAATCAAATTGACCAAATTGAAAATAAAATGCTAAGACAGACTGCCGGCGCAGCGCAAAATATAGGTGCAGAAGTGATGTCAGCGTATACAAATCCGTATTATATACCTCATAAGATAATAAATATTCCAAAAGATTACAAAAATGTTGTAGAAACATATAAAAAGTACTCAGATGTGCAAGAAAAAAAGACCGGCAATTAGCCGGTCTTTTTTATACTTTGTTATTTATACATTCGTTTTTGCACAAGTTAATTCTTTTAAGTAATTCGGGAGTGCAAAACGTGCGTTGTGGTATTCTTTATTATACATTTTGCAGGTTGGAATAATTTCTTTTGCTCGTTCGTCATTGTAGTATTCTAAAGGTTTAACATCAACCGAACAAAAAGCCCAAGCCCAATATCCGCCAGGATATGTTGGCATATTTGATGTATAAGTTGAAACAATTGGGAATACTCTGTGTAATTGTTCATACATTTTTTTAATTTCGTGGTGATTTGTAACAGGAGATTCCGATTGAGCCGCCATTATGCCGCCTTTTTTGAGAGAATTTTTGACGTTTGTATAAAATTCATCAGTAAATAATCCTTCCCCAGGTCCCATTGGGTCTGTTGAATCAATTAAAATAATATCATATTCGTCTTTTTTATCTTTGATAAATTCGATTGCATCTTCGACTTTAATTTCTACTCTTGGGTCATCAAGAGCACAAGACACACTTGGCAAGAATTTTTTTGAAACATCGATAACCATTCCGTCTATTTCGCAAAGTACAACTTTTTCTACTGTTTTATGTTTCAGTACTTCTCTGACTGTTCCGCCGTCGCCCCCGCCGATTACTAAAACAGATTTTGGACAAGGGTGCTGCATCATTGGAATGTGCGCTATCATTTCGTGGTAATGATATTCGTCCCCTTCTGTTACCATCATTAAATCATCAAGTGTTAAAACTCTGCCTAAGCTCGAATCAGATTCAAACACTTCAACCTTTTGAAACGGTGAATTATCAGAAAAAAGTACCTCTTTTGCTTTTATAACCAAGCCAAAACCTTGCGGTGTAATCTCGTGATAGTAACCGTTCTCTATTCCGTTTTTCATTCTTTCATTTTCCCTTTCTATTTGTAGTTACGGCTTTTGGAAAACGAAAATATATTCATGGTTAAATATACTAAAACCGCCTGCTAAAGCTCTATAACGCCATAAATTAGCGGTTCTTCCTTTTCCTCTTTCGTTGCCTTGAATGTCTTTTACTATTGTAGATTTTAACACAAACCCAAGTTTTCGCATACGGTTCATGCATTCAAAACCAAGAGGTTGAACTTCGGAATTTTTATAACTATCGCCAATAATTAAACAAGCAAAACGACCACGCTCTAATAGGTCATAACCATGTTTTGCTACTTTTTCAAACATATCATAAAATTCTTCTGTGGATTCACAATTTGATAAGTCTTCTTTTTTATCGGAAAAACGTATAATATCATCATAAGGCGGGTGAAGCATCAAAAATTGTGCTTTTTCTTCGCCCATAATTTCAAGTCTTGCTTTAACTTTTTCTGCGGCTTCATCGCTTGTAGAATCTCCGCAGATAATATTAACATCTGTAACCAGTTGTTTTGAAGTAAATTTTTGAGAAACACTGTCAACCAAATCTTGTTTCAACTCTACTCCAATGCAGCGTCTGTTCATATTGATTGCTTCAATGCCGGAAGTACCCGAACCAAAAAACATATCAAGAACAATATCGTTTTTCTTGGTATAGCGCTCATACATTTGTTGGGCAATTTGAGGAATATAATTGCCGTGGTATTCGTTAGAATGCCCATGCTCTTTTAATCTTGAAGGAAACAACCACAATGAACTTGTTAAAACATGTGCATAATCTTTCCAACGTTTAAGATTAATATCGCTATATTTGGTTGTTTTAACCTCAGGTTGTTTGACAACCTGTAAATCTGCTTTTTTTGTCGGTTTTAACTTAGTATTTCCTGCAAGTTTAGGCATTTTTCCTCCCATATATTTACTAAATAATCTTATAAAATTCATCATGATTTGTAATCAAACATTTATATGATTTTGTGCTATCATTTGTATAGATTGAGGGATTGATGTTATGGGCAGAATTAAACAGTTATCTAAGCATCTTATAAATCAAATAGCTGCAGGTGAGGTTATTGAACGTCCTGCATCTGTTGTAAAAGAATTAACAGAAAATTCAATTGATGCAGGAGCAACAAAAGTTAGTATTGATATTACTAATGATTGCAGGGATATAAGGATTGCTGATAACGGTTCAGGGATTCATCCTGAGGATATTGTTTTGGCTTTTTCAAAACATGCGACAAGTAAAATTCAAGAAGATGCTGATTTGTTTGACATCCATACTTTTGGTTTTAGGGGGGAAGCTCTTGCAAGTATAATCTCTATCTCAAAAGTTACTTGTACTACAAGAACTAAAGATTTTGAAACCGGTACAAAAGTAATTTGTGAAAATTCTGAAGTAAAACAAGTTGAAACAGGATGTGCTGTGGGTACAATTATGGAAGTTCGTGATTTATTCTATAATTTGCCTGTGCGTCTTAAATTTTTGAAAAGCTCAAATACAGAGTTTTCTTATATTCAGGAAATTGTTCAGGCTATTGCGCTTTCGCATCCCGAAGTTTCAATTGAATTAAAAAAATATGGTAAAACAGTTTTAAAAACAACAGGTCAAAATAATCTTAATCAAACAATAAAAGAGGTTTATTCATCTGATGTTACTCAAAATTTAAAAGAAGTTTTAAAAACAGATGAGATTTCCGGTCTGAAAATTAGCGGTTATGTCAGTACTCCTGACTATACCCGTTCAAGCAAAAAGAGTTATCATACTTATATAAATTCAAGAAGTGTCAAGTGTCCTGTATTTCAAAAAGCTATTGATATGGTGTATAAAACACTTACCGCAAATAATAAGTACCCATTTGTTGTCTTAAATCTTGAAATTCCGCCTCATGATGTTGATGTTAATGTCCATCCGACCAAAAAAGAAGTTCGCTATAAAAATCCGAATCAGATTTTTAATTTTATTTATTCTGCGATAGAAGGCGGGCTTTCAAATTATGTGGAAAAGACAAGGGAAAATGTATATAAATTTACTAAACCCGAGTACATGCAAGAGCCGGTGGTACAAAATAATTCAGTAATTGAATTTCCAAAGTCTGCAGATGATGTTTATATTGATGAAAAGAGTGATACGGTTTATATTCCGAGTGAAAAATTTGAAAATACTTCAATAAATGTGACAACATCAAGCCCACAACAACAGCAAATGTTCACACAGGTTGAACAAGCAGAAGATAATCCAGACAAAATTATCGGTCAGTATCATAATACATACATCTTGATAGAGGTAGAAGACGGGCTTGAAATAGTTGATCAGCACATTGCTGAAGAACGATATAATTATGAAAAACTTCAAAATGATACGAATATAATTTCTCAAATGCTTTTTGTTTCGGATGTTATTGAGGTTTCATCTTCCGAGGCCGAGCTTATAAAAGAAAATCTTGATAAATTTGAAAAATTTGGCTACGGTATTGAGTTTTTAAAAGAAAATGAATTGATATTCAGAAAAGTTCCTCAAATTCTCGCAAAAGTTAATCCAAAAGAGATTATGGCTGATATTTTGCAAAACATTGAGGGGGATATTGATAATATGGAAGAAAATATCCTCAAAACTACTGCTTGTAAGGCCTCCGTGAAGGCTAATACCCCGTTATCAATTTGGCAGATGCAAGAAATTATTAAAAAATGGCGTACAACAAAAATGCCGTACACTTGCCCTCACGGACGCCCGATTAGTCATATTATTCCGCACAAAGAGCTTGCTGCGTTTTTTGATAGGGCTAAATAAAATCAATAAAAAACGACGATTTAGAATAATCGTCGTTTTTGCATTATGTTACTTATTCTATACTTCTTTAAATACTAAAGTTGTATTGTGCCCGCCAAAACCGAAAGAGTTTGAAAGCGCTGCGCGAACTTTCTTCTCTCTCATTTTGTGCGGTACATAATCAAGGTTTGCAACGTGTTCATCCTGATGATCAAGGTTGATTGTCGGAGGAACTTTGCCGTCTGTGATTGTTTTTACGCAAACAATAGCTTCAATAGCACCTGTTGCGCCAAGCATATGGCCATGCATACTCTTTGTTGAAGATACAAGCAAGTTCGGATTTTTTTCTTTATCACCAAAAATTTGGGCAATCGCTTGTGATTCAGCCATATCACCAAGCCCTGTACTTGTTCCGTGAGGGTTAATATAATCAATATCCTCCGGTTTCAATTCGGCATCTTTCAACGCAAATTCCATTGCTTTTAATGCGCCTTTACCTTCAGGGTCCGGAGCAACTATATCGTGAGCATCGGCAGTTTGACCGTAGCCTGCGATTTCTGCATATATCTTTGCTCCTCTTGCTTTTGCATGTTCGTATTCTTCCAATACCAAAACTGCTGCACCTTCACCCATTACAAAACCGTCTCTGTCTACATCATAAGGACGTGATGCTTTTTGAGGCTCATCATTTCTTTTTGAAAGTGCTCTGCAAGCAGTAAACGCACCTATACCTAAAGTTGTTATTGTTGCTTCGCAGCCGCCTGCAATCATTACATCAGCATCTCCATATTGAATGCTTCTGAACGCATCACCGATAGAATGTGTGCCTGTTGCACAAGCTGATACAACAACTTTATTGACACCTTTATAACCATGTTTAATAGAAATACGGCCTGATGCCATATCTACAATTAACATTGGAACCGTGAAAGGTGAAGCTTTTGTTGGGCCTCTTTCTATCATTATCATGTGGTTTTTTTCAAATGTATTAAACCCGCCGGCAGCTGAACTTACGATAACACCAATCCTGTATGGGTCAATGTTTGCTTCGTCAATCCCTGAATCTGCAATAGCTTCATCTGCCGCTACCATTGCAAATTGGGTAAATCTATCCATTCTTTTTGCTTCTTTTGGGTCTATGTATTGTTCAGGGTCAAAATCTTTATCTTTAATCTCTGCAGCTATTTTTACGGTTTGTTTTTCTGTATCCATTCTTTCAATTGTAGAAATACCGCTTTTACCTGCAAGCATGTTAGCCCAAAATTTGTCTACTCCTATGCCGCAAGGTGTAACCGCTCCCAATCCTGTTATTACTACTCTTCTTTTTGTCATTGTTATTTCCTTATTCATATTGTTAGTAGGATAAGTTTGATAAGTTCGATAGGTTTGATAAGTGCTTTACAAATATACTAAATTTATTTGCGAATAAATAACGCATAAATAACTTAAAGAAACTGATCCTACTTATTTTACTTATTCTACTTATCAAACTTTATAATACTAATACGGGAGCGAAACGAACCCGTCCCACTCCCGTATTTATAAAATTCAATTTTAAAAACTCAATTAGTGAGACAATTTGCTGTCAATGTATGATACAGCATCTTGAACTGTTTGAATTTTTTCTGCGTCTTCATCTGGGATTTCGCATTTGAATTCTTCTTCTAAAGCCATAACTAGTTCAACTGTGTCTAATGAATCTGCACCTAAATCATCTGTGAAACGTGCTTCAGGTGTAACTAATTTTTCATCTACGCTTAATTGATCTACTACAACTTTTTTTACTGTGTCTAATGTACTCATCTTTTTTTTTCCTCTTTTTAATTTAATACGTATTTATAATACTATTCTTCTATAATTATATTTGTAGAAAAAAAATTTGCAAGAAATTTACATTACGTACATACTTTTGTTAATAAAGTTTAATATATATGACAAAAATATTTATTTTGCGATTTAATATGTATTATCTGTATCAATTTATAAATTAAGGTGTTTATTATGAATGTAAGTCCTATTGGGTTCAGCAATTATAATCAGAACTTTGGGAGTTCGCTGCGTGTAGGTATTTTTGTAAAATCTGCAGATGGTTTGTATACGACTTTTGTAAATCCTTCTGTTGATGCGAAAACATATAAAAAATTAAATTCCAAAATAGTTGGTTCTCTAAATACTGATTTTATTCAAAATTTGAGAACGACTTTTGGTATAGAAAGAAAAAGTAAAAATAATAAAACCTTATCTACTGTGTACAGAAGATTAATTGAGGATTTGAAAAATATTGATGCGGATTATCGCAGGTTTAACCTTACGCGTTCATTGTATCGAAAACACAAACTGGGGTATATTGTTACAGGTTCTGATGTTTCTGTTGTTGAAAATATAAAAGGCGTAGGGCAAATAGGACTTGCTAAAACAGATTCTTTGTGGGCGAATGGCCATTCTAATAATGCTTATGTCCGTGGGTTTAGCAAATCTGTAAACCAAAATGCAATTCATTATGCGCAAAGTGATGATGTTGTTTTACGTTCAAAAGATAATAAAGAAATAATGTTAAGGGCTTTTTTCAAAGAAGTTGGTGTTGATAAACGCGGGAACAAAAAATATGCATTAGAGGATTATGAGTTCCACGAAAATTCTTCAATGCCGGATTTGCGCCCTGTAAGGGATGCCCATGTTCGCTACAAAAATAGCCGTGCAATTCAAGATGAAATAAGAAAAACTGTTCAATATCAATTAAATGCTCTAAGCGGAAAGCGAGTTCATTTTAGCGATTTAGAAGATATTTTGTATCCTAAAAAACAAATAAAAGCTGAATCATCTGTAATTTCAAAGGATGTAAAAGCTTCAAATCCGCCAGCCCCAAAAGAGATGCAAAAGCATGTAATTCCAAAACAAGTTCCTCCAAAACCCGCAAATGAAGGGAAACAATTAACAATTGATTTTGGTGCATAATTTAGAAATAAAAAAACGGCTAAATATTTAGCCGTTTTTTATGTATATATTGATTAAATTTTTATAGCATTAAACCGCCTGCAACTTCAATTGCTTGACCTGTTACGTAATCTGTATCTAAAGCTAAGAATTTAACAACTTTAGCGATATCTTCAGGGGTACCAAATCTTTGCATAGGAATTGCTTTTGCGTATTCTTCAATGTTTCCTAAGTTAGCAGTCATTGCAGTTTGGATAAATCCAGGGCATACAGCGTTTACTCTGATATTTCTTGAACCGAATTCTTTTGCAAGAGTTTTAGTTAAACCAATCAAACCGGCTTTTGAAGCTGAATAATTCGCTTGGCCCGCATTACCGTGAACACCAACGATTGATGACATATTGATAATTGAACCTTGTCTTGCCTTCATCATGTATTTGATAACAGCATGTGTTACATAATATGCAGAACCTAAGTTAATCTTAATAACTCTTTCCCATTGTTCAGCATCCATTCTTAAGAATAAACCGTCTTTTGTAATACCTGCATTGTTTAATAAAATGTCGATATGTCCGTGTTCTTCAATCATTTTATCAACAGCAGCTTTGACTTGTTCATCATTTGATACGTCAAATTGATAAAACCATGCGTTTACACCCAAAGCTTTAATTTCGTCTATTGCAGGTTGTGCTGTTGCAGCATCGCAAATATCATTGATGATGATGTCACATCCGTTATTAGCTAATTCTTTAGCACAGCTAAATCCGATTCCTCTTGAACCCCCTGTAATTAAAGCAATTTTTCTGTCTGTCATAATCTTTCTCCTTATTTATCATATAAAATCCCTCAATGGCTAAATTATACCATAAATATAAATTTGTAAAGGGAATTATTGAATATGAACCTGCAAGTTTTTCAGTGGATTTATGTGCAATCTTACATTTATAACTCTATATTTTTTAATGCATATTCGCAACATTGAATAATGAGATTGTTTAATGAAACCTCTTTATTTTGAGCAATTTTTTGCATTCTTTCGACTAGATCTAGAGGTAATCTAAAAGTTTTATTTATCATTTCCGGTTTTTCTATTTTAAATTTGTTATTCATACACTTTATTTTAAGTGTATTTTAACATAATTTATATACTCCAATTTTACACTTAATTTAATAAGTGCAATATATTAATATTTTATGTTATATTATACAAGAAAGGAGTATTAAATGAAAAAGATTATTACGTTGTTGCTGGTATTTTTATTATTGCAAATGCATGCATTTGCTTTGAATGTCCCTTCCGGTACCTTGGTTGTTGTTCAACCGCAAAAAATAATAGATGCTGATGATTTAAAAATAGGTGATGATGTCAAATTTGCTGTTGTGCAACCTGTAAAAGTGAATAATAAAACTGTATTACCAATAGGTACAGAAGTTTTGGCAAAAGTTACTAAAAAGAAGAACAATTGTGTGTTAGGTATTCCAGGAAATATTCAGGTTGGTGAATTCAGTATAATTACGCAAAATAATGATATTATACGATTATCGGGAACAGTTTCCGATGAAGGAAATAACAGATATTGGGCTAATGTAGGATGGATATTTGTTTTTCCATTGCTTTTTATCAAAGGTGATGACGGAAAAATTCGACAGGAAACAACGCATATGCTATATACTGTTGAGGATATAGAGCTGTAAATAAAAACGCCTTGCTTGTATGCAAGGCGTTTTTATTTATTGTATCTTATATCTTTGCAAGTTGTTCATTCAAAGCTTGAACTGTCGCTTCTAAAGATTCTTTATCGTACACGTTGTATACGGTAGATTCCGGCGTGATTTTTTTGCATAATCCGGCCAAAACCTTACCCGGCCCGATTTCTACAAATGTATCAACTCCGTTGTGTACCATATTTTCAATTGTTTGTGTCCAGTGAACTGATGTGCAGATTTGTCGTGGCATTTTGTTTCTAAAGTCTTCTGCTGAAATTGTTGCAGCTCCATCAACGTTTGTAACAACAGGAATAGAAGCGCTTGATAAATCTAAATCAGAAACAAATTTAGAGAATTCTTTGCTTGCTCCCTCTAAAAATTTAGAGTGAAATGCTCCTGAAACCGCCAATGGAACAACTCTTCTTGCTCCGGCTTCAAGAAGTAATTCTCCTGCTTTTGCTACTGCATTTTCTTCTCCTGTTAATACAATTTGAACAGGGGAATTGTAGTTTGCGATATCAACATAGCCTAGTGAAGACGCTTCTTCTATTGCCTTTTCGACCGAACCTGCAGGGGCATTTAATACAGCGGCCATTGTCCCGCCTTTTACTTCACTCATTAGCTCTGCTCTTTTTTGTATTGCCTTTAATGTCGTATCTAAATCCATGACATCAGATGCATACATTGCGCAATACTCTCCCAAGCTGTGTCCTGCTGTAAATATAGGTTTAATTTTTACTCTTGATTTCAGAACTTCTAATGCCGCAATTGACATTGTCACAATTGCAGGTTGAGTATTTATTGTTTGTTTTAAATCTTCTTCCGGCCCGTTAAAGCATATATTTGTAATATCTTTCCCTAAAACTTCATCAGCTCTGTTGAAAACTGTTTTAGCTTCTTGGTAATTGTCATATAAGTCTTTTCCCATACCAACAATTTGGGCTCCTTGTCCGGGGAAAATGAATGCAATCTTTTTAACCATACCTTTTATATCCCTCTTTAATATTTTTCTATTTGAAATTATATAATAAACAATAAAAAAGTAAATTATATGTATTTTTAACTTTTACCTTCAATCGCATTTAGGGTTTCCAAAGGGGAGCATTTGAGGGTTAAGCTTATAATAATTTGGCATGCGGTTTTCTTTTTTGAGGTCATGTTTTTCAAGATGTTTAATTTGGTTATATTTATTTTTTTGTGTTCTGTTAAGTATTGATTTTAGGTCTGCATCTTCGTTGTGTGATAATTTCCTTATTTCATTTTCTAATTTTTTTATTATGTTTTTGTTTGGGTTTTGTTTTTTGTTTTCATTTAATATTTCTTTTAAAGCATTCTTATAAAGTGGGGAATATTTTGTTGTTATTTGTTCGTATAAACATCTTTGTTCGGGGGACAAATTCAGGGAATTAAATATTGTGGATTTATCGTTTATAACTGCTTGGAAATATTCGTAGTATTTTTCGTTTGAAATATTACTATTTTGGTTGTATGGCTCTGCAAATGTTGTTTGCGGGGTCAGCAACAAGATTAGTATAAACAATTTTTTAAAAAAATATTTCATATTTAAAAGCCCATTAAAATATTTTTTACTTCTCAAAAAAAAAATAAAATACAACACTCGGATATTTGTAGTAAAATCTTCCTATGGAAGAAATAAACTTGAGAAATTATGCATATCTTGGCGATGCAGTTTGGGAATTATTTATCAGGGAAAAAACAATTCTCAAGACGAATAATTCAAAAAAAATGCATCAGATTACTACATCACTTGTAAAAACTCAGTTCCAAAGTGAATTGCTGCATTTTTTGGATGAACATTTAACTGATGAAGAACAAGAAATTTCAAGACGTGCAAGAAATTTACAGATTCCTGTGGGCAGAAGGAGTATGCAATCCGAATACAGGCAAGCTACCGCATTTGAGACGCTTATCGGTTGGTGGTATACTCACGATAAATTGAGGTATAACGAAGTTTTGGATTTGTTAGAACCTAAAATTACTTTTTAATGTAACAGTATTTACAAATTTTAAAAAATATTATAATATAATTTCGGTCGTGAAAGAAGAGATTAGAGTTTAATAGGAGGATTAAAATGGAATGTTTTAAAAAGTATCTTGTTGAATTTATCGGGGCATTTTTCTTGATATTTACAATAGGAGCGACAGCTGCATTTGGCGGCCCTGGTGTTATTGCACCTTTAGCAATAGGTTTTGCATTAATGGTAATGGTTTATGCAGGCGGATATATTTCCGGCGGTCATTATAACCCTGCAGTTTCTTTGGCTGCTGTCGTAAGAGGAGCATTGCCTGCTAAAGAATGGATTCCTTATGCTGTATTCCAAATTTTAGGTGGTGTTGCTGCAGCTTATGTTGTTAAATTGTTAGGCGCTGCTCCGGCATGTCCTACTGTACCGTTCGATATTTGGGGTGTTATTGCAGGTGAATTATTATTTACATTTGCGTTATGCTATGTAGTATTAATGACTGCAACATCTTCAAAAACTGCAGGTAATTCATATTACGGATTAGCAATCGGTTCAACTGTAATGGTTGGCGCATTCGCTGTTGGCGGAATTTGCATGGGCGCATTCAACCCTGCTGTTGCTATTTCTGCTTTAGTTTTGGGTTCTTGCTGCTGCTGGAAGTTTGTATGCTTGACTGTCTTAATGAACCTTGTTGCAGGCGCATTAGCAGGTATTGTGTACAAGTTCTTGAATGACGATTAATTTGTTGTTTTTCATAAGAAAGAGTCCTTTGTATTTTACAAAGGGCTCTTTTCAATTACATAAATGATTGATTTTCTAAAAAAAAATATTAAAATATTTGTATGAGAAAGTTTTTATGTGCTTTAATTTTAATTTCATTTGTTTCTGTTGCTCCTAGTTGGGGTGCTTTTTGGAATAGAAATAAATCCCAACAGGCGCAAACTCAAAATTCGCAAAATCAATCTGCGCCGGTTCCTCAAAATCAACAGCAAAACTCTCAACAAACATCATACCCTCAAGATGTTGACGGAAATCCTATATCTGAAGGTGAATATATCGATATTGATAATATCGATATTGAAAAGATGTATAGAGATATGCCTGTTCCGGATTTTAAATATATTCATAATATTGACCCTGATGAATATCAAGATACAATGTATTCAACTTGGTCTCCGTATCCTTTGTTCAGGTTAACGGCTCCGTTATTTTTTAAATCTGTGGCTATTCAACCGGGGTATTATTTGTTAACCCCTCGTGAACACGAAGGAAAGTGGTATATTCTTTTTAAAGAAGCAGGAAAGGTTAAATATATTGTTCCTTGCTATAAAAAAGAAATGGTGCCAATGAATTTTTATAAAAATAATTTGCCTCAAATAAAAATGACTACCCCTCAAAAAATCAGAGAAAAAGCTTTGCAATTTGTGGGCAAACATTTTGATTCATCTAAGCGAAAACCTATACCTGATACATATTTGGATGCGACAGATTTAGATAATAACTTTATATCTTTGATTGTGTATTGGGGGAATTACAGATATTATTTTGTGTTACGTTCGATACAGTTGTAGTATTTATTTTTATCTTTTTTCAATGTAAAATGGGGAAAATAGGAGAGAAAAATGAAAAATATACTTAGTCTTTTGGTTGTGTTAGCTGTTTTTATTTGTGGTTTTAATCTTAGTTCCTATGCTGACATATACACGGCTGATGGTGTGTACTCTACAGAACAACTTGAAAATTCCGTAAAACAGAATGAGAAAGCCCTAAAAGAAAATAAAAAACTTCAAAAACAACAAATTAAAGCTCAAAAAGAGCAAGAAAAAAATCAAAAAAAGTTGGAAAAAGCTCAGCAAAAGGCTTTAAAAAAACAGGCCAAAATTGATGCCGAAAAACAAAATTTGAATCCGGAAAAACCGGTTGCTTTAACTAAAAAAGAGCAGAAGAAAGCTCAAAAACAGTCTCAAAAAGAGGCTAAAAAACTTGCAAAAGCCGAGAAGAAGGCTCAAAAAAGTAAAAAAACAAAAAATACAACACCTGAAGATGAAAATGCAAAAAATACAAATGTAAAAGTTTCCAGTCCTATTTCATCAAGTCCGGATTATGGAATGGATACGCCAATCGGTCGTGAGTTGAAATTACTTGAGCGTTCCTCTTCTCTAAAGAAACGTTCTGCACTTGCGATGAAGTTAAATCCAAATTTAGATGTGAGAGAAGTCAGAGCAAGTCATATTTTAGTTAAAACACGTAAAGAAGCAGTTGCCCTAAAAAAAGATATTGAAAGCGGCAGCATATCATTTGAAGAAGCTGCTAAAAAATACTCTCTTTGCCCGTCAAGTGTGAAAGGTGGGGACTTAGGCTTTTTCACCAGAGATAAAATGGAACCTCAATTTTCTGAAACAGCGTTTGATACAAAAATGGGTACGATATCAAATCCCGTCGGTACAAAGTTTGGCTGGCATTTGATTAAACCAACAGATAAAAGATAGTTAAAAATAAAAAGCTAAAAGAACTTCTATTATTGGAAGTTCTTTTAGTTTTGTAAATTTTTATCTGTATGCTTAGCAACATTTTTTTTTATATCTTTTAATACCCGTGTAGTGATTATGAAAGGAATGTATAAAATGCGAATTTATCCAATTACCCAAAATTATTATCAAAATTATAATAGAAATAATCAAAATCAATCAGTACAAAGCTCAGTAGCTTTTACAGGTATTCGTGGAGATAAAATTGTTAGTGATTTAGCAAAATTTGAAGATGTAAAATTGGCAGATGTTATGAAAGATTTAAAAGGTGCTTTTGGTTTAAAAACCGACAAAGTTGAAGATGTTATTGAGTCTTTACTTGCTGCAGTTAAAGCCGGTTTTAATAAAGAAGCAGTCACTGCAGAAGAATTAAAAGTAACTAAATCTTCTTTGGAGCGTGCAGAACAAAAAGCAAAAGATGCGCAAGAAGATATAGCAGATTTAAAAGAAGTATTTTCAGGCACAATTAAGGCTAAAACAGTTGCACTTAAAGAAAAAGAAGCAGAACTTAAAAAAGCTCAAGAATTTGCTGATAAATTCAAACCAATGTCAACAGTCAAATCTGTTGACGAACTTGGAGCTATTATGCCTAATGAAGCAATAAAAGTTGCCAATGAGTTTAAAGATAGTAAATCAAAAGCAGCTCAAAGTATGATGGATTTTCTGTTAACAGGAAAAGGACAAGAAGAATTTTTATCTCAATTAGAACGAAATAATATAATCAGCAAAGCAAGACGAGATGGTTTAGCTGATATTCCTGAAGTGGATGAAGCCTTAAAACATGTATATACGGATATAAGTCATAATTTTATCCTTGACGTTATTAAAAACTCTCTTAAAACCTGTTCTAAAGGGGATTATGTTTTAAGTAATGCTATGAGTGAACAAATTAAAAAGAATGCTGCCGCTATATTGCTTCCTAATGCCGATGAAAGGTATATCCCTAGGATTTCCGGTTTAAAACCTGATGTCCCAAAATTTGTTGATGGAAAAGTCGCAGAGGTAATAAAAGAGGTACAAGAATTTTATAGAAGTCTTAAACCTGCAAAAGAAAAATTTTTAAGGTCGATAGAGAAAAATTCTGAAATCGAAAAAACTGAATTTGTTTCTGTTCCCGGTATTCCATATAGAACGGGATATGTTATAACATATAAAGATGCCAGTATAAAAGCGCATTTTCAGAGCTTAGATAATATAATTGAGTCTAATAGATACGGCTGGTATAACTAAGCATATAAAATAGTGAAAAGCGGATACAAATTTTTTGTATCCGCTTTTTTTATTTGTAATATAATAAAGCAAGAAGGTATAAAGGAGTTTTAATATATGAATTTTTTGAAATTGGCTCATGAACGTTATTCTTGCAGGAAATTTTCGAATAAGCCTGTCGAGCAAGATAAGATTGATAAAATCATAGAAGCAGGCATGATTGCACCTACGGCAATAAATGCACAACCTTTTAAAATCTGGGTTATAAAATCAGAAAACGAAGTTAAAAAAGTAGCTCAGGCAACTCCGTTTATGTTTGGGACTTCATTAGTTTTTGCAGTTGGAGCGAAAAATGCGGGTGCTTATGTGAGAAATTTCGATGGGAAAAATTTTGCTGAAATAGATGCTTCAATTGCAGCTACTCAAATGATGTTGGAAATTCAAGATTTGGGTCTTGGCACAACTTGGGTCGGCCATTTCGATCCTGTTAAGTTAAAGGAACTTTTCCCTCAAATGACAGATTATGAAATTGTTGCGTTGTTCCCAATCGGGTACCCCGCTGAAGATGCCAAACCATCTGACAGGCATGAGGCTTCTAAGCCATTAGAAGAAATGGTTGAAGTATTGTAAATAAAAAATGATATTATTTAATTTTAGGGGTTGAAATTTCTAAAAAATAGTAAATAATATTAATAGCAGCATGTTCTGCGTTTTAAGTTCATCATACGAATGGAAAGGGCCGACGAGGCCCTTTCCATTTTGTTATATTTTTAAATTTATAGGTTATTTCGTTTTTTGCAGAATAGCTCTTGCAGCATTTGTTCCGGGTTCTACTGTGCCGTCATGAAAAACGATTGGGTATATATCAGTTGTGCGGTTAAAATCAGAAGAAACTTCACATTCTGCAGCAACGTCAAGGTCATCTGTGTTGCCATCTGCGCATGCAACTTCTTTATTTGGTAATGTCGGACCATTAACATCTATAAATGCATAACATTGGGAACCTAACGATTTATTTTTTGTTTCACCCTCTTTATATGTTACTCCTCGTCCTAAAGGAATAGTACAACCCTTCATATTTTTGTTGAATACCAACATGGATCCATCTGATAGTAACACGTGTGCCGCATTATCCGCCGTAGGCATACCATTTGGAGCTGTACCTTCTACTATTCCTGACGGAGTATAATTCTCAGGCATGCCAAAACTCAATTTGTGACCCGCTAATGTACCGTTTAAAATAGCACATAGGGTATAAGTAGACTCCGGAGCATCTGATATTGCAACGCATTCGCTGACATCTCCATAACTAAAATCATATCTTTCCTGTGCAATTTTACCGGCTTGGCTTAAAGTGGAAAGTATTTTTTTGTATTGGCTTCTAAATCTTGCAGAATTTGTATTCGCAATTAACGTAGGTATTGTCATTGCTGCAACAACACCTATAATACCGAGAGTAATAAGTACCTCAGCTAAAGTGAACCCAAACTTTTTCATGTTTTCCATTCTTACATGATAACTCTTTTTTTAGGGTGTGTCAATCCATGCAAATAACCGGCTTTATACAAAGCCGGTTATTTTGTATTTTTTTTTAATTATTTATTTTTCATCTAAAGCAGCGACACCAGGTAGTACCTTACCTTCAATAAATTCTAAAGAAGCACCGCCGCCTGTAGATACGTGAGTGAAATCTTCAGCTTTGAAGAATTTCTTAGCCGCGCTGACTGAATCACCGCCGCCAATAACAGAAGTTGCACCGTTCTTTGTTGCTTCAACAACTGCAGCAAGAACAGCCTTAGTACCTTCCGCAAACTTCGGATTTTCGAATGCGCCGACCGGTCCGTTCATCAAAATAGTTTTTGAAGATTTAATTACATCTGCAAAAGCTTTTCTTGACTCTTCACCTGCATCAACACCTTCAAATCCGTCAGGAATTTCGTTAATCTTAACAAACTTGTTTGTTCCGTTTCCTGAGAAATCATCAGCAACTAAAACATCTGTTGCCATAACAAGTTTAACGCCTTTAGCTTGTGCTTTTGCCTCAATAGCTTTTGCTGTTTCGATTTGATCATCTTCGCAAATTGAATTACCGATTTTGCCGCCGTTAGCTTTAACAAATGTGTAAGCCATACCACCGCCGATAATCATATTATCAACTTTATCAAGCAAGTTTTCTAAAACACCGATTTTTGAAGAAACTTTTGCTCCGCCAACGATAGCTGTGAATGGTCTTGTAGGATTATCAAGAGCTTGTGATAAGCATCTGATTTCTTTCTCCATTAACAAACCTGAAACAGCGGGTTTAAGAATTTTTGCCAATTTTGCAGTAGAAGTATGGTTTCTGTGAGCTGCACCAAATGCATCATTTACATAGAAATCACCAAATTTTGCAAGTTCATTAGCAAAAGTCATATCATCATCTTTTGCTTCTTCTGCTTTGTAGAAACGAATGTTTTCCAAAAGTGCAATTTGGCCGTCTTGTAATTTTTCAACGTATGGTGCTGCTTCTTCAACAGAAGGAATAAATACGATTTCTTGACCAAAAACTTTGTTCATATATTTTGCAACAGGAGCCAAAGAGAATTCCATATTTCTTTCTCCCTTTGGTCTGCCCAAATGAGCCATAAGAATTACTCTTGCACCGCGTTCTGTTAAATAATTAACTGTTGGTACAATAGCTTGAATTCTTGTATCATCTGTTACATTTTTGTTTTCATCCAAAGGTACGTTAACGTCAACTCTGACTAATGCTCTTTTACCCCTGATGTCGCCTAAATCTTTAATTGATTTTTTCATTATTTTCTCTCCTTTTTAAAAATAGCGCATGTTAATTTTACAAAAAACATAATCTTAAAACAATAATTTATGTTGTATAATATGCGTATGAAGATTTTAATTGTAGATGATGTGCCGGGTTGGGTGCGTTTTCATAAAAGTAACATTGAATATCTGAATATTGATGATATTGAAATTCACACTGCGCAAAATGCTAATGAAGCATTAAATAAAGTTGAGCTGGAACTTGATTCTCCGTATGATGTAATATTTACCGATTTACAAATGGAGGCAAATTTTTTGCCAAAACTCGCAGGGGAATGGTTGATAGAGCAAATACAAATGTTCAAAGAGTATAAAAATACAAAAATTGTTATAATTTCCGCAACTTCATCAATTGACAGAATTGCAAAAAAATACGGAGTTTTATATGCTCCAAAATATGTGATAAGAAATGAAGATGCACAGTATTACAGGCAATTTTTGGAGTAAGTCAGTTCTTGGTAGTATTTTTGAGTGTAGTTTATAGATTTGAAAAGTTCTATGGCATCAAGATTATTGCCCATTCCGTTTAATGTTACATCTACGCTGTATGCATCCAGTTCTATCGCTTTTAAAGTGTTTTCCAGTGCTAAATTATGTTTATTGTGTGCATGAAAACTTATAGAATTATAACCGATGGATTTTAATTTATTAAAAAAGCTTGGAATATCTTCTGGCTTTACTGTGCTGTAACTGTCTGCAATATACAAACTTTCTAAAATATTTTTGTGGCGCCAATTTTCTAATATTTTATAATGCTCTTCTTTTACATTAGGTATTTCCATAAGTTGTACAAATATTTTATAACCTTTTTTGTGTAGATTATATGCAATATCCAGAGTTTTTTGTATTTTATCGGGATGTGTTGCTATTCGTATAAAATTTGCATAATCATTTTCTGCGCCCGGAAAATCATTTTCGTTATATCTTGAAGTATCAACCATTATCCCGATTTGCAAATCTTGTTTATTTGTTTGGAATTCTTTTAATATATCAGGTGTGCAATAGAAAAATTTTCCTTTATTTTCTTTATCTGTAAAATTTCTGTATCCTATTTCGTAATAGGTTACCTGAGATTTATTCATACAAAATGTCAGTTCTTCAATAAATTTTTTATCAAAAAACCAGTTTGTATCGTGTCCGCCATCTCTTGTTGTACAATCTAAAATCTTTACCATAGCCGTATTTTACCATGAATAAATACCGTATTGGCTAATTTATTAAAATAATAACTGTCTTAATATAAATTACAAAGATCAGTAGAAGAGGAGAAAATATCATGAAAAGTTCTGTTTGCCAATCTGAAATTGTATCAATGAAAAATTTAAATAATTTGTTTATAGAAATGACTGCTAAATCCTGCAATCAACACTGCAGCCACTGTTATATAGATTTCCCTAAATATAAAAAAGTTGAAGATTTTATAAATATTGAAACAGTTAAGCAAGCTTTGAATGATACAATGTGTGAAGATATAAAATGTATCTATCTTACAGGTGCAGAACCTATGACGCATCCTGATTTTAATGCTATATTAAGGCTTTGTTTAAAGCGTTCAGATGTTTGTATATGCACAAACGGTTCTTTTATAAATGAAAAAAAAGCAAGATTTCTGAAAAAAGTTGAAGATGAAAGTTCTAATGAAATAATTTTCAAAATAAGTATTGATCATTATAATGAAGAAAAAAACGATTATATTCGCGGCAGAGGTGCATTCAGACAAGCTGTTTTTGCAGTAAAACATCTTGCTAAATATGGATTTATGCCTATTATCGTTTGTACAAATTATTATTGTGAAACACCTTCAGTTTTATTTGAAAATTTTCAAGAAATTCTTGCCAAATATTCTTATTATATTAATTCTTCTCATCTTCAGATTGTTCCTTGGCACGATAAAACTAAGGAATTTAGTGAAAATATAAAATATGAAAATTCGGGATTAGACTGCCAATATGGCAGAGTTTTAACTTCACAAGGGGTGTATGCTTGTCCGTTTTTGTCTGATGATTATAGGGGGAGATGCGGAAGCAGTTTCAAGAATTACACTAAAAGGTGCTCTCTAGAAACTGCTTTCTGCCAAACTTGTATTTCTGCCAAAAATCAAATTTTTGGAATAGATTTTTCCTCTTTTGAAATTTAAACTTTTGAATATAATTTCATTTTGAAATTGATCAGTAATATACGTTTATCTTTTCTATATGGAACTATTTCTACTGATTGGATATCTAAAAAGTGTTCATGTTTATAAAGTTCTCTAAGGAAATTATCATAGTTTGTGTAGTGACCAATCATTTCCATATTTAGACGTGCAACTTTATATTTATCTGCACCGTTTTTAACAAAATTATCGTCTTCAGGATTGTAATCATATTTAATAGAGCGAACTTTAATTTGGTTTGCTCTTATTAATTTTAAAATTTCAGCAAATTCTCCGGCAATAACGGCTTCATTATCCAAACCTGTTTCAATTGGTTTATAGAATGCTTTAGCTTCTTGTGATACATTCTTCTCTTTTTGAGCTTCTAATTCTGCCTTGCGCTTTGCATCTTCAAGCTGTTTCTTTTTATCATTAAGCTTAATCGTATTATTATCAACTTCAGCTTTTACAGTTCTATAATCTTGAAAATTTTGAATAACTTTTGGTGCCAAGAATATTATGGCCAGAATCGTTATTACAAGTACCAAAATTGGAACCAAAAATTGTTTTAATTTTTCATTATCCATTATTTATAATCCTTTATTGTGCTTGTTCTTCGTTATTGCTATTGTTTTCTTTGTCTTTGTCTTTGTCTTTGTCTTTATTCGTATCTCTGAGTAATTTCATAAATGTTTTTAATTGGTCATCACTCATATTTGTAATTTCAAATACATAAGGTGCTGTATCTATACTTGATGTTTCACTATTGATTATTGAATCTAAAGAACCTGTTTTCAAATCCAATTTATTCAATCTTAAATTTGACTCATACAATGAATCTTTTAAGTTTTTGAAGAATAGGTATACATCTTCTACGGAATTTGCACAACCTTTTATATCTATATAACCATCATCACCTGTCATAAAGTATGTCAAATATAAATCTTTAGGAATAGATTCTCCTAATGATGCATAAGCGATAATTTTGGTACGATTGTTTTTTAGTACTTTTTCTATTTCATTTACAGGGTCAAATGAATTATTATCTGTTTGACTGTATGTTTTTAATTCGGCTTCTATTGATGAAATTTCATTTTTCAATTCATCATTTTGCTTATTGATATTTGTCATCATTGTAGAAATTAAACCAAAGCATAATAATAGCGGAATTATGAATATAGCAAGTAATATTAGTGCATAAATTAATGCTTTTTGCGGGGTCAAAACTAATGTAAAGTCTTTTGTTAAAGGAATTTCAATAACTGCAGAAACGTTCTTTTTGGTGTCTTGACTTTCTAAGAAATCTACATTAACAGGTAATAAATCTGTTGGAGAAATTAAACCTATAATTCCTAATGATATATTGATTTGCTGCTCAGGAATAACATCAAGACCAAAATCCATGAAAGGATTTTCTTTGAATTTGTTATCTTCAACAGCAAGTATATTACCCCCGAATTGTATGTTTTGGCTCAAATATTCTGCTGAAATTAAATCTGTTTCAGACAAAATAACTAAAGTTCCTGCATCTATTCCCATTAGAGAAATTTGAACTGCGTTGTTAATTGCAGCATATGCTTCATCTCCGTCATATGTTTTTAGGGCAATTGGTTCTTCTACATATTCAGTTATACTTTTGCCTTTCATTCCATATAGTTGGAAACCTGTGTTATTAATGATTAATAAATCCCATGGGGTTTCATCACTGGCAATTAATTCAGAAATTTTTTCTGTTACGATTAAACCTTTTAAATTTGTAAAAGTAGAACAAGTTATGCTAATCAGTTTTGCGCCCAAAGCCTTGAATGTGTTTTGGAACATATCTTTAGAATCTTGTTGAATCGCCGTATAAAAAATATTACGAGAGTCTGATTTTGTTGCTGCCGCATCGAACCAATACGGAAGAGGATCTTTGCGTTTGAATACGTAACTTTGCTCCAATTCTCCGATAACTACGTTTGTAACTCCGTTGTCATCGAGCATTAAAGGAACATTATCTTTATATCCGAACCAAACTGTCGGAACTGCCATGTAAATATTTGATTTTTGCGGGTTTATATTGCATTTTGCAAATAAATCTTCCATAACACTCTTGAAATGGTCTGCACTTTCAATTTCGCGCATAGATTCGTTATAGTTAATAGGTCCTTGTGCATATGCTTTTATTTTGTGGGTTTTAGGATCTAATAGTGCCATTTCTGCTATTCCAGAAGAAGAAATAGAAACATACACATCAATTCCAGCTGTAATCCCGCCTATCCCAAGACTATCTAAAAAATTTGCCATAAGTATTTATTTTCTCTCTTTGCTACATTCCATTTTTATTATACAATATATTTCACGAATAGGAAAAACTTAACATACATTTACAAGATACACGGAGGTAATTATTTTTGTACAATATAGTTGACAAGATTAAAGCATTAAAAAAGCTTAAAAATGCTATTGTTTTGGCGCATTGCTATCAACCTGTTGAAATAGATGAGGTTGCTGATTATGTGGGTGATTCATTATATCTGAGTCAAGTAGCAGCTAAGACAGATGCAGATATTATAGTGTTTGCTGGGGTTTATTTTATGGCGCAGACTGCAAAGTTGTTATCTCCTGATAAAAAAGTTTTGTTGCCTCAAATAGAAGCTGGTTGCAGAATGGCAGATATGTTAAGTTATAAACAGCTAAAAGATTTTACTTCAAAACATCCGTCTATTCCATCTGTTTGTTATGTAAATTCTACTGCAGAAGTTAAATCAGAGTGCGATATATGTTGTACAAGTTCAAATGCAGTTGAGGTGGTAAAAAGCTTGGGTGTTAGTAAAATTTTATTTGTGCCGGATACTTATTTAGGCAAATGGGTCGAAAAGCAATTAGGAAATGTAGAAGTTATAACATATCCGGGTTTTTGCCCGACACATTTGCAAATTAGGCCTATTGATATTGAAAATGCCCGCAAAAAATATCCGCATGCACTTGTTCTTGCTCATCCTGAGTGTCATATGTCGGTATCTTCAATAGCTGATTATGTCGGCAGTACTGCAGGAATTATGAATTTTGTGAAAAATAGCAAACAGAAATCTTTTGTTATTGCAACAGAGCAGGGTGTTGTGGACAGATTAAAAAGAGATTATCCTAATAAAGAGATTATTCCGATAAAGAGTAATATTGTTTGTCCGAATATGAAGATGACATCATTGGAAGATGTTTTATATGTGTTAGAAACTGAAGAGAATGAAATTACGGTAGATAATGATATTGCAAAAAGAGCCGTAAGGTGTCTTGACAGAATGTTGGAGGTTTCTAAGTAATGGATGGAGTTGTATATGGTAAAAATTCTGTTCTTGAAGCGTTAAATGCGGGTAATAGAGAAATAAATAAGATACTTATTTCCAAAAATATTCATACGGATACAAAGATAAATAAAATAAAAGAAATAGCACAGCAAAAAGGAATTGTATACCAATTTGTCGGTCGTGATAAATTTCAAGCGTACGAAGAATTTAACCACCAAGGAGTTATAGCACAGATTTCTCCTATAAAATACGTGGATATTGATGATTTTATTGATGAAATGTCTTCTAAAAACAGGTTTTGTTCCGTTGTTGTATTAGATGGGGTTGAAGATTCACACAATTTGGGCGCTATAATAAGAACTTGTGTATGTGCGGGTGTAGACGGGATAATTATTCCTTCCCATCGTAATATTCAAGTAAATGCTACTGTTGATAAAATTAGTCAAGGAGCAGTAAATTTAATTCCTATTATAAAAGTAAATAGCCTGATTAACGCAATTCAAAAATTAAAAGATAACAACTGGTGGATAATTGCAACAGATGCAAGTGCGAATGATAATTATTATGATATCAAATATCATGATATGAACTATGCAATAATTATGGGCGCAGAGCACGCAGGAGTTTCAAAATCGTTATTAAAGGCATCTGATTTTGTGGTAAAAATTCCTATGCAGAACAATTTTAATTCTTTGAATGTTTCTAATGCGATGAGTGCAATATTATTTGAAGCTTTAAGACAAAAATTAGTTTCAAACTGCAAAAAATAATACATAAGTATGGTTACGATAATTGATATTAGTATTATTATGTATTAAGATTGGAGCTTTGTAATGTCAAAAAAGGTAAAAAATATAGATTTTATTCCTGCATCAGATATTTCGGATGAAGATGTTGATTTTCACAAGTTGCAAGAACTTGAAGCGGAACAAGAAGACGATGATGAAGATATCTTGAAATCAGTTGAAGATCCAAAAGTTCAGGAAAATTTATTTACAATTAGTACTGATGACAGTGTGAAAATATATTTAAGACAAATAGGTAAAATTCCTTTATTAAGTTCTGATGAGGAAACAGATTTAGCCAAAAGAATTAAAGAAAACCATGATAATTTTGCAAAAGATATTCTTGTTAATGCAAATTTAAGGCTTGTTGTAAGTATTGCAAAAAAATACATTGGCCGAGGGTTATCTTTTTTGGATTTAATTCAAGAAGGGAATGTTGGTTTAATAAAAGCTGCAGAAAGATTTGATTATAAAAAAGGTTACAAATTTTCTACTTATGCAACTTGGTGGATTCAACAATCAATTACAAGAGCAATCGCCGATAAGGCAAGAATTATCAGGCTGCCGATTCACATGATAGAATCTATCGGAAAGATAAGAAGAACAACATTAGATTTAACATCAAAACTTGGAAGGACTCCGACAAAACAAGAAATTGCATACGGAATGGGTATTTCTGTTCAAAAATTAAATTCAATTATAAAATCCGCTCAGTCAACTGTTAGTATGGATACTCCGTCTACATCAGAGGATGATTCATCAAAAATCGGTGATTTTATCGTTGATGAATCTACGATAAGCCCTGATAGCCGTGTCCTTCAGGATAACATGCTTGAAGATATCAGAAATATACTTAATCAATTGAGTCAAAAAGAAAGAGATGTCTTGATTTTGCGTTATGGTTTAGATAATAACGGCGGGAAAAAGACCCTTGATGAGATCGGTTCTCAGTACGGAGTGTCGAGAGAACGTATTCGTCAAATTGAGACAAGAGCAATTTCCAAGCTTAAAAAACTTTGCAAAGACGAAACTTTACACGAAGGTTTGATGAATTACTTTGCGACATAGATTTTGTTTCAAAATTATTTGCAAATTCGTCATGTCCATACCATAATGTCAGTAGAGGTAGAGATATGGCGAATATTTTAGTTTATGAACTTGACGGAAAAATTTATATAAATCTTACAAATAAATGCACAAATGATTGTATTTTTTGTTTGCGCAATGATAAGGATGATGTAAAAGGTCAGGAATTGTGGCTTGATAGCGAAGATTTTGGAGCAAAAGATGTTATAGAGCAACTGGACAAATTTGAGTTATCTTCAGAAGTCATTTTTTGTGGTTATGGGGAACCGCTTTTAAAATTGGATGTTCTAAAAGAGGTTGCAAGGTATATTAAAGAAAATTATCCGAATGTAAAAATAAGAGTTAACACAAACGGGCATGCAAATTATGTGTATAAACGCAATATTGTTCCGGAGTTAAAAGGATTAGTGGATGAGTTCTCTGTCAGTTTGAATGCTGAGAATTCTCAAGAGTATAACAGACTTTCTCAACCGTCATTTGAGGGCGCGTATGACGAAGTTAAAAAGTTTATCAATGCTTGTTCAAATGAGGGTATTGATGTAGTCGCAAGTATTGTTGAAGGCTACAAGGGTGAGCATCATAATATAGAGCTTTGTGAAAAAATTGCAAATGATTGCGGTGCAACTCTTCGAGTTCGTGAATGGATACAAAATGGCTACTAGGAGTAAATATTTTACAAAAATATTTACATAAAAAATATTATTTATACATAATAATATTTTAAACGTATGATTTTAATTATTCAGCTTTTTATTGACCGCTTTCTTTGGGCGGTCAAAGAAAGCGGTCAGAAAGAAACCCGCGGTCTGGAGCTGCGTTCGTTAATAAATTGTAATTACTCTGCCCCAAGTTCGCAAACTCGCTAACGCTCAAACAATGCTCACTTTGACCTTGCAGAGTAAAACATTTATTACTCACTTCGCAAAAGACCGAATTTATAAAATACTTTGATTATCAAGGAAGTTGAAACAATTAATATGCACAGCGTTGTTTAGCTGCGCTAGAGATTTTTGCATGAAATGCAAAAATGTATGAACAATAATTAGAAATTATTAATAATTCAGATAATATTTTTTATGTGAATAATATTAATCCGCCCCAATTTATTTTTGGTGTATAATGTTGTCATGAGTTAGTTTTTCAATGTAAAGAAAGGACATTAAAATGACAGCAAATTTAGACAAAATTATGAAACCGAAGTCAATTGCCGTTGTTGGTGCTTCTACAAAAGAACACACAATCGGTTCTGATATTATGAAAAGACTTCAAGAGTACAAATTTAACGGTAAAATTTACCCTATCAACCCAAAAGGCGGAATTATTGAAGGCCTGCAAGCTTATACTTCTGTTTTGGAAGTTCCGGGCGAAATCGATTTGGCAATTATTGTAGTAAATGCTAAATTCGTTCTTGATACAATTGATCAATGCCACCAAAAAGGTATTAAAGGTCTTTGTATAATTACTGCCGGATTTAAAGAAACAGGCGCAGAAGGTGCTGCAGCTGAAAAAGCACTTTTGGCAAAAGTTCAAGAATATGGTATGAGATGTGTTGGTCCTAACTGCTTGGGTGTTGTAAACACATTGCCTGAAGTTAGAATGGACGGCTGCTTTGCGGAAAGTCTTCCTGAACGTGGACATATTGGTTTTGTTTCTCAATCAGGTGCTTTAGGCGGCGGTATTTTGAACATCTTAAAAGACTTAAACTTAGGTTTTGCTCAATTTATTTCAATCGGTAACCAGGCTGATGTCAACGCTGAAACAGCTTTAGAATACTGGGAAAATGAAGATGACGTTGAACAAATTCTTTTATATATGGAATCAATCCAAAACCCTGCTAATTTCAGAAAGTTAGCTTCAAGAATTTCTAAGAAAAAACCTATTTTGGCTTTGAAAGCAGGTAGATCTGCTGCAGGTGCATCTGCTGCATCTTCTCACACAGGATCACTTGCCGGTGCTGATAAAGCAGCTAATGCTTTATTAAATCAATCAGGTGTAATCAGAGAATATTCTTTGAAGAATTTATTCTCAACAGCTAAAGTTTTTGCAAATTGCCCAATTCCAAAGGGTGACAGAGTTGCAATTATTACAAACTCAGGCGGTCCTGGTATCATGGCTACTGACGCAGTTTGTGAATACGGTATGCAAATGGCTAAGATTTCTGATGCAACAAAAGACAAATTAAGAAGTTTCTTGCCTTCAGCTGCATCAGTTAAAAACCCAATCGATATGATAGCTTCTGCTCCTATCGAACACTACAAGCAAACATTGGAAACAGTTATTGCTGATGAAAATGTTGATATGATTATTTGTATTTACTTACCGTTCTTAGGTTTGAAAGATATTGATGTTGCAAAAGCATTGATGGAAATTAAGGCTAAAAATCCTCAAAAACCTGTTATCGGTGTATTTATGACTAAGTCTGAATTCTTCACAGCATTATCTGATATGGATGTAAATATTCCGTTCTTTATGTATGCTGAAGAAGCTGCAGAAGGTTTACACAGATTAAATCAACAAAGATTGTGGATTGAAAGACCTGTTGGAAACATCCCTTCATACAGTGTTGATAAGAAAAAAGCATCTGAAATTATTGCTCAATCTTTAAGAGAAGGCAGAGAACAATTAACAACCAGAGAATCTATAGATGTGTTAGATGCTTACGGAATCAGAGTTTGTAAATCAGGTTTTGCAACAACTGAAGATCAAGCAGTATCTATTGCAGATTCAATCGGCTACCCTGTTGTAATGAAGATGACTTCTAAAACAACATCTCACAAAACTGATGTTGGTGGTGTAAGAGTTAACATCCAATCTGCAGAACAATTAAGAAGCGAATATCAAGACCTTATTTCTAAACTTGAAGCAAAAGGTTTGTTAGACGGTTTGGAAGGTGTAATCATTCAAGAAATGGTTAAAGGTTCTCGTGAAATGGTTTGCGGTGTTGCAACAGATCCTCAATACGGTCATATGATGATGTTCGGTTTGGGCGGTGTATTTATTGAAGTTATGAAAGACGTAACATTCAGAATTGCTCCTTTAACAGATGTTGATGCTGAAGAAATGATTAAATCAGTTAAGGCATATAAATTGTTAGAAGGTGCAAGAGGTACAACTCCTGCTCAAATGGATCAAATCAAAGAAACTATTTTGAGATTATCTCAATTAGTAGCTGATTTCAGCTTTATCACTGAACTTGATATCAACCCATTGTTGATTTCAGAAAAAACAGGTGAAGGTATCGCAGTTGACGGACGTATCAAAGTAAAAATGGAAGATGCTAAAAAATATTTTGAATGTCACTGTGGTGAAGGCTGCGAATGCGGTGAAATCTGCACTTGCAACAAATAGTTTATAAATAATTAAAAAGACCGCCAATACAATTTGTATCGGCGGCCTTTTTTTGTCTGAATTTGGTTACCATAATCTTGGGAGTTACACCGAAAGCAAGTAGGTCAGGCATTTGCCTGACAATATATGCTTGCTTGTTACATTCTTATTTTCCTCTTTTATAGGCATTATAGACAAGGGCAAGGGTTGAAATTGCACTTGCTTGGACTATGGGATTTGGGTCTTTGGCCACTTGGGCTAGCGGGATAATAAATTTTTCAATTTCAATATTCTCATCTTCTATGAGATTTTTAATGCAGGTTATTGCAGAATTTTTTGAGACCCAGTTTTCATCTTCGAGTGCTTCTATAATTCTGTTTTGAAGAATATTTCCGTATCTGCATATAGCGTTTATGGCATTTTTTCTAAGGAGTTCGTTTTCTTCTCCTATTTTTTCAAACAAAATATTAAAAGTCTCTTCTGACGGGAACTCTGCCAGTGCAGTTATTGCTGCTTGAGCTACTCCTTGGCTTGATGAATTTATTTTTTCTCTGATGACGTTTAGAATTATATTTTCATAATCATTGCTGCTTTTTGAAACTTTTTTAGGAGTAATTTTTGTCGGGGTAACTTTTTGTCCGTTTGGTAATACATACGAAAAACCGGCTCTTGCGATTGCTTCTTTTGCTTCGTCAAGGGTGTTGTATTTCAAAAAATCTGTACCCAAAGGATGCGGTATCTTTTGAACTACGGTTTTGTTTGTGTTTTTTAATGCTATTGCATTAACTATATAAATGTCTTTTCCGTCTTTATTCTCTTGTTTTATTGGTATGTATTGCATCCTATATCCCTTTATTAGAAAGATTTTCCCCTACTTGAGAGAAAAATTCATCATATACTTCCGGACGGTAAATTCTGATAATTCTCATTGGCGCTGCTTTCATAAATGAAAATCCATCGGCATTTTGTAAGATTTTTTCTACAAGTAAAAATCTTACTTTAGTTGTCCCATCCGGCATTGGTTCTACAAAAACATTTGTATCAACAATAATATTTTTTTTACGCATTTCGTTTAGAACCCTTCTTGAAGGGCTATACATTGAATATGCAGTGGAACCGTATGAAAAAACAGTGTAAGCTGTTGCTGCGGCAAAAACAGTTGACCAGCCGAGTACTCTTTTTTTGCTTACGTAATTGCTTTTGAATGTTTTTCTGGCATTTATGTAGCCGTATTCAGGATTTATATCTTGAATTATAAAATCACTATTCTGTAAGGTTTCTATCGCAGCATTAAATACATCTTGAGAATTTGCATTATTGTAATAATGAGTTTGCATTTCAATTCTTTTTTGCGCGGAAACCTTAGGCATTCTAACAGCGGAAGCCTCTAAAGGTAATAATATTAAACATAAAAATATTGCTAAAATTCTTTTCATAATTATTGATAAATTTTATTTAATTCCTTCTCTATTTTAGCCTGTTCTTTTGCTTGTTTTGCTTTTTCTTTTTCAAGCTCCTTTTCAAGCTTTTCTTGTTCTTTTAAGGCTTTTGCTTCTTCTTTAGCTCTTTTCTTTTCTAATTTCGCAGCTTCTTTATCATCTTCGGCTGTTATATTTTCAGAAATTTCCTCTTCTTGAACTTGTTCAGCCGGAACGCTTTCTACAACTTCTTCAACAACTTCTGTTTTTTGAGGCTGGGTTGTGTCTTCTATAACAGTTTGTTCAACAGTTTCAGGAATTACTTCCGGTTCTGCTTTTGGAGGGGTTGAAATTTGAATTTCTTGTTTTGTTTGTTTTTTTACTGCCCCGTTTTTTTGTAATGATAGTGCAGTATCAAGTTTGTTATAAAATTCTTCATAAAATTCTGCGTCATCAACATCATCAATAAATTGAGCATTACCGTATTCGTTAAGTAATTTTCGTTTAAAATTAATTCGGATTTTTGTATTATCCGGATATGGTGTTACGTTTGCAACAAACTCAAGTGTGGCAACTTTTACACCGTTGTAACTTAGCCTTGATTTGGTTAGGCCGAATTCTTTTGAGATATCAACATTAGGATCTGTTGTGTCAAAATCCTTTACTCCGTATATAAATCCAAGTACTGAATTGACATTATATACAATATATCCTTCATCTTGTAATACATTCAAAACCCCTTTCATAAGTGAGGTCTCAGTGTTGGCTGAAAATGTTCTTGTTTGGAACTGGCGTTTTTGTAATTGCGCCATAGGTGTAATTATTTCTTCGGATTGTCTTTTTGCGCAAACCGGTAATGCAATACATAATACAAATAATGCTGCTAATATCTTTTTATACATATTTCCCTGCCTTCTATTTATAACTTGTCTACATTATATCAAAGTTTTTTAAATTAGCCAAAAGTCATATTTGATTTTTTACAAAAATAATTATAATAGTATATATGAAGAAATTATTATTGTTTTTTGTATTATTTGGTTTTATGTTGTCTTGTCAGGCAGAAGTATTGACAGGCGGGGTTAAGTATTCTCAGGATGATGCAAGAATTGAACTGCAAAATAATAAACCCAGTGCCGATTTTTTACTGCAGGCTTCTGTATTGGATGAAAATTTTGATGAAAATATTTCTCACTTGTTAAAAGGGGAAACAAAATTAAGTGATAGAACTCTTGCAAAGTTTTCCGACGGCAGCTATGGGGTAAATTATTATAACGATATAAATCATGTTTGGTATTACGATAGAGAAGGGGTATTAATCAATGCGGAAATTAAAACCTCAAATACTCCTCCATACAGTACTTACAAATATACTCCTGAGGGTTCTCTTGTTACTATGACCATGCGAGTTTCAGAAGATGAAACGTTTATATTCAATCCGTATGGACAACTGCTCGGGCACTGGGTCGGACAAAATTGTTATGATGAAAATGGCAGTATTGTTATGACACGCCAAATATTTAAGTAGCTTAGTAACTTTCTTTTCTCATTAATTCTGATAATCTAAGCTCTTTTGGCGGATTTTTTTTCATTGTAAATTTCTTTGCCTGGGGCTTAATTTCGGTTTTATATTCAGATAAACCTATTTTGCAAGTTGTATCTTCTTTTCCCATAAATATTTGCTGTAAAACTGATATAATATTTTCCATAGTGTTAATCTCCTAACATATATTATAAAAGAATAATATCTTTATATATCATACATTTAAACGATTTGAGGGTAAAAAAACATTGTTCTTTATGATATATTTATAGTGGCAGGGATAAAAGGTTTAAAATTTGAATAATACTTATTATGAAACTTTAGATGAAAATTTTATGCAAGCTGTGAATTTATATGAGAAAGAACATTCACACTCTGAGCTTGTCGAAATGTTGAAAAATGGGAATATCCCCCAAAAACAAATTGCTGCTCTGAAACTTGATATGATAAATTCTACTCGTGAAGCACAAATTTTGGTTTCAAATTTAACGGGTCAAGATGGTAAAATAAGAGAAGCAGTGTCTTTGAGGCTGGATGAATTTATGTCTGATGAAAAATACCTGCCATTTTTCAAATCTTGCGATAATTACAAAATATTTTTAGATGCGATAACTGATATTAACGGGAATATTTGCCGTAATATTATCAGTGCGATTTCTAATCTGCATTCAGATGATGAATTTTGCGATATTTTCTGTAAAAGTTTGGTTGAATTAACTTTAAATTTAATATCTATTGTTGAAAAATTCGATTTTCAAGACGGGAAATACAAAGTAAACAAAGAAGCCTTTAAATTGTACTGGTGTCTTGAAACAATTTATTATTTCTGGGATAAAATTGAACTTGCTGATTTGAAAGAAATTATATTTCGAGCAAAAAATATCGGGGAATATACAATTCGTGAAAAAGTCGCCAAAATACTTACTCAAAACATAAATGATATTGAGCTTTTAAAAGTTAAAGAAGAACTAAAACAAGATTCAAACTATTATGTTCGCAGATTTTAATTTACTTGCATTTCTTTTTCAAATCCGAACAATGAGCTTACGGATTCATCATCATGAATTCTTGAAATAGCTTGCGCAAGAATTGGTGCAACTGAAATTTGTTTAATATTAGACGGCATTTTGTCCATATCTAACGGAATAGTATTTGTAACAATACATTCTGTAATTGGAGCAGAACCAAGTCTTTCTATCGCAGGACCGGAAAATACAGGGTGAGTTGCGCCTACATAAATCTCTTTTGCTCCTCTTGATTTTAATAACTTAGCAGCTTCACATATTGTTCCGGCTGTATCTATAATATCATCAAACATCAAGCATATTTTGTCTTCAACATCACCAATTACGTTGGTTGCAATTGCTTCATTGTGTCTGTCACGTCTTTTATCAATAATCGCAATAGGGCAATCAAGTCTTTTTGCAAAATACCTTGTTCTGTTTGCTCCACCCATATCAGGTGATACCGCAACCATTTCGTCAGGATTTATATTTAAACCTTTGATATAATTAACCAAAATAGGTGCTGCAAATATGTGGTCTACAAGTATATTGAAAAATCCTTGAATTTGACCGGTGTGAAGATCCATTGCCAATACTCTGTTAGCCCCCGCAGTTGTTAATAAATCTGCTACCAGTTTTGCTGTGATAGCTTCACGACCGGAAGTTTTTCTGTCCTGTCTTGCATAACCATAGTATGGTATTACTGCAGTGATTGATTTGGCACTTGCACGTTTGAATGCGTCAATTATTATTAAAAGTTCCATTAAATTTTCATTTACAGGATTACATACAGGTTGAATAACAAAAACATCATCTCCTCGAACGCTTTCCTTAACCTGAACATATATTTCGCCGTCTGCAAAGTTTTTAACTATCATTGGCCCTATTGTTGTACCGAGCTCATTTGCTATTTCTTGTGCTAATTGTGGGTTTGAACGACCGGCAAATAATTTGATATCATGATTTGGACTAATTGCTCTTTCCAATTCAGGATAAGTTTTTTCTTCGATTGCAACCATTTATTTTAATCCTTTCCAAACTTCAGCATGCAGTACCATTATAAAACTTTATCGAGTCAACCTCAATATTTTTTTAAGTTTTGTAATACTAAAACACGTAAATATAAAATTTGCGGGGGTAAATGTTGTTACTGATGGTTGCGCATGGTTCTACCACCGTTGTGTGTGGGTAAATGTCGTTTATGTTTTTGTGTGTCTATTCTTCTGTCATTGCGAGCGGGAGCGAAGCAATCCAGCTGTTTATTAATATATTATCATATACCTTATAAGTAATCCTGTGCTTGATTTGCACTTATCAAACCTATCCAACTTATCCAACTTATCAAACCTATCGATATACCCCACCCCCTACCCCCTCCCGCAAGGGGCGGGGATAAACCTTCCCCCACCCAGCCTCCCCCCAAGGGGAGGAAAAATGCCTACGTCATTCTGAGTTTAAGCGAAGGATCTTCTTTGTATTAGTATGTATTTCCGGCTTCTATGGCTTGTGGGGTAATTACTTCCTGTTCTTGGATTTTTTCATCAGGATTTGGTGCCGGTTGAATTTCAGAATCTTCACTGTATTCAGCTTTTCCGCCAAGCCCGCCGTACATAAAATTATCCATTCTTTGTTGTGAACTTTCGTATATTTCTTCGGATTTTTCTATTTCATCTTGAAGATTTTTCAAACCTGTTTTATATGTGGCAGCTTGCTTACAGGTGCTGTATTGGTCTAATATTTCATTCAAATTGTTTATTTTGTCTTCTGTTACGTCTTTTCTGTCATCTGCAAAATCTGCGCTGTTAAATATCAATTTGTATAGAGATGTTACGTTGTGGTATGCATAATCTAAGTAGACGCAAGAGGAATTTTTAAATGGAATATTTGCGTTTTTCTTCAATTTTTCTTCTAATAAATTTGCATAAAACAGATGTTTATAATACTTATCAGAAGTTGATATTCTGCTATTATTATCTAATTCATCAAAATCAATTTTGTTTGATAAATTTTTTATTTCCATATGCGTTGAAAAAGAATACACTAAAAGAAAAATTCCGCATACTATTATCAGCAAGCCCAAAATCAGCATATTATTATAATTTTTTTCCATAAAACATCCCTCTTCAGAGTAAATTATACAATAAATTTTAGTAAAATACCATTTGAATATATTATGTAAAATTTCAGTTTGTAGTGTATAATATTCTGATAAAAAGAGGATTTTGTATGAAAAAAGTTATATTTATATCTTTATTTGCAGTAATTTTTGTATGTGCTCAAGCATTTGCAACAGTTGTTACTGAAAGAAAAATATATAAACAAACTCCGGCAGGAAATAGTGTGCAGCAGGCTCCGGCAGCAAATAGTATGTCTCAGCCCCCTGTTGTTACAAGGTCAAAAGAAAAAATGTCAAATGCTATTAAAAATTGCACCCCTTACCATGAACATTTAGATTCAGATTATCTTGGTATGAATGTGGATTTTGATTTGAGAATTCAAGGTTGGGTTAACAATAAATGCGTTATGAATTTTAATGCTAACACCTCCGGAGCAAGTTCAAGTTTTAACAGGATGTATGGTGTAGAACCTTCTCAGGCGGAAATTTTTGCTTTTGCTCCAAAAATCAGATGTGAATTTACGCAAAAACAGCTTGAGTATGTCGGGGATTCTATATTGCAAGAGCAAGAACGCAGCGCGGGTAATGTAAGTATGTTAAAAGATCCAAATAGTATAAATATTACAAATTTCTCATCTTCTGATATGCGTCTATTAGATGTTGTAATGAGGCAGGGAGCTTGCGTAATTTTGAATGTACCTGATTTGGATAATGTTTTACAAATGTTATATTAAGGAATTGAGAGGATTTTTTATGAAAAAGATTATAATTTTTGCTGTATTAGCATTACTTGTCGGAACTTATTCTTATGCTCAGGATACTGAATTTGAAACAATAGAAAACTCTTTTTATTTCAAATTAAGACATACTATTCCTGTCAGCTATTCACAAAAAATTAAAGATTCCTTCCTTGATGGTAATGATAGTGAAGTGCTTACTGATTTTTTGAAAGCTTGTGTTCCTTATAATGAAAATATAAATATAAATTTCTTTGGTTTCGATTTTAGTTTAAATGCTAAGAATAACGGCTGGGTTAATGATAAATGTTCATACGAGTTTTACGGAAAAATTAATTCAATAAGCTCTTATGCAAAACAAATGATGAATATAACTGCGGATGACAGCCAAATTTCAGCTATTGAACCAAAGTTTGAATGTAATTTTGATAAAAAGCAGCTGGAACTTTTTGCAACCGAAATTATGTCCGGTACTCGCAGAAATATGGGTACAAAAGAAGCTATATACAAACCTGCTCAGAATGATTTAAAAACAAAAAGCAAAAGAAGAGCTGAATTTCTCTCTATGATAAAAGATCCGAATGTTTGCCGTATTGTAAATGAGGAAGACATATTAAAAGCATTCCAAATTTTCAGTCCGACTCCGGATTTTTCAGAATAAATTTAATTATTTCTTGTATTGCCGGTACCTGAACGATATCCGCAGAATGAATATATGAAGGGTAAAAGTCTTTCAGGGTGCAGGTGTTTTGTAAACGGTAATCTTGTCAGTACAAGAATCGCAACAGCATCATCAAAGTTTGCAATCATATCAATTGGCTTTAGTTTTCTGTCCGGCTTTTTGGCTTCTTTGGTGTTTCTCAATTTGTTTGAAACCCATACTGCCAAATGTGAACCGGTGTAAACCCCTGCAACAGATGCAATTATTTTTGCAAAGTTGTTGTTTATATATTTGTTTTTAGATTTTGCACATAATTTTATACCGCCGTCAACAAAAAGAAGTGGTGCAGAAGTTAGTATCATCTGGAATGCTCCTTCTTTCCATTTTCTTTTTTTGTCTTTTGTGTCTTGTCCGATTGAACTTAATAAAATCCCTCCGCAATTACCTGCTGCAGCCATTGTCAGCATTTGGGATACTTTGTAGTCAACGTGCAAAGGATTTTTAACTTTTTGTTTTTTCATAAGTGTTCCCAAAACCAGAGCAACACTACCAATAGAACCGATAGCAGCTCTTATTTTTTCAGGTGTAAATTTTTCTTTGGTGTTTGGTTTGTGTTCATCCGGCTGAATATTAATATGCCCATAAGTTACATCCCGTTTGCCGAATTGCGAAAAGGCAGACGATGGGGTATTTTTGCTATTTATATTGTAATTATTTATTGGGGTAATGGACATAATAACCTCGTTCAAAGTCATTCTACAATAAAATTTATAAAAGTCTATTGCTTAAATGTTATTTACAATATTTGAAGGAGCGGTTCGGAGTAATTAGAATTATTCTATTGATTGAACTGCTTCAATTACTTTTTGAGTTGCTTCTTGCGGAGTCATTTCTATTTTTTCTCCGTTTGCGCGGGTTACAAATTCTACTTTACCTTCTGTAATCGTTTTACCAACCGTAATTCTATACGGGAATCCAATCAAGTCTGCATCTTTGAATTTTACTCCCGGACGTTCGTTTCTATCATCAAGAACGGCTTCAACACCTTGGGATAATAATTTTTCATAAATTTCGGTTGCAACTTTCATTTGCTCCTCATCTTGAGTGCTTACAGGAACAACAACAACGTGGTAAGGCGCAATAGCTAAAGGCCATTTTATACCCCAATCATCGTGGTGAGCTTCAACAGCAGCAGCGGCTGTTCTTGAAATTCCTATTCCGTAACATCCCATAATATATGGTTGAGTTTTGCCGTTTGCATCAAGATAAACTGCATTCATCGGAGCAGAATATTTAGTTCCGAGTTGGAAGATATTTCCTACTTCGATACCTCTTGTAACTTTTAGCGGTTTGCCGCATTGAGGGCAAAAATCACCTGCTTCAACAAGTCTGATATCTTCTATTTGAGCAGGCATGTCAACATCAATCCCCCAATTTGCACCGACTAAGTGCTTATCTGTTTGGTTGATACCGATAACAAAATTCTTTAATTCAGTAACTGTTTTATCAGCGATAATTTTAACTTCATATTCTCCGTATTTTTTCAAACCTTTTGGCCCGATAAATCCTGCGATTGCATTGAAGCCGTTTTCTTTCATTATTTCTTCAATTTCGCCTGCTGTTGCAATTCTTATATCAAGACCGCCAACTGCATTCATTAGTTTTGTTTCTTCAACTGTTCTGTCACCTCGAATGAGCGCAATTACAGGTGCTTTGTCAACAATATAAACCAATGCTTTGCAAATTACTGTTTGCGGGCAATTTAAGAATTTACTTAATTCTTCTATTGAGCCAACATTTGGGGTATCAACAATTTTTGCTTCGTTATAACCTCCGTCAACTGTTGCTTGAGGAAGTTTAGAAATGGCATGGTTTGAATTTGCTGCATAATCACAATCTTCGCAGTAGAAAACATCATTTTCTCCCGCATCAGTATCTGTTATAACCATAAATTCGTGAGAAACACTTCCGCCAATTGCGCCTGAATCTGATTGGACGGCTTTTGTTTCAAGCCCGCAGCGGTTGAATATCTTTGTATATGCATCCCACATATTTTGGTATTCTTTATCCAAATCTTGTTGACAAGTTGCAAAAGAGTACGCATCTTTCATAATAAATTCACGGCCTCTTAAAAGTCCGAAGCGCGGTCTTCTTTCATCTCTGAATTTGGATTGAATTTGGTATAAATTTGTCGGCAATTGTTTGTATGATTTTAAAACATCGCGAGCAATTGAGGTAATAATTTCTTCGTGTGTTGGGCCAAGACACATTTCTCTTCCGTGTCTGTCATTAAGGCGCATAAGTTCAGCTCCGTATGCTGCCCATCTGCCGGATTCTTCCCAAAGTTCTTTTGGTTGAACGAAAGGCATTAAAAGTTCTTGCGCTCCTGCTTTGTCCATTTCTTCTCTTACGATATTTTCAACTTTTTTCAAAACTCTCCACATTAGCGGTAAGTATGTGTATACACCGCTTGTAAGTTTTTTAATATATCCTGCACGGGCAAGCATTTTATGCGATATAACTTCCGCATCTGACGGAAATTCTCTCATAGTTTGTACAAACAAATTCGACATCTTCATAATTTTATATCCTCTTTAGCTATTTATTAACTTTATATTATCACAAAAATTTTGCTAAATTTGTGACTTACAATGTAAAGTTTATATAAAGGCGGTATTTAGCTGTGATATAATAAAACAAAGACATGTTGGTAGTTTATAAAGGAGATTAATATGATACCTATTTTTGATTCAAAACGTCAGTATGCACAAATTGGTGCCGAAGCTGAAAAAGCTGTATGCGAAGTTATGAGAAGCGGATGCTATATTTTAGGCCCAAATGTTAAATCATTAGAAAGTGAATTAGCATCATATATCGGCTGCAAATATACAGTTGCATTAAACTCAGGAACAGATGCTTTACATGTTGCATTAAGAGCTTTAAATATCGGTGCCGGTGATGAAGTTATTACAACAGCATTTACATTTGTTGCAACTGCTGAAGCTATCGGAATGGTTGGTGCTAAACCGGTATTTGTTGATATTGATCCTGATACATTCAATATTGATCCAAAAGCTATTGAAGCTGCAATCACTTCAAAGACAAAAGCAATTATTCCTGTTCATTTGTATGGTCAGCCTTGTGATATGGATGCGATTATGGATATAGCTCACAGACATAATTTAAGAGTAATTGAAGATTGCTGCCAAGCTATCGGTGCTTTGTACAAAGGTAAAATGGTTGGTACATTCGGTGATATCGGATGTTACAGTTTCTACCCTACTAAAAACTTGGGTACTATGGGTGATGGCGGTCTTTGCACAGTAAACTCAGAAGAATTAAGAGATCACTTGATTGCTTTGAGAAACCACGGTTCTATGGTTCGTTATCATAATGATGAACTTGGTGTAAACTCTCGTCTTGATGAAATTCAAGCTGCAATCTTAAGAGTTAAAGCTAAATATATTGATGAATGGAATACTCAAAGAAGAGAGCATGCTGCATATTATAACAAATTGTTTGCATCTTGCCCTGATATTCAAACACCAAAAGAACTTGATAACACTTATTGTGTATATCACCAATACACCGTTAAAATTCCTAACAGAGATGAAGTACACAAAATGCTTGGTGAAGCTGGTATTGGCGCAATGCTTTATTATCCTATTCCGCTTCATTTCCAAAAAGTTAATTCATGGCTTGGTATGGGCAAAGGTTCTTTGCCTGTAACTGAACATAATACAGAAGTTGTTATTTCTTTACCTATGTTCCCTGAATTGACACACGAAGAACAAGAAACAGTAGCTTCTACTTTGATTTCTTGCATAGAAAAATCAAAATCAGCAGCTTGCTGTTAATAAAGAAACATAAATAAAAAGTTCCTCTCAAATTTTTGAGGGGACTTTTTTTTATTAATAATACTTTACATTAGGTTAAAAAATATTAAAGAAATATTCTCAAATTGCCGATAAACGATATGAGAAAGGATTTTTTAAATCAATGGGTTTATCGTCAAGTCAAGCGAGATTATTATCTATAACAGCAAGATTAACTGACAATGAATACAAGAGTCAGCGAATTGCTAATGCAAAAATGAAATTATCAAACCTTGGTCTTGATGCTCAAAAAGATTATGCGGATTCTTTAAATTCTCAAAAACTTGAATATACAAACTATAACAGTGCATCAAAGTTGACTCGTGAGAATTTGACTCCTGCAATTATATACGAATACCAACCATACAAAAATCAATATTCTTTGGTTAACACTGCGGGACAAGTTCTTGTTTCCCGTCTTGATGCCCAAAACTATAAAGAAACAAACAACCTTGCTGAATTCTTAGACAGATATGGGTTGTTGGACAAAATCGCTTATCAAGTTACAGAATTGAATCCGGACTATTCAGTTTATTTAACCGAACTTGCACAATGGAAAACCCAAGAACCTGATAAAAATAATCCTATATATTGGGATATAACTACAAGTTCAACAAATACAGCATTATATGATAAATTTAAAGCTGGTTCTGCCGGTTGTTTTAGTCACGCAACAATGGAAAACCCGTGGGAAACTTGTTATTTGCATGTTCTTGCTCATATGTTAGATTTAACACTTGATTCAAGCGGTAATCCTGTTCCGAGTGCATATCCAAAATCTTATGCAACAACTACGGGGGATTCTATAAGCATATCTATAAGTAAAATAGACGGTTCGCAAATTTATTCTGATGGTACGACACCAGACATGCAAGATGTTTCAGATGCCATAAAAAATGGATATAGTGGAACAACTTTATATGCTTATGATCGTAGACTTGAAGGTGCATCTGATAATCTTATTGCAACATTGACGCCCCTTTATAACTCTTATTATATAGACGAAGTTTTAAAACTTCTTGGGCCTGAATATATACAAACAGGAACCGCAACGGATGTTCAAAAACTTTTAAGTAGTTATTATCTTGATAATGACGGAAACGTTCAATTAAAAACTCTTGAGCAAAAAATTGTCGATTTGTATTATGCTGTTGAAAAACGCAGTGACTTGGGCATTAATTATGAATGCGTATTAGCGCCAATTCTATATTCTTTTGAAGATGATTTGAAAAATGTTTTAAGTATTACCAAAACATTCAATGAGGACAAATTTAACAAAGATTATAATGAATGGCTTGATGCAAAACCCGTACCAGTTGAACAATATATAGATGTAACAAAAACAGAAATAGAAGTAAATGACAAAGACAAAGGCCAATGGTACACTAACCTTTGGTACAGAATGAACGGGTATGACGACCCCGCAAAAATTGAAACTAAAGAACGTATAAATCAATTCGATGAAGTTTCTTATTATCACTCAATGAATTTCTATGACAGAGAAAAAGAAACTTTCTCTAAAAACTATGCCATTCTTGATTCTAAACTTGTTACAAGCAAAGATTGGCTCTATGATGCCTTAAAAGAAGGTATTATAACTATGGAACGTGTTAATTCAGCCGATTCTTCCGAATTTAAAAAATTAAATTGGCAATCTATTATTTACACAAACGCTACTGATATCGTTGAAACCGAAGATAATGAAAAAATTGCTCGCGCTGAAGCTAAATATCAAGCAGCAATGGAAACAATAGATATTAAAGATAAAAAATTCCAAATGGAATTGAAAAAACTTGATACAGAGCATAATGCACTATTAACAGAATATGATTCTATAAAATCCGCAATGGAAGCAAATACTCAACGTTCATTCAAAGCATTCCAAGGCTAGTTGGGGGTAAATGTATGTTACCGATGGTTGCGCATGGTTCTACTATCGTTGTGCGGGGGTAAATGTCGTTACAAATAGTTGCGCATGGTTCTACTATCGTTGCGCGGGGGTAAATGTATGTTACCGATGGTTGCGCATGGTTCTATTATCGTTGTGCGGGGGTAAATGTTGTTACCGATGGTTGCGCATGGTTCTATTACCGTTGTGTGGGGGTAAATGTTGTAGTCAATGATTGCGTAAAATTTATATGTAATTGCGAGCTGGGGTAAATGTTGTTTATGTTTTTGCGTCATCTGTTCCTCTGTCATTGCGAGCGATAGCGAAGCAATCCAGCCGTTTATTAATATATTATCATATACCTTATACGTAATCCTGTGCTTGATTTGCACTTATCAAACTTATCAAACCTATCAAACCTATCAAACTTATCCAACTTATCAAACCTATCAAACCTATCAAACCTATCAATATACTTTTATATTGATAAATCCAGTTTTTTACCTACGTTGTTGTCTGTTACGATATTTTTCATTTGATGAGGTGCAGCTTCAGTTCTTGTGTCTTGGAATGATAATCTGAATTGTCTTACTGCAGCGTCGCTATTAACGGTGATACGTCCGGCATCCGGGCCGTAATCATTCCCCTGTATATGCCCGTATAACATATCAGGGTTGATTCCTATTTTGTTATTTATTTGTATACCGTTAATTTGTGTTGACATTTTTTATTAAATCCTTATTTTATCCCATTGTTTGGAATGATGATATTCCGCCTGTTTTATGACCATCTTGATCGTAAGTCTGTATTCTTCCAACCGCTGACAACTCCCAGAATTTTTTATTGTCAACTACCATGCAGCGATTTGGATCGTTTTGTGTTTTGATAAAATCAATACTTACATTCGGGTCAAAACCAACTGCGTTCATAAGTGCGTTTACAAAATCACTTTTAATTAAACTAAAAGTCGAACTCATAATATTTCGAGTTTCTTCATTTGTATTGCTTATGTTCAGGGTGGTGCTAACGTAGCTTCCTTCTGAGCTTGCTGCTATGTTGTTTACCGAGTTTACGGCCATAGATCTTTCCATAATCGAATCCTTATAAATCCTCTCTTTTATATATAAAGTATATAAGTTTGTAATAATTGCTTTTTTGATTAAAAAACATGTTACAAAAATTAATATTAGCGATTTTATTGAGAAGCATGCTAACCAAAGTAAAGACAAAACGTCTAAATGTGAAGTTTTGTAAAGTGTAAATAGTACACTATACCTATCTTTTCGGGTAATTTAGAAAAGATTAAATCAATCTGTTGACTTATAAATTTTCTTGTGGCATAATAATTGTATAAGATTTAAGTGTAGCCGAAACACTAAATATAAATAGTTCATTAACCCCAAAAACATATAAACTCCTAAATAATAAACACTAAAAGAGACCATTAGGATGCAGAAAACGACCCACTCACAAGATGAGTGGTTTTTTTTTAGCTCCGAGCAGAGGCAGGCACGAAGTGTCAGTCCGAAAATTATGGAAGAATGAATATTCTTCCTAATTTGAGGCGTTGCCGTTTAGTGCGAGGAGCGTAGAAACCGAGCAGAGGCAGGCACGAAGTGTCAGTCCGAAAATTATGGAAGAATGAATATTCTTCCTAATTTGAGGCGTTGCCGTTTAGTGCGAAGAGCGTAGAAACCGAGCAGAGGCAGACACGAAGTATATTTGTTCTTTCTTTATTTATTTCTCTCTTGCGATTCCTGTTTGGTATCCCGGTACGAGCAGGGCAAAAGGTATTACGCGGCCTATTTTGTCTCCCAGAGAACCTTTATCCATTAAGGATGCTGCCAAGCATATATCATCTACGTGAGGTGCAAAGTCTGTTGCTTTGATGTTTCTGTCAACTTTTTTGTGGTACAAATGGTCATTTATAAAGTTTGAAACTTTGTTGCCAAGATATATTCCGATAGATAAAAATGCGAGTGTAAAGAATGTTTGTGGCATAATTTGGGAAATTTTATTGATAACTTTTGCGCCTTTAACAGAATCTTTAACTGTCGGCATCATTTTAATAAGTTTGTCAGAAAATCTATTAAAAATTTCAGATCCGCCCCATACGCAACCTACGGGTACCGCAACGTTACCAAGTATTTGATTTAAAACTTCGCGTTTTTTAGATTTCTTGTTTTCTTTATCGACGATGCTTCCGCCAACATAACCGCCGGCAACTGAACTTGATGCTATTGCTAAAATCTCAGGACCTTCGTATCTTACAATTTTATCTTTTGGGGCAAATTTGAATAAAGCCCAATCTTTTATGGGAGTTTTAAGTATTTTGGCTGGGTTAAGCGAAAAACCTTTCATTTTAGCCAATGTTGCAAGTACAGGTAACATTCCTGCTGCTGATGAAGCTAAAATTATTCCCTTTTGTTTTGCACTCAACGGTTTTTGGCTTGCGGGTGCATTAGTAAAATTTGCATTATTTGCAAGCAAAAAGTCTCTATTTAAATAGTATTTGCTGTAATCTACATTACCGTTTAATATGCTATCAATCATTTTAAAGGGTCCTACTTCACTTTTCATTATATCAAAAACTAAACAAATTAAAAATTGCTAAAAATTTATTTGGTTTTAAGTATTTGTTACATTAAACCAAATCATCTTCACTGCAGTCAATAGGAAGTGTAAAACCAAATGTTGAGCCGTGATCCGGTTGTGAATTTACAAATACGTGTCCGTTATGGTGTTTTTCGATGGTTGTTTTAACTAAATGTAGTCCTAAGCCGGTACCTTTGACGCTGTGGGTTTTATTTTCTATTCTATAAAAGCGTTCAAACACCTTTTTCTGAAATTCCGGTGCAATACCAATACCTTCATCTCTTACAGTAACAACTATTTGATTATTTTCAGGTTCTTTAAATAGTTTTACTTGTATGGTTGAATCTTGAGGGGCATATTTAATTGCGTTTGAAAGATAATTTGTTAATGCTCTGGCTATTGAATCGTAATTACAATATATTTGCGGAATTTGTTCTTCTTTTTCAACGTTAATATTAAGGTTGTGTTCTTTTAAAAGAGGTTGAACTTCACTTACACAGCAATCAATGAGTTGAGAAATATCATTTTCACTCTTTTCGATTTTTGCATTAGAGTCAAGTCTTGAGAAATCTAAAATATCATTCACCATATTTTGAAGTCTTATTATTTCGGAATGAATAGTACCTATAAATTCTTTTTGTGATTCATAATCAAAATCATTTCCGCATTCGTATAGTGTATCGATGTAACTTCTAAGTACGGTTACCGGAGTTCTGAGTTCGTGCGAAACATTTGATATGAATTGTGATTTCATAACATCCATTTCTGCTTCTCTTGTAATATCTATCATTACAATAATGTAGCCCATGTATTCGTGATTTTGATTGTACATTGGGGATATGATAGATTTAAGAGTTTTGTCATCCATTTTGATATTAAATATAACCGGTTTGGACAATCTTTCTTCTTGTGAAAGCTTTTTATATTCATCAATTTTTTCATTGAAACAGAAGTTACCGTCAGAATCAACGTAATTTTTAATATTTGAATTTAGAAGTTGATCTTCTTGAAGTTCAAGTAATGATTTTGCGTGCTCATTGATAAGTGTTACGGTGTCGTTATTGTCGCATACGATTACACCGTTTGCAATACTCATTAACACAGCTTGAAGTTTATTTCTTTCAAGGGTTAATTGTTCAATATTTGATTCTTCGTATAAATGAAGTTTGTTAGACATATCATTAAACGCGTTGAAAAGCTCTTGAACTTCTTGGCTGACGTCTTTACCTTCTATTTTGTAACCGAATTCTCCTGAAGAAATTTTTTTAACCCCATCACGAAGAATTTTTAATTCTCTTGTAATCAAATATGTATTGATTAAAACAACAAAAGCAAATACTAACCAAACAATTGTAAATACAAATAATAATGATGCTCTTGTTGTGGAAGATAATTTGTCTATAATAGTTCCGGACAATCCAACATTTACAGATCCGTAATTCATCCCGCTTTGTGATGAAATCATAGGAGAAGACACTGCTATATCCGGTCTTTTTGTGGTGCGAACCGAATTATTTTGTGCTTTATATATTGTATTACCATTTTGGTCTAAAAATTCGATAAACATTATATCGTTATTGGATTTCAAGATTAAATCAGAATGAGTCTTTAAAACGTTTTGAATTTGGCTGCCATTTGCATTACTTATTATATCCGCGCTTTCTATTGCCAAAGTTTTTGATATTACTTGTCCAAAACTTTGGTAGCCGGTATTAAGATTTTTTTGGATATTTACAGCAGTAAATAAAGCTATTGCCATAATCAGCAATGTGCTCAATACTAAACCAAAAATAATCAATTTGTTCTGAGTTGTAAAACTAGGTTTTTGATTTTCATTCATATTCAAATTATATCATAAAATTCGATCGAGGTCTTTTTTAAATAAACTCCTTGAATAAATTTTTTATTGCCAGAATTACAAAAAAAAAGATCGGGTTTTACTCCGACCTTTGTTTGTCCTGTTTAAAGTAATATACTAGTTATCACCATGTGTGATGATTTTATTTACTTGACAGTGCAAACAACGCATAAGATTCATAAGCTCTAACACTATCAGTATAAGTGTGGTAATCATCCCTTATCTCGGGTGTTTTACCTCTTTTTCTTTCGTATAACATATAAACTCTATGTTGATTGTTTCAATGTACCTGTCAGCTATATATGTAACCTATAGTATATTATGCAAAATATGCAGTGTCAATAGGTTAAATTATTAGTGGTATGTATTTTTTATGCTTGTTTTTAATTTTTCATGAACCCATAATATGTATGTGAATGCTATGAAATCAGAGATAAACAAAAAATTAGGGAAGAGAATTCAATATTTACGCCAACAAAGGGGACTTAGCCAAGAAAAATTAGCTGAAAGTATTGGTATTGCTACGACTTCTTTAAGTTATGTCGAAACAGGCCGTGGCTTTATGACCTTGGCAACTTTAGAAAAACTTGCAAAGGTTTTGGATGTTGAATTATACGAAATTTTTCAATTCTCGACTATTGAGTCATACGAAGAGATGTGTAATTACATAGTTTCACGTTATAATGTTATTAAGAATGATGAGCAAAAAATTAGAATAATATATAATATTCTTAAAAATTTGTTTTAATGCTTGATTATTCTATTTTTTCAGGTGGATATTTTATTGTGCATCAGTGAATACCATACGCTGGCGCTCGACATCGCCCTGCGCAAAATTCTACCTCCTCGCGATAAACGCCGCCGTCTCCACTTCCAACACCGTCACCGCCGTGACGGTGTTGGAAGTGTCGAGCTCTCACTTCGTTCACAGCTTTGCTCGGAGGCTATCTTGAATTTTGCTGAACTCGGTCAAGTTGTTTACTTCACTTCGTTGCTGTAAACATATGACCTCCTGCCTTACGGGCTTGCTCGCTGATGCTCGACATCGCCCTGCGCAAAATTCGCAAAAAAAAGCCGTTTCAAAAGAACGGCTACCAGACTTGGGGAGGAGGTATGAAAAACTTTCGTTTTTCATATCTATATTATTCTTATCGGGCAATTTTTCTTTTTCTTTATATTAACCGTAAAAAACTCATACATTTGGAGGAGATTATTAAAATAAATTAATTTAAAAGGCAATTTTTGTGTGAGAAAATACTTTATATAAATGTAGCTTAGTTATATGTTATAGGAGTAATTTATATGAATTTTAAGACAGGATTTAGGCTTTTAGGGAAAGTATTAGATATTAAGTTTAATAGAATTGGTAAACCAAAGTTAGTATCATCTTCAATAAATGAATTAGGACAAACCGTAAGTATATTTAAAACAAGAAGAATATTTGGGAAACCACATATTTCCAAAACAGTTTCAAAAGAAATAACAGAGCAAGAAATAAATCCTGAATTATTAGATTTTTTAAGTTAGTATTGTAGATTGGTTTAAACCCAACAATAACTTTTTGAGTGCAATTATTGGGACAAAATGTGCAAATTGGCGGACATTTTTGTTACCAAAATCGGACTTTTCGGACTTTTGTACTTAACCAATTTCCGACCTTGCAAAATCGGCAAAAGCTGGATTGCTTCGGGCATTCGCCCTCGCAATGACATAAAACCCTTCCGACCAAATGTCTCGTTAAAAGGTACAGGCTACGCACTTGGCTCGCTCGTTCAACCCACAAAACTGCGGGTTCTCATCCTCACCTTTTTAAACAAAAAAAATACCCTTTCGGGTATTCTTCTAAAAAAAAGGAGGAGGTGGGATTCTGTCACTTCGCTCGCTATCGACGTGACTTCGCTGTTTGCTTTTTATGGCAAGTGTGCCATTAAGCAAACAGGCTACGCACTTGGCTCGCTCGTTCAACCCACAAAACTGTGGGTTCTCATCCTCACCTCTTTAAACAAAAAAAATACCCTTTCGGGTATTCTTCTAAAAAAAGGAGGAGGTGGGATTCGAACCCACGGAACGCTTGCACGTTCGACAGTTTTCAAGACTGCTCCGATCAACCGCTCTGGCACTCCTCCAAAACAATTTTTCTTCGTGTATTACTATTCTATGCGCTAAATCTGTTCTGTCAATAGGATGTAACTTTTCCTATATAACCCCTCTCTCTGCCCTCAGCCATGCATACAGGCTTGCACACTTCGCCACAGCTTAGAGGTTCGCTTTGTATTTCCAAAGGGACGGCGGAAATAATAATTCATCCCTAATTAGGCAGGATTCGGGTAGGTGACGATAATTTTTTTACTTAATTTGTTCAACTTGATTGGCACCCCTCTTTTATTCTCCCCTCGCAAGGGGAGAAAAGAATAATTCTCTTCTGTTACTTTCCATGTCATTGCGAGCAGGGGTAAATGTCGTTTATGTTTTTGCGTATCTGTTCCTCTGTCATTGCGAGCATTAGCGAAGCAATCCAGCCTATTAATATATTATCATATACCTTATACGTCATACTGGGCTTGATTTGTACTTATCCAACCTATCAATGTACCCCACCCCCCTACCCCCTCCCGCAAGGGGCGGGGATAAACCTTCCCCCACCCAACCTCCCCCTTAGGGGAGGAGTAATGGCACCCACCTAAATCCTCTCTCACAAGGGAGGACTTTAATGCCCTTTCCACATTGAGCGAGGGAAAAAATAATTCCTCTTTCAAGCTGAGGAGTAAATATAAAAAAAGAGTTCAATCAAGAAAGGTGATTGAACTCCCAATTTATCAAGTTGATTCGGAAACCTGATAAATATTTAATTATGAAAAAAAGTCTATTTTGCAGCCGCTAAAACAGCTTTTGCAGCGTTTGTAGCCGGCTCTACTGTTGCATCATGGAATACAACAGGGAATATATCTGTCATATGTGTATTATCACTAGGAACTGTGCAAACTGCACTCGGGTCTAGTTTTGTAGATGACGTTGTTACCGCTTCACTTCCTTCGCCTGTTGTAGTATCAGCTTCTGAGCAGCTAACTTCTTTATTTGGCAATGTTTTACCATTAACGTCGATGTAGCCTACGCATGCACTATGTTTTGTTATCCAGTCTTCATTCATAACAGATCCGATTTCTAAAGTACAAGCAGATGAGGCATCATCTTTCCCGCCGGTAGCTACGAATGTGTTTGGAATTGCTACCATTGAGCCGTCAGCTAATGTGTAGTAATAGAATTTACTTGTATCCGATGATACTGTTTTTAAATCTTTAGTGTCAGGTGGTGCTGGTCTTGTTGTAGCTACACTTTGTCCTGTTAATGTTCCGTTCAAGATGGCACAAAATGTTCTTGTGGTGCTATCTGTTGCTTTTTCTTCTCCAGGAGTGTTTCCACATTTATTATTTACAGATCCATAGTTGATATCATATTGAGCTTCTGCCATCAAGCCAGCCTGATTCAATGTTGAAATCGTTTTCTTAAACTGAGATCTGAATTTTGCTGAGTTTGTGTTTGCAATCAATGTCGGAATTGTCATTGCCGCAACTACACCGATAATACCCAATGTAATAAGTACTTCGGCCAATGTGAAACCTGTTTTTTTGATGTTGTTCATAATTTTCGCCTTTCTTTTGTTTAAATAAAGTAACTATCCTATAACATATAAATATAGTTCTATAGAATTAACCCAAATTGATTATTGCTCAGATATAAATATTATACCATGTTTAACATGGTATGTCAATACTTTAAACATGGTTAGAATCTCGAATCTAATATATATAATTGTTATAGGTGTATATATGAAAAGTCTTGTTCAAGAACAACTCGGGAAAAGAGTTCGTCTTTTCCGTAAAATAAAGGGGTATAGTCAGGAAACGTTTGCAGAAAAAATCGGTATTGCTACTAATACTTTGAGCAGTATTGAAACAGGTAATGCGTTTATGACTGCGCCAACTCTTGAAAAAATTTGCAATATTTTAGAAGTTACACCGAAAGAATTGTTCTCTTTTGAAGATGAATCGGAAGATTTTATGTATGATTTTATTCTAAAACACCTTGAGTTGATTAAGTCGAATTCAGAAAGACTTAAAATTGTTTATAACGTTATTAAGGGTTTGTTTTAAAGATCTATATCAGATTCTTTTATTGGTGCGCCGACTACACGCTCAAGTTCTGCTGCGTTCACATTATATTGTAATAAAGTATTATAATAATCAAGCTGAGCATTCAAGTATGTGTTTTCAGAATCTTTAAATTCAATCGCATCTCCTAAACCTACCTGATATCTGCGGAATGCTTGGTATTGCTGTTCTTTTGCAGCTTGCAATGCCAATTTTGATACCCTTATAGCATCATAAGAGTTTAAAAGACTTATATATGAACTCTTTACATCCAAATAGACATTTTGTTTTTCTTGTTCGTAGTCTGCTACTGCTTTTTTGTATGTTGCATTTGCTTCGTCAACTTGTTTTTTTAGTAACATTAGGTTTACGCCTGAATATTGAAGTTGAACTCCTGCGCTATACCCATAATCACTATTGATTTCTCGTCCGCCGTAATTGTATGAGCCAAAAGCACCAATGTTAGGTGTAAATGCTCTCTTTGCTGATCTGATTGCAAGTTCTGCTGCGTCCATTCGCTTTTTAGATGCAAGAAGTGAAGGTCTTGAATCTTGTGCAGTTTGGATTAAATCAGAAAAATTAACTGTATATTGTTTTGTATTCAGCTCGTCGGTCAATACAACTCCTGCAAGTTCAGGAATACCAACCGCATTAGCAAGTTCTACCGCTGCAAGTTCCAATGTGTTTTTGGCTTTAATTTCGTTTAGCTGCGCCTTTCCTAGGTTATATTCCGCATAAGTTACATCAATCTTTGCCTTTTTACCTATATCAAAAAATGCTTTTGCTTGTTTTAGCTGCAGTTCGTAGTCCTTTACGGTTTCTGAGTATACGTCCTTTTGTATTTTGGCAAATAACAAATTATAATATGCAACTTTTACATTATATATAACATTTTCAATGTATGTTTCAGCATCAAATCTTGATGATTCGTATGTTTTTTCGGCATAATCCGCGTAGGCTTTTGTTTTTCCGAAGTCAAATAATAACATATTTGCAGATATTGTCGGAACGTAGTACATGTTATATTTTTGAGGAATCATTCTGGCAAATTGTCCGCCCATTGTCATAAACATGTCTTCTCTTGAGTAGCTCATTCCGGCACTGAATGTTGGGAAATAATTTGCCCAGGCTTGTCCTACACGTGATTTGTATATTTCAGAGCTGCTTATTGCTGCCATAATTGACGGATGATGTGTTATGGCAAGTTTTATACAGTCTTTCAGAGATATTTCTTGCGGGATATTAACGTCATTATAATTGATTTTACTGTCAATTACAGGAAATTTTGTTTCATATATCCCTTCAGCTTCTTTTGAGTATTTTGCTTTATTTTTTGATGTAAAATTTAATTTTTTTATTTGCTTTTTTAGATTTTCTTTTTTTGTTTTTTGAGGTTTTACAATATGTATAGGCTCATCAGCTTTTGCAAGTTTAGTTTGGTCTTTTGCGTAGGCTGCGTTTGCAGATACCAGTGTAATTGACAATATTATTGCTATATTTAAAATCTTTTTCATTAAATTATATCTCCAAATCCTTATCTGTAATTTCGCGTTTAGGGAATTTATCAACAAATTCTTGTACTATTACATAAAATGCCGGTGTTAATACCGCCCCCAATGTTGCGGCTGCAACCATACCTCCAAATACGGTTGAACCTACTGAAATTCTTGAATTTGCTCCGGCACCTGTCGCAAATATCATTGGCAATACACCGATAATAAATGCCAGTTCTGTCATCATAATGGCTCTGAAACGAAGTTTTGCCGCCTTTATTGCCGCATCCCGTACAGACAAACCGTTATCCTCGTGTTCGGTTTTTGCAAATTCTACAATCAAAATTGATTGTTTTGCCGCAAGACCAATCAATGTAATCATACCTACCTGTGAATAAATATCAAAAGCCTGATTTATCATCAATTGGAATATCAAAGCACCCAAAGCCGCAACAGGCGAAATCAAAAGTACCGCAAACGGTATTGTATAACTTTCATACAACGCAACAAGGAACAAATATACAAATATCAATGCAAAACTGACTATCATAATAGTTTGCCCTGATGCTTCCCTTTCCTGTGCGGATGTACCTGACCAGTCAAATGTCATATCTGACGGAAGAACTTTTTTTGCTACTTCTTCCATAGCATTCATAGCATCACCGGAACTCTTACCCGGTGATTGTTGCCCCTGAATTTGAACGGATGTGTATAAGTTATATCTTGTAATTGAAGCAGTACCAATTGTCTGTTTTAATTTTACAAGTGACAATACCGGAACTTGTACTCCGTTTCTGTTTGTTACATATATCCCTTCAAGATCAGTAGCCTTGTCACGGAATTTGCTTTGAGCTTGCAATTCAACCTTGAATACACGACCGTATTTATTGAAGTCATTTACGTAATATGTTCCCAGCATAGATGCTAATGTTGAATATAGTTCCTGCAGGTCTACGTTCTGTGCCAAAGCCTTTGCATAGTCAATATCCAAAATATATTGTGGTACATTTGCTTGGAATGTAGTGTTTACATTTGATAATGCAGGATCTTCATTCGCTGCCGCTATTAATTTATTTGCCCAGGATTCCATTTGTTGCGGGGTGTGATCACCTTGTGATAACATTTGGAACTCAAAGCCGCCCATCATACTCATACCGCTAATTGCAGGAGGAGAGAATGATATAATTGAAGCCTCTTTGGTATTTGCAGCAATTTGTCTTATTCTGTTCAAAATTGCAGTGTGTGAAAGGTCAGTCTCACGTCCCTGAATTTTTCTTTTTATCCATCTTAAAGGTCCGATTTTTCTGTAATCGTAATCTTTTAACAATACAATGGCAAAAGCGGAGTTTGAAGTACCGTTTCCGCCAAATACCGTCAGTTTTTTCTTATCAACACCATCAAGTTCACCTACCTGAGCAACAAATCGTCTTGAAACTTCTTCGGTTCTGGGTAAAGACGCACCGTCTGGCAAGGTTATACTTGCAATTAAAACCTTTTGGTCTTCATCAGGAATAAACCCTGTTGAAGTTATTTTGAACGCTCCTGCCGTAATCAAAAGTATTGCGATATAAAATATAATAGTAAGTTTCTTGTTATAGACAAATTTTTCAACAAATTCCATGTAGAAATTTTCTAATTTGTCAAATCCTTGATTAAATTTTGCAACATATTGCATGGTTCGTTGGTTTATTCTGCTTATAACATGTTTTAAATGCGAGCGCAAAGATGTTTCGTGCATATCAATTTCATCATTTTGCTTTTTGCCCAAAAAGTGAGAACACATTGCAGGGGATAAAGACAAAGCGCAAATTGCAGAAATTGCAATAGATACGGCAATACAAACAGCAAACTGTTTATACATAACCCCTGTCATACCGCCCATAAATATAATCGGAACAAATACCGCCATCAAAACCATTGCCATTGCCACAAGTGATGAACCTACTTCTTCCATCGTTAATTGAGTTGCAACAATAGCAGATTTACCTTCTTCAATATGCCTTTTAACATTTTCAATTACAACAATCGCATCGTCAACAACAACCCCGACTGCCAAAACCAATGCAAATAATGACAAAAGGTTGATAGACATATTCATAACTTTTAAAGCAAAAAATGTTCCGATTAAGGAAACAGGAATTGTAGCACACGGAACAAGTGTTGCCATAGCATCACCCAAGAACAAATAGATAATTAATACAACGATTAAACCGGTCAAAAGAATTGTAAATTCAACTTCTGACATTGATTCTTCAATATAGTCGGCATCATCCTTTATTGTACTTATTACCAAGCCGTTATTTAACCTTGAATTAAGTTCATCAACTTTTTTGTGTACGGCTTTAGACATATCTATAATATTTGCATCAGGCAACTGCGAAATTACAATAACCGCAGACGGTTTACCGTCAACCAAACCTAAGTTCTGATAAGATTGTGCACCAAGTTCGACTTTTGCAATATCTTTTATTTTTACATTTGAACCGTCAATATTTGAACGAATAATTATATTTTCAAATTCTTTTACATCCTGTAATCTGCCCTTTGTTTTGAGGGTAATTTGTAATGCCTGTTCATCATCGGTCGGTCTTTGTCCCAATGCACCTGCCGTAACCTGAGTATTTTGAGCGGCTATTGCGGCTTTTACTTCACTTGTTGAAATATTTAACCCTGCCATTTTTTGAGGGTCAAGCCATATTCTCATTGCATAATCGCCGGAACCGTAAACATCGACATCTGCGACCCCTTCAACACGCTTCAGTTCATCTTTTACATATATTGAACCATAGTTTGTAAGGTCTAATTGCGACCAATTTCCTCTTTCGGGAATAAGTGTCAAAATCAAAGCTCCCGAACCGGCAGACAGAGCAGTAACCCCTGTTCTCTGGACATCTTCAGGTAGTTGTGACTGAACCTGCTGGATTCTGTTTTGAACATTCATAAGGTTCACATTCTTATCAGTCCCGACTTTAAAGAACATCTTTAACTGATACATACCGTCATAGCAGGTTGATGTCATATATGTAAGGTTTTCAACCCCGTTCAATTTTTGTTCAAGAACTGTCGCAACAGAAGATTCGACAACTTCTGCACTTGCGCCCATATAGTTTGCACTGACATGAATTTGCGGAGGAGTTATGTCAGGATAACTTTCCTGCTTTAATCCCGCCAAAGATATCAAACCCATTAAAACTATACAGATTGATATTACAAGCGCAAATCTCGGTTTTCTTATAAAGAAATACAGTTTATTTTTATCAAATATTTTTTTCATATCCTCTTTCCCAATATTTTGAAAATTTATTTATCGTCTTTTTTCTGTTTCTTTTCGTATTCTTCTTTGCTTAATATTTTAACTTTTTGGCCTTCCTGATTAATGTTTTGAACGCCGGCCACTACAACTCTGTCATCTGGGTTTAAGCCTGATTCTACAATCCAGTTATTATCAATTGCATCTGATACCGTAATATCTTTACGTACGACTTGATTATTTTTATCAATTGTCCATACATAATAACCGCTCATAGCATCACCTTTTGTGGATGCTTGAGGAACAGTCATAAATTGAACTTTTTGTTTTGCAATTAATGAAACTTTCATATAGTCCCCAGGAACTAACCAGCCGTCAGGGTTTGCAAAAGTTGCTCTCATTTGTATTGAACCGGAATTTTTATCAATTTGGTTATCTACAAATTCGATAACACCAATTTTATCGTACCAGTTTCCGCCTTCAAATTGAACTTTAACATCTACATCTTTGAATTGGTCGCTGGCGCGTAAAAGTTTTATAAAATCGGAACTTCTCAAACTGAATGTTACGTAAACCGGGTCAATACTTGAAACGTTTACTAAAGGCCCTGATGTTAGAGATACGTAGTTCCCTTCTGTGATATTAACTTTCCCAATTCTTCCGTCAATCGGTGATTTTATAGAAGTGTAACCAAGGTTTACTCTTGCAAGTTGCAATTTTTGTCTTGCAGCATCAAGAAGTGCTTGATTTTGATTTCTTGTTGCAAGTGATTGGTCTACTAATGAATGGCTGACCAAATCTTCTTTTATCAATGCATTGGCTCTGTCAAGTTCTTGTTGAGAGTTTGTCAAAAGCGCACTGTATTGATTTACATTTGCTTGAGAATTGCGTACTTCAAGCTGGTATTCTTGAGGGTCAATTTGGAATAAAAGCTGACCTTTTTTTACAAAATCGCCTTCGTTAAAATATTTTTTTTGCAAAAATCCTGCGACTCTTGCCATGACATCAATTGAATATTTCGCTTCAACTCGCCCTGTTGACTCTGCTGAGATAAATGTGTCAGTGTTGGTTGGGGTGTCTATTACAACTTCTTTTGGCATGCGCATCATTTGCTGCATAATAGTACCCATTACTACTCCTGAAATTTTATTATATATTATTGGGGTGATAATAATTATCAGAATTAGTATTGCAACCTGTTTTCGTGTTAATTTAATTTTCATATTTCTCCCTTTTACTTATTATTTTTTTAATCCTTTTTTGTACGTTTAAATTTAGAAAAGAATGCGCTAAGCGGGGATTTTTTATTTATATCATCGGCTTTTTGTTTAGCTTGAGCTTCCTTTTGCGCAGCTTTTTGAGCTGCTCTTCTTGCTTTAGCTTCCATTTGGGCTTGTTTTCTTTCAGCTTTTAATTGTGCTTTTAGTGCATCTTTTTCTGCTTGTGTTTTTGTTTTTTCAGTTTTTGCTTTTATTTTTCTGATTGCTTCTTCTGAATTGTCTTTCTCTTTTTGAGCTGAAGATACAAGTTTTTCACGTTCTTTATTTAGTTTTTCTTCTGCTTTTTGCGCTTTTTCTTTAGCTTGAGCTGCATTTTTTTCGGCTTCTCTTTGAAGTCTTACTTTTTGTTCTGCGGCTTCTTCTTTAGCTTTTGCTGTTTCTTTTTCAATTTTTGCTTGCTCTTGTGCTGCAGCAGCACGAGCTTTTTGTGCTTCTTTTTGAAGTTTAGCCTGTTCTTTTGCCGCAAGCTTTTCCGCTTTTGCAGCTTCTTTTGCTTCTTTTTCTTTAGTTTTTTCTAATGTTTTTTCGATATTCTTTTCCCATTTTTCTTGTGCTTTTTGAGCTTTAGCTTTTTCTTGTTCGAGAATTTTTTGGGCTTTTGCATCATTTTTAGCTTTTTCTTTTGCAAGTCTTAATTGTTCTCTTTGTTCTTCTATTTCTTTTTGAAGTCTTGCTTTTTCTGCTTGTAATTTCTCTCTTGTTAACGGTTCATTATCAACAATTGGTGTGTTAATTTCCGGCTGGCTGATAATAGGTTGTTCAACTACTTCCGGAGTATTTACTTTCGGAACAATTTTATTTAGTTCTTCTTTAGCTTTTGTTTCAACATCTTCCATTGTTGCTGCCGGTCTTTCCTGTAAAAGTGCCGGTGGTATTACCGGAGCTGTTTCTTGTATAATTTTTTGTGTTTCGGCATCAACTTTTGGATACTCAAGTTCAGGGACTGTTACAACAGGCACTGCAACCGGTTCATTTTGTACTTTGGCAGGAAGCGGCATAATATCTTCTTCTTCCAGCAATACTGGCTCCGTTAGAGCTGATGTGGTGTTAAATATATCTTTTTTAATATTTTGTCCAAAGTTACTGCCAAAATTTTTAACTTCTGTTTTTGCATTATTAATATTTTGTTTTGTTTGTTCCATAAAGTCATTATCTAAGCCCATGTCATTTAAAAGGCTCTTTGAATTAAGTTCTACAATATCATCTTGAGGTGTCAGAACCGGAAGTTCTTTTGTTTGGACTCCAAAATCTTCAGGATTGATATCAGCGTATTTTTCTGTAATTGGTGCCGGAGTTTGGAATATTGTTTTTGGTTCTTTAACTGTTTGAACTGCTTTCTCTATTTCTTGTTTTGTTGTTTGAATATTTTGTTCGATTTCTTTAATAGGTTGTTCAATATGATTTATTGTATTTTCAACTTTTTGAGATACTTGTTGCGGAATCTGTTCAATATCTTTTATTGTTTTTTCTACGTTAAATTCATTTTGTTTTGTTATATCAGGTAATCCGCTTGTATCAACGGGTTCTTTATATTTGATTACAATATCAGGAGTCTGTTGAACTTCTGTTGCTGTAAGTTTGTAGCCATTTGTTGTTTCTGCTATGTTGTTTTCAATATTTTTAGTTGTCTGCGCAACTTCTTGGGCTGCAGCTTTGGTATGTTTAACTACAACATCAGGAGTTTCTTTGATTTGATCAGCAGTTAGTTTGTATCCGTTTGCTGTTTGTTCAATTTTATTTATATTTTCTTCAATTTTTTCGGATTCTTGTATAATCGGTGCTGCAACAGGTGTGTGACGAACCACAACATCAGGAGTTTCTTTCAACTCGTCTGCAGTAATTTTTACTCCTTGTGCTTGGCTTTGATTATTTTCCGGTAATCTAGGAGTTTGAATTTCTTTTTCTTCTTTTAGGATATTTTTGACATCCTTGTCGTTGTTCTCATTTAACAAGGATGGTTTGCCTGTTTGAGCATAAGAATCGCCTGATGCAATATTAGAAGATGTTTCCAATTTTTCTGCTGCCGGTGTTTCCGGAACAAAGGTGCTTGGAACTTCGGTTAGTTCTTCTTTTATTGGTTTTTGTATTGTTTTTTGATTCATTGAATATGGTTTATTTGCAAGTGCATTAGAAGCAAGCATTTGAGCAAGTGAAGTTTGTGCACTATCACCTATAATATCCGCTTGTGATGTCGTTGATTTTAATTCCAGTACCGGTTTTAAGCTTGTTTCTTGTTTAATATCTTCAGGAATTTCTTCGGAAACCGATGTTTTGTCTTCATTATTAAGTTTTGAAGCATATTTTTTGTACGGATAATTTTCAATTGTAGTTATTTTATAGTTAGGGTTAAGGTATTTGAAACTTACTCCCAAATCTTTGAATGTTGTTCTGATATAATCATATTGATTGTCAATATCATCTGCAGTGATTTCTATGTCTGAACCGAGCAGTTTTGGCAAGCTTGTAGAGTAAAAATCATTAAATTTTTCATAGTCTCTTAAAGATACTGTAGATTCATTCATGATATTTTCGTATGGAGTCATTGCTTCTTCTGCTTTTGCAAGTTTTGCAACTATCGGATTTTTATATGCTTGTGCAAGATTTGCTCTGTCAGCTGTTCCTTGTACTTTTGCAATTTTATCTCTCAAGTAATATATATAGCTTTCAAGTGTTTTTTCTTTGTTTGAGATAACTTTTACATCTGAATTGTAAATGTCATCAATACTATTTTGGATTGTGTCTAAATCTGAAATTGCTTTTGCGTATGATTTTTGTTCATAATTCGCAAGAGCACGTAAGAATAATACTGAATTGTAATTTGAAACATGTTTATACAAAAGTTTTGTTGTTCCGTCTATAACATTGCTGTAATCGCCGTTAATGTATTGTGCAATTGATTTATAATACTGGCTGTTATAGTCGTTTGGATTGATTTTTAATGCTTTATTGAAATTTGATATTGCAAGGTTGTTATTTCCCATTTGCAATTCATTCATACCAATATAGAAATAATATGTATTATTGTTTTTGTGGTATTTTAATGCTTGGTTAAAATAATCAATGGATTTTTGTGCATCTTCCTTTGAGAAGTTGGTTTCGGCTCTATCAAAATATATCTGACCTAAGCTTGCTAAAGATTCGAAATCATAAGGATTGAGTTTTAGTGCTTGTTCAAATGATTTTATGGCGTCATCCGTTTGCTCCAAACCTGTTAGAGCAACTCCCATCAAGTATTGGCCAAGGTAGTATTTTGGATATTTCTCATTTATTTCTTGAATTTTAAAAATTGCTTCGTGGAAATTATCTTTTTCTATATCTTCTATTGCTTTTGAAATAGTTGCATCTATGCCTTGCGGATTAACAACTTTTCCATATTTCTGAGGACAATTAATTTTGTTAATATCGTTTTTATTAGGCTGCGGAAGATAAATATGAGAATTGTATTTTACCGCATTAGCGAATGATTCTTCATATTTTGAATCATTTTGTGCTTTTTGCGCATACATAAGTCTTCCGTATAAGTTGCCAAGTTCGGTGTTTTGCAGCTGTTCATTTTTGTCAGCACCCAAGATTATTGCGCTGACATATTTTGTTCCTGTCATAAGCTTGTCATCTGCAGTTTTCAGGTCTATTGCGGTTTGATAATCTCTTTGTGCCAATTGGAATTGGTGTAAAGCATAAAAAGCATCCCCTCTTAATTGGTATGCTTCATATTTTTTAGGCTTTGAGTTTATGTATATCGTTGTATAAACAATAGTTGATTGATAATCTTTATTGTCAAATGCACTTTGAGCCTTATCAAGAGTTTCTTTGTTGGCTTTAACTTTCCCTTCGTCAATTATTGCATCCGAAACATTTTTTGCTTCTGTAAAAACTTGTTCCTTTTGCTCTGCAGCCTTTATAATATACGGTTCATTACTCTTTTGGGTATCTGCGTAAGATACATTTGTAACACCTAATAATGCAGTCATAACTAATACACATAAATCTCTTTTATTCATATTCTTCCCCTAATCTAATTTTCTATAATTGAATTATACTATATAAATATTAAAAATTGAATATTCTTTTGATATTTTTATAACTAATTGTTATAATTCCTTTATGTATAGATGTAGTTGGCTTGATGAAACTTCCGAAATATATGTAAAATACCACGATAATGAGTGGGGAGTTCCTAAATATGATGATAGGGAGCTTTTTGAACTGCTTGTATTAGAATCTTTTCAAGCAGGATTGTCATGGCTTACGGTGCTAAAAAAAAGAGAGGCTTTCAGAAATGCTTTTGATGATTTTGATGTAGAAAAAGTTGCATCGTATGGCCAAGCAAAGGTTGAAGAATTGCTGCAAAATAAGGATATAATTCGCAGCCGAGGAAAGATTAATGCTGCTATATTAAATGCAAAAGTTTTTATAAATATTCAAAAAGAATACGGAAGTTTTTCAAATTATATTTGGGGATTTACAAACGGTGAAATTATTAAAAACAAAGATGATAATTTTCAGGTATCTACTCCTTTATCTGACAAGATTTCAAAAGATTTGAAAAAAAGGGGTATGAAATATGTTGGAACAGTTATTGTTTATTCATATCTTCAGTCTGTCGGAATTGTTAATGACCACGAATTAAAATGTTTCAAATATTAATGTTTTGTAAATATAAAAATAGTACTAGCAATTTTATTTTTTTTTGAATATTATATAGTACGGATAGTGATTGTAATATAAAATGTACATGTAATAGAATAAAGATAATGGCTTTTATAAAAATCTTAAGTAAATATTTGAAAAGTGCAACAGAAAAAGTTGGTGTGAACCCGAAAGCTACGTATGCTGTTGTGGCAGTTGCTTGTGCAAACGCAATCTTCAAGCCGTTATCAACTATGTTAGATAAAAAAGAAAAGCCGGAAACAAAAAAATATACAGCCCTAAGAGAGTTTTTAACAGAGTGTGTTGCCGTTCCTACTTATATTGCGTGCGGTCAAGTCGCGGAAAAATTTGCTAATACATTTAAAGATCCGCAAAAAGCAAAAGTTGCAAAAGCTAATTTAAACTTTATAGGTGTTTGTACTGCTGCAATTTTTGTTATTCCGGCATTATGCTCTGTTGTAATTAAACCAATGACAGATATGATTTATCATAGAGGGGACCCAAAGCCTCAGCCGGCGAAAGTTGATGCAAAATCTAATGTAACGTTTGAAAATCAAGCAGTGACAAAGCCTGAATTGATGTCTGATTATCATAAATACAGCTTCGCGTCTTTTAGAAATGGAGGGCTGAAAGTATGACTATAGGAAGTATTTTTACAAGCCCTGCAGTTTATGGTGTAACTCAAAACACTGCTGCTCAAGTCGGTATTGAAACAGGATTAAAGGCTATCGGAAGACCGGGATTTATTGTTTTGGATAACAATATTGATTCCCAAACAAAGAAATATTCTGCAATGAAAGAATTGTTGTTCCAATTAACATGTTTAGTGGTTTCTTTGGGGGTTGTTGTTCCGGTATTTAAAAAGGGGTCCTTCGGTATTGCCAGAAAATTATATAAAGATGAAGCTGTATTTAAAGCTTTTAAAACATCAGATGAGTTTAAAGTATATCGTTCATTATCTGAAGAACAGAAATTAGAAAAATTGGCAGAAATTAATAAAAATTCTAAGACTGACTACAAGCCGGAAGATATAAATGAACATTTAGGCAAAGGTATGATAGAAGTATCTTCAATCATCGGTTCTATGCTTGGCTTATCGGCATTATCTCCAATGATTTCAAGACCGTTTGTGCGGCCTGTTTTGAAGTTGTGCGGTTTTGAAAAGGGTGAAGGTCAACCGGCTTCTGAAAAAGAAGAAAAGAAATCCGTTGATACCGTTGCTTAGCCGTTTTTATAAGATATATTAATTAAGCCGGGCGGATATGTTGAAATTTTAAAATTTATCATTAGATAGGTAGTATGGCGTTTAATACTACAAAAAATTTTTACGATATTTTAGGAGTAGATTCCGGAGCTGCGGAATCTGAAATCAAGTCTGCATACAGAAAACTTGCAAGAAAATATCATCCTGATGTTAATAACAGTGAAGAAGCAATAGAAGTTTTTAAAGAAATTACAAAAGCGTACGAAACACTTTCCAATCCGGATGAAAGAAAAAAATATGATATAGTTAACGGTATTTTTGTTACCCCAAAAACTAACACATCTTCCCAAAAAGCTTATGAAGAATACAAGGAAGCGGCTAAAAAAAGTTATACATCTCCTTGCGATAAAGAAAATGCGTCTAAAAAAGAAAAACCTAAAAAAAATAAAACCTCTTTTTTTAAATCCGTAAAATATCTTTTATCAAAATTTAAGCAATTTAAGCGTGCTAAAAAGATTTATAAGCCTCAAAAAGGTGTAAATATAAATACTGATGTGACGATTACGCCGGAGGAAGTAATAACAGGAAGCAAACGTATTATAAATATCAGAACAACCGCATCATGTCCAAAATGTCATGGACATAAATTTGTAAATGGCGGTAAGTGCTCAGAATGTGCAGGCAAAGGTGTTATTACTCAGACCAAAAGAATTACAGTTACTATCCCAAAAGGGATAAAAGACGGAGCGCGATTACGTTTAAAAGGAGAGGGAGCTTCCGGCAAAAACGGAGGTCCGAACGGAGATGTTTATATTACTGTCAAAATTGAAACTAAAAATCAAATGCGTTTTGACAAGCTAAATATATACTACAATGTTCCAATCAACCCTTTTGAGGCTGCTTTAGGGGCGGAGGTTTCCATTCCTGCTTTTGACGGAAATATAAAATTGAAAATTCCTAAAAATACAAGTTCAGGTCAAAAATTCCGTATAGCAGGCCAAGGAATAAAAAAACACAATAAAATCGGAGATTTAATTGTGACGGTAAGTATTGAATTTTCTCATGATTTGTCGGAAGATGAATTAAGATTGTACGAAGAATTGAAAAATTTATCTAACGACGAAGTGAGGAAAAATTTTGGCTAATGAAGTAAAAATAAACGAAATATTTGCATCAATTCAAGGGGAAGGGCCTGTTGTCGGATACAAACAATTATTTATTCGTTTTTGCGGCTGCAATTTGAAGTGTGAATATTGCGATACGGAGTTTGAAAAAGGTGATATATATACCCCTCAATCTTTGTATGACAAGATTTCAAAAGAGTATAATCTCGGAACTTTTCATTCAATTTCTTTAACAGGCGGAGAGCCTTTGTTGTCGTATAAATTTTTAAAAGAATTTTTGCCGCTATTTAGCAGAAAGATCAAAGTATATTTGGAAACCAATGCAACTTTATCTGATAATTTTTCTCAAATAAAAGATTTTATTGATATTGTTGCTGCGGATATAAAATTGCCGTCTGCAACTGGGTTAGGGGTAAATATTATGAAAAATAATTTCCAATTCCTAAGAAATTGCAGCGGTGTTGATACCTTTGCCAAAATTGTTTTTGATGAAAATATTACGGATGAAGAGATTAAATTCTGCGCAAATATTGGGAAAGAAACAGGAGTAGAACTTGTTTTGCAACCAAAAATGGCTGCTGCCGGCATGAGTGTCGGGTCTGAATTTTGTGAACAAATTTTAGATAAATTTACTTCAATTTATCCAAATACAAGACTTATTCCTCAAGTACACAAGTTTATAAATGTGAGATAAATATTTAAATTCCTACGCTTAGTCCGGCACAGAGGTTAATAGATTGTCCTGTTATACCTTTTGCTTCTTTGCTTACAAGGTATTTAACCAGTGCTGCGACTTCTTCAGGTGCTACAAATCTTTTTTGAGGTATACAATCAAGAATTTCTTCCTGCGAAAATTCAGAGTCCTCTATGGAGTCTTGGCCTAAATCAGTATCAACCCAGCCCGGGTTAATTGTATTTACGGTAATTCCGTATTGCGCAAGCTCTAACCCCGTTGCTTTAGAAAGCCCTATTAGGCCTGCTTTTGTTGCAGAATATAGGCTTGCATTTGCTTCTCCCATAACCCCCGAAATTGAACCTATATTTATTATTCTGCCGAATTTCATTTTTTTCATATGGGGTACGGCTTTATGCATAAGGTAAATCGGGGCTTTTAAATTGACTGCAATAATATGATTTAATTTGTTTATTTTTGTTTCATCTATTGGGGCATATATGTATTCACCGGCATTGTTTACAAGGATATCAATTTCTTTTTCCACAATAAAATCCCCAAGTTTTGCAAGGTCATACTCGTTTGAAAGATCACAAACAAAATAACCTTTTGATTTTATTGATTTAAGAGCCTGTTCGCTGCGTGAAGTAACATAAAGATTTCCAAGCGGTTGCAATGCTTTTGCAATCGCCAGTCCTATTCCTCTTGATGCGCCTGTAACAAGTATATTCATAAATTATTTGATAATTCCAAAACCTATTAAGAATGTGCAAATAATGAATATCGCGCAAACTATACCTGTTATTTTATTCAAACCTTTTTCTGCGCTTTTTTGAGAAGCAAAAATATGGGATGCTCCGCCAATTCCGCCAATGCCATCGCCTTTTGGTGAATGCATAAGAATTAAAATTATAAGTAAAGCTGCACAAATAGTTGATGTTATCCACAAAGTATTAGCCATTTATTATTTTTCTCCTTTTTTTATAAAATGAGCTCTTTTTGAGTTTAACTCAATATTTTGGAAAGTATATAGCCTTGCAGGTCTTTTTGAGGAGGATTTTGTATATTCCTCAAGTTCTATTAGGCCGTCTGTTGAAAGAGCTTTTTTTCTAAAATTACGTTTATCTAATTTTTTCTGCATGATAAGTTCATACGCTTTTTGCATTTCGGTAAGTGTGAATTTTTCGGGCAAAAGTTGATATGCAACAGGACATATTTCAAGTCTTTCTCTTGTTCTTTTTAAAGAATATTGAATAATTTCTTTGTGGTCGAAAGCTAAAGGCGGCAAATCAACAACCTTATGCCATCCAAGATCCGGACTTGTTGCAATTTTTATATCTTCAGATCTTACAAGTGCAAAATATGCACAAGTAATAACCCTTGAATTAGGGTGTCTTAAAGGATCTCCAAAAGTATAGAGCTGTTCAAGGTAAATATTATCTACGGCTGTTTTTTCTTTTAATACCCTTAATGCCGCGTCATCAAGATTTTCTGATAATCTTACATACCCTCCGGGTATTGCCCATTTATCTTTAAACGGTTCATTTAAACGTTTTACTAACAAAACTTGCAGGGCATTGTTTTTAATTGTCAAAATAACAACGTCGACAGTGATTTCGTGTGTCTTTGTTTCGTTGAACATCTTCTCTATCCTTTTATCCTATTTATAAATCATATAATAAACATGTTTTTTGCCAAAAATCAATTTATTAAAAATGTTAATATTTGTTAACATGCTTTGTATAATATATCAAAAATATATCTAAAATATACTTTATATAAATATAAGGGGATATTATGATTTCGGCATTTATTCTACGGGGGAATAAAGTTTAATATACCTTAGATTTACACAATAGGCATACAGGGACACGGAAATGGCAATATTAACTCCAAATATTTTTATAAACCAACAGGCATTTTTACCAACGATGCCTACTTTTCCTATGTTTTCAATGAATAATTTCTGTATGCCTAACAGTATTTTTTCTATGCCAATCATGCCTTCATTCCAAATGCCGATGATGCCTATGTTTCCTATGATGCCGTTTTTCCAAATGCCGATGTTTAACTTCTCGTCTCTTTTTAATTTTGGCGGAACAAGTAACATAGGTGCTTCATCTTCAACAAATTCTTCAAAGTCCGAAAAATCAAAATCTGAAGAAAATCCGTCTGATACCGGCAAAACAAAATCTGCATTCAAGCAAGGTTTATTCAAAGGTTCATTGGCCGGAAAAGAAGAATTAGTAACAAGAATTTGCAGAAAATATGATGTAGACCCTGCAGTTGTTGCATCTATTATCGGGTTAGAGTCAGGCTGGGGAACCAGTAATTTGGCTCAACGTAATAACTTCGGAGGTTACCGCTCTCAGGGTGATGCAGGTAAAAGCGATAAAGGTTTTGGATACTTTTCAACAGCCGAAAAAGGCTTGGAAGCAATGATTAAGAATTTAGCAAGCTACCCTAAAAGATATTCTGATGTAACGGCAGTAGATTTTAACAATATTATGAATATTGGTAAACACTATTGTAACGCAAATTGGGGCAATAAGGTTAAAGAAATGTACAACAGCCGTGTTTCCAAGTATATGGCTTAGGTAAAAATACGTAATAATTAATTACATTCTCTTGAAGTCTGTAATTTTTTCGTGTACCCTTTCCATGTAAGGTGTAATGTTTAGAAAGGAAGATATGGATAAGGGATATATAGACAATGGCTTTATTGTTGATTTGAGCCATGCGGGGAAAACTTCCGAAGTCATATATGAGCTCTCACGTGTTCTTGATATGCCGGAAGCAAAAGAAAAACATATTTGTTTAAAGCTGGGTTCTATAGATTTAACCCAAAATGAATTAACAAGTATAAGAACTCTTGTAGAACTGATGAATTCTGAATTATCTTTCATAAGTACAAGTTCTGCAGATACATTGGAAGCTGCTCAAGGGCTTGATATTAAAATATCAGAGTTTACAAATGAGATGGAAGCTCCTACTTTTGCGCCTAAAAAAGCTAATGATGAAGTAACAAAAGCATTAAACAATATTTTCGGGGCATCCAGTGAAAATATTCCTCCGGAAGAAAAAACTCCTTCTGATAATGTTAGAGTTATTGATGATTCAGATAGTGAATTTGTTAATTATGAAGAAAACTTGGATGAAGAATCTAAAGTATTACATGATGAGCCTGAATCGCTTCCGACTTTGTATATAAGAAAAACAATTCGTTCAGGCCAAAGCATTTCATCTGACGGAAATATAATTATCATAGGTGATGTAAATCCTGGTGCTGAAGTTATAGCAAAAGGGGATATTACTGTGTGGGGTATACTTGGCGGTATTGCTCATGCAGGTTCTGATAATAACAGTTATGCAAAAATAAGAGCATTAAAATTAAATCCTGTTCAAATAAGAATAGGGGATATATTTGCTCGCAGACCTGATACTGTAAATATGCCGTTTATTCAAAAGACAAGTGTTTATACACCGGAAGAGGCATTTGCATATAAAGGCAGTATTGTAATAAGAAAAATACATGAAGGAAATTAAGGAGATATAAATGACTGGTAGAGTAATAGTAATAACATCCGGAAAAGGTGGTGTAGGAAAAACTACTACTAACGCTAATATCGGTACAGCTTTGGCAAGAGCCGGTAAAAAAGTAGTCATGGTTGATACAGACCTTGGATTGAGAAATTTAGATTTATTACTTGGTTTAGAAAACAGAATTGTATATACAATTGTGGATGTTGTGGAAGAAAGATGCAAATTAAAACAGGCTCTTGTAAAAGATAAAAAGAATCCTAATTTGTGCTTGCTTGCTGCAGCTCAAACCAGAGATAAATCAGCTGTCACAGAAGAACAATTAAAAAATATCTGTGAAGAATTAAAGAAAAAATTCGATTTTGTATTGGTTGACTGTCCTGCGGGTATAGAGCAAGGCTTTCAAAATGCGGTAGCCGGTGCTTCAGAAGCGATTGTAGTTACTACTCCGGAAATGTCAGCAGTCAGAGATGCGGATAGAATTATCGGTCTTTTGGAAGCAAAAGAAGAAATTAAATCATACAAACTTTTAATTAACAGATACAGACCTCATATGGCTGCATCAAAAGATATGATGAGTAAAGATGATGTTGTTGAAATATTATCTGCTGATCTTTTGGGTATTATTCCTGAAGATACAGGTATCATCACTTCTACCAACAAAGGGGAACCGATTGTAAATGATGAGAATTCTCAAGCAGGCAGAGCGTATAGAAATGTTGCAGAAAGAATTATTGGCAATGATGTTCCGATAATTGATTTTGAAGAAGAAGCAAAATTCTCTAATAAAGTTAAAAAGTTCTTCTCTAAAATCCTGAAAAAAGGAAAGGAGAACTAAGATGGCGGAGAATATTTTTGCAGAAATTTATAACAAAATTTTGGGACTTTTTGGACAATCTACTCAAAAAGAAGATTCGAAAGATGTCGCAGTTAACAGATTAAGACTTGTTTTGATGCAAGATAGAACAAATCTTACTCCTGAAATTATGCAGCGTATGAGAAAAGAATTAATTGAACTTCTTTCAAAATATGTTGAACTTGATAAAGAGGCCTTGGAACTAAACTTTGAACAAGAAGGGGAACAAATGGCGTTGATGCTTTCTATCCCTGTGCTTCGTGCAAAGGATGAAGCTGAAATTGAAGCTGCATTGCAAGAATCAGAAGAAGCACAAGAAGATGAGCAAGATTCTGACTCTGAGGATGAAAATTCTGAAGACGAAAATTCCGATGAAGAAAGTTCTGAAGAAGAAAATGCTGAAGGCGAAGAAAATCAAGATGATTCTCAGGATGAAAATAATGAACATCAAGAAGAAAATTCTGAGGAATCTCAAGAACAAAATGAACAGGCTCCTGAATCAGAAAATGTCGAAGAACCTAAAAAAAGAGGTCGTAAAAAATCTGAGGAGCAATAAAAATTTAAATTGAAGACATGAACTTTTTTAGGGTTTGTGTCTTCGATTTTTAGAGAATAATTTTGTAATATAGCGAGAAATAAGAAGATGAAAGAATTTCCGGAAGTTTTAAATAAATTTAATTGGGGTGCATTTTTACTCAATTGGATTTGGGGTGTAATGCACAAAAAATATGTAACACTTTGGATTTTGCCTGCGGCTATAATTCCTGTGATTGGTCCGTTTGTGGTGTCTATATGGTTTGGCATTGCAGGAAACAGATGGGCTTGGGAGTCAAAAGACTGGGCGAGTGTTGAAGAATTCAATGAATCTCAAAAGTTTTGGGTTCGTTTGTGGCTGGTATTATTTATTGTTGGTATAATATTTGTAATAAAGATGTTTGTGTTTTTGTCTATTCTTGGTAGTATAGAAACGTAGTAATAAGCCGATATAGCTCAGTTGGTAGAGCAACTCATTCGTAATGAGTAGGTCGCGGGTTCAAGTCCCACTATCGGCTTTTGTAAAAAAGAGCGGAGGCATTGAGCCTCCTTCTTTTTTATCAATGTCAAGGGGCATTGAACATGAATTTTTCTGTTGAGAAAAATTCATCGCTTCAGCATCAAGTTGCATACGATTTTGTAAGTTTCGGGCTTCCCACCCTCAACAACAAAATCTGTAAAGTCCCACTATCGGCTTTGTTTATTAAAATTTGAATTTTCTTTGTGTTAACTAAAAAGTGAGGTCTATATGAAAAGGTATATTATTTTGATTTTAACAATTTTATTAGTGCAACCTATGTCTTTTGCAGTTGGTACTAAAAGTACTATGAATAAAGTTATGAATAGTTGGAGTGGGGAGCACATTGATTTAGTTATTGCAAAATGGGGGTATCCTACAAAAGAAAATATAGTAGCTGGTCATAAATTGTATATTTGGGATAGTGGCTCTGCGATAACGGAAAATTCTTGGGGAACGGCCTTATTAGAGCAACAGTCATGTACTAGAACATTTGAAGTAGATGATAATAATCGAATAATAAATTGGCAATGGGCAGGCGTAAATTGCCCAGCTCTCTATTTTACAAGTAAAAAATGGGTAAATCCAAATAATAATCCATGGAAACAAAAATAATTTTAATACATAAAGCATATGTAGGGTTTAATTAATTTATTTAATTTTTAACTTTTGGGCATACGTATTTTAATTTATGTACGTATGCCCAAAGCTTTGTCTTTCTTACCATTTACCCGTCTTATTCGACTAAAAAAAATAATAATTTTTATTTGTTACTTTGCGAATTAATTATCCCTGAGTAATATGTATTGGTGTAACAAATTTTTAATAGTGGAATTATTATTAAGTTTTTGGGGTATAATAAGAAAGGAGATTAAGATGGCAACAGTTGAACCTATTAGAAATTTAGAAGATTTACGCAAGGTTGAAAAAATTTTAAAAAAACAAAGCAGCAGGGATTTATTACTTTTTACTATCGGTACCAATTGCGGGCTCAGGATTTCGGATATTCTAGCGCTTGATATCAAAGATATTAAAGGAAAAAATTATATCCAAATTGTCGAAAAAAAGACTAAAAAATATAAAAAATTCCCCATAAATTCTAAATTAAAACCTATGCTGGATGATTATGTAAAAGATAAAAATTACGATGAACCTTTATTTCAGTCGATTTATCACAATCGTTTGGAACGCTTTGCAGCTTATCATATAATTAAAAAAGCTTGTTCCAAAGCCGGTTTAGAAGAAAGAATCGGCACTCATACTTTGCGAAAAACTTTTGGCTATCACCATTACAAAAAATACAAAGATGTTGCAATGCTGCAAAAGATTTTTAACCATTCAAGTCCCCAAATTACTCTCAGATATATCGGAATAGAACAAGATCAAATTAACGAAAGTTACGCTAACTTTATTCTATAAATTAATCATTAAAAACAAGGCACACATCACATTTTATTCATATTGTGATTTCTTCTTTTTTAACTGCCAAAAACATACTAACATAAACAATTTTATAAGTTATTGTTTGTTAAATTTTGTATATAGAATTATTTTTTGCACCTATAACCCCAAGAAATAAACGCATTTTACGGCACATAACATTTTGAATAATTTGTTATGTCTTTGTGAAACTTCTCAACTCTGCCGGAAATTATGGACAAGTGGCTAATATGAAAATGATTTTGCCCAAATTATGATAAAAATTATGCCTGAATATGGCAATATCATTTTTCCAAGAATGAAAGAGGAAGTTAGGATGCAGAAGATTAGTAGTGTAGGTAATGCTGAAAGTATAAATGTATGTTTATCTTGTGATAACAATTATGCTATGTATGCGGGTGTGGTTATTACATCTATTTTGAATAATGCAAATGAGGATGATTATTTAAATATTTTTATATTAGACGGGGGGATTAGTCCGGAGAATAAAAATAAAATTTTGTCGCTAAAATCTATAAAACCGTGCGAGATAAATTTTGTTCAGATTGATGAAAGGATGTTTGAAGATTTCCGAGGAATAACAACTCACGCGTATATTTCGCTGCCTGCATATTACAGATTAAAAATGCCAAGCTTGTTACCGCAAATTAGCAGGATTATATATTTTGATTGTGATGTTATTGTAGAGCATAGTTTGAGGGAATTATTTAATACTGAAATGGGCGATTTATCGATAGCAGGGGTTTTGGATGTAAAGAAAAAAATGCAAAAAATAAACCCAACTTATACAAATTCCGGAATTTTGGTAATGGATTTGGTAAATATGCGAAAAACAAACTTGGAATCTAAATTTTTCGAATATACAAAAGAGCATTATTCCGAAATAGTTTGCGGTGATCAGGAAATTATCAATCAGGTTTGCAAGGGGAATATTAAAAACGTTGACAGCAAGTGGAATGTTCAAATAAGCAATTTTTCAAACCGTTCTGATTATACTAAAAATCCTTATATTGTTCATTTTATAGGTAAAAATAAACCTTGGCAGTACGCATCATTCAGTTACAGAAAAGATTTGTTTTATAAATATTTGCAGATTTCTCCTTGGGCATTAAACAAAAAAGAATTATTTAAATTCAGAGTAAAAGGCGAATTTGTGGGACTTTTCAAATATATATTGCACAGACCTTTATTTATGCTAAGGCCAAAATTCTGGTATGCATTTTTTAGAACATATTTGTGCTTGTGGGAGAAAAATTAGATGAAAGTTGAAAATTTCGGCCAGGAATTAAGAGGGAAAATGAGCAAAGAGAAATCATTTATAATAGAAGATACAAATGTAGTTCCAAACAAAACAAAATTTGCGATTTGTTTTAGTATAGATAATAGTTATGCAAAGTATTTTTCTGTAGTATTGCAATCGTTTATACTAAATTGCAGCAAAGAAGTTAATTATGATATTATTGTCTTATTTAATGATTTATCGATTGAAAATATTTCAAGACTTTCATCTGATTTACCTAAAAATATTTCTCTAAGATTTTATAATATAACCCAAATAAAAGAAAAATTTATAGATAAAAATAAATTCAAGCCACGAGGCTACTGGTCTGAGTCTATGTATTTTAGGCTTTTAATACCTGAGATATTTAAAAATTATGAAAAAGTTTTATATTGTGATTCAGATATAATATTTAACGATAATATTGATAAAATATTTTCAATAGATACAGAGGACAAAAGTTTACTGGTTGTATTAGATTCTGTTGCCCAAGAACTAAAATATAATAAGAAGCGAAAAAAATTTATAGAAAATGAATTAAATATAAAAAAATCATCTTGTTATTTTAATTCCGGAGTTATATTGTTCAATCTTTCTAAAATTGATAATGAAAAATATTTTGAATCTTTAACTTTGAATTTAAAAAATCACAGGAATTTGTTATTCCCTGATCAAGATCTTTTGAATATTATTTTTCAGGATAAAGTTAAATATGTTTCTCAAGTTTGGAATTTCCAAGTTAATATCCAAATATATCAGCAAGCGCATTTGCCTTATTACGAGCAAGAATATTTAAATGATTATTTAGCGGCAAAAGCAAACCCTATAATTATTCACTATTCCGGAAGTGAAAAACCTTGGCAGAATCCTTTTTTGTTTTTACATTATAAATTTTGGGAAATCGCAATAAAATCGAATTTTTATACAGAAATTTTATATGAAGATTTTAATGAAAAATTAAAATTAATTTCAAATAAGAATTCAATAAATCGAAAATATTTAATAGCCAAAATATTATCTTGGATTACCTTTGGCAGAGCAAAAATTAAAATTAAAGAAGAACGTGTGAAATTGAAAGTAAAGGTGCGAACTATAAAAAATATAATAAATGGTGATTATTAGAGAAGTATAGAGCTTCTTTATAGTAAGGAGGATAAAATGCCGAAGGTTAGTGTAATTATACCTGTATATAATGTAGAAAAATATCTAAGACAGTGTCTTGATAGTGTAGTTAACCAAACACTAAAAGACATTGAAATAATTTGTGTTAATGATGGTTCTACTGATAATTCATTAACAATTTTAAACGAGTATGCTGCTAAAGATAAGAGGTTTATAGTGATTAGTCAAGAGAATCAAGGTGTTTCTGTTGCCAGAAATAATGGACTAGATAAAGCTGTTGCAGAATATGTGCAATTTGTTGACGCAGATGATTTTATAGAAAATGATTGCATAGAAAAGGCATATAAAAAAATTGTGTCTACAAAAACAGATATAATTTGTTTTGGCTCTCAAGATCTCAAGAACAATAAAGTGAAAGTAAATGATAACATAAATTTCTTAAATTATTTAGTAATTGCCAATAATAGTTATGTTACAAGTGAAGAAGATAAAACAAAACTTATTCATGCAGTATGGGATAAGTTATATAAAAAAAGCTTTCTCGATTTCAACAATATAAGATTTTCTCCAAATTTAAAAGTTACAGAAGATGGAGTCTTTAATTTGCAGTGTCTAATAAATAAATCGACTTTTTCTGTTCTTAATTATATCGGATATAACAGGATAGATACGGGTGTTTCTACGACTGCGAACAAATATGCTGCGGCATTAAAGGCTATAGATGCCTTACAATATGTTTTAGAATCAGATTTGTATTTATATTCAAGCAAAAAGACTAAAATGATAATTTTTGAAAAAATGATAGAATCGGTGTTATACTACTATGATTCAAAAAGTAATTTTTTAAATAAGTTACTCTATATTAATGAAATAGAAAAAGTCCATAAATATATTGATAAAGAGATAGAAAAAGATATTATTCAACAATCAATATCATACAAAAAATTAGAATATTATAATAAGAAGAAGTTTCTTCTAGAAAATCTTTTTTGTATTAAGAATAAATATACAAATAAAAAAATATATAAACATATATGCATATTAGGCATAAAGATAAATATAGAAATAAAAAATCACATTGCGAAGAAACAAAATGAAGTTCAAAATTATTTAGTAAAAAATTACATTAAACCGTATCTTAAAAACAAATCTGAATCGTATATAATTCCACCTAAGCATCCTGAATTACGAGGGAGAAAAATAATATGGCAATATTGGGGACAAGGATTGAATGAGTCTACGCCTACAATTGTTCGAATATGCCTAAACTCTGTAAAAGAATATAGAGGGGAATATACGCAAATAATATTAACTGACAAAAATATTTCTGAATATATTGATATACCAAAGTTTGTTTTTAAAAAATTGTATAATGGAGAGTTTTCGTATGCATTTTTCTCTGATATATTACGGCTATGTTTGTTAGCTGCATATGGAGGTATTTGGGTTGATGCAACTGTTTTGTTTACTGATAATTTACCAAATGAAATTAATAAACAACATTTTTTTACCTATCAGAGAAATAAACAGTCTATATATAAAAAAGAATGCGAAAAATATAATAAAGGCTATTTTAGTTGGTCGAGGCGTCAGAGAGTAAATTGGTTAAGTAGTTTTATAAAAGCCGATAGTGATTATCCTTTAATATTGGTGTTAAGAGATATTGCATTGAATTATGCAAAAAATGAAAATACATTAAAGCATTATTTTTTAGTCCATCTTATTTTTGATTATTTAACAAAATATACTATATACAAGAAATATAATTGTTATGAATATGATGATACTGTGCCCCACTTAATGCAATTAAATTTTGATAATAAGTTTTCCTCTGAATTATGGTTTAATATCATACAACAAACACCTATTCATAAATTAACATATTTTAAAGAGTTAAAATTAGATTCAATTGGTTCATATTTGTTAAAGGAGAAGTGTATAAATGTCTAAAGTAACCATAATCATACCTGTATATAATGTTGAGAAATATCTGGAAAAATGTTTGAATTCTGTAATTCGTCAGACATTGGAGGATATTGAAATTATTTGTGTTAATGACTGCTCAACAGATAATTCGCAGCAGATCTTGAAAGAATATGCTCAGAAGGATGAAAGAATAAAAATTGTTGATAAGAAAAACGGGGGCTTGTCTTCTGCGCGGAATGCCGGACTTGATGCAGCAACCGGAGAATATTGTTATTTCTTGGATTCTGATGACTGGATAGAACTTAATACATTAGAAAAACTATATAAAATAATCATTACTGAAAGCGTTGATACCGTTGTTCATAGCGCTATTAATATTCCGGAAGATGATTCTTGTATCGAGATGGCAAATGATTGCCAAAAATGGTTTGATAGTTTTAGGAAAGAGAATGGGATATACGATGTTCCAATAGAAATAAATAGAAAAATCCCGACTGTCGCTTGGAATAAATTGTACAGAATGGATATTATTAACAAATATCATTGTCGATTTCCGGAAGGTCTGGTCAATGAAGATGAATTATTTATTTGGACCTATATGATACATTGCAAAAATTATTATTATCTGGATGAAAAATTATATAATTATCTTCGCCGTTCAGATTCTATTATGGGAACCAGAGATAATTCCCCAAAAGTCTTGGATATTTTAGGAATAGAAGAAGAAATATATAAAATTGTGAAAAAATACAAAAACATAAAAGAATATCATAAATATTTGACTAAAAATTATATAAATACAGTAAAGGAATTATTCCACAGAATGCCCGACAAATATGGAAAAGAGGCACTAAAAAGAATAAAACAATACTACGAAGATATAAATAATGATAAAAAGATTATAATATTGTACTGGAAATATAAATATAAGAATTTAAGTCAATTTATGCAAGAAATTTTTTCTATAAAAAATATAACAAGCGATAATTATGTAGGAAAACAAGTAAAAATTTTAGGCATAAAACTCAAGTTCAAAGATAAATATAAAACATTGCTGCATATTTTTAATTTAAATGCTGAAGAATATCATAAAATGCTACTGCATATTTGTAATTTAAATGCTGAAGAATATCATAAAATGCAAAGCATTTTTTCTAACAAAGTTGATTTAATAAATTCAAATATAAATGCAAAATATTTCTCTAGAATTAATGATATATCAAATAATACTGAGGTGAAGGATTATAGTAAAACTGCAGTATTATTTAAGTATGATTATTTTTTAGGATTAAATGATTTAGAGCATCATATTGGAGTAAATCTTGGCGATTATGTGCAAACTTTAGCCACAAAAAATATAATAAAGTCAATTTTACCAGATACGAATTTCGTTTTTTGGGATAGAGATAATTTATTAAATTACGACGGTCAAAAAGCTTATACAATCATGCAGGGTTGGTTTTCTCATAGTGATACATATTTACCAAATGAGAATATTTTACCGATATTTATAGGAACACATATTACTACCAAAAAGAGAAATCAATTTATAAATTTTATAAAACATAATCCAAGTTATTTTGAAAATATAACATTTGGGTGTCGTGATACTTCAACGTTGGATTTTTTAAAAAGTATTGGGCAAAAATGTTATTTGAGCAGATGTTTAACTTTAACATTTTTGAAACGGCAGATAAACAATTCTCAAAATAAAGTGTTTATAGTGGATATTCCGGACGAATATTTAAAATATATTCCGTTTAACTTGTTACAAAATGCTGAAAAAATTTCGCAGAGGGCTGCTGATACCGACAAACAATGTAATTTTTATATAAATACTGAAAAACAATATATGTGCAAAGCTCAAGAGTTATTAAATAAATATAGAGATCAAGCAGCTTTAGTTATAACTTCTGCTCTACATTGCGCATCCCCGTGTATAGCAATGGGAATTCCGACTATATTGATAGATTTTGAGAAAAATAATGAGAGATTTGGATCTTTAAGTGGTGTTCAAAAAATTTATTCACAATCAGATTTAATAAATGGTCGTATAGACTTTAAGCCTAGAGAACCGAATATAGAAGAACTTAAACAATTAATGATAAAAAACGTCGATTTAAGTATCAAACAAGCGTTTGGATATGATATCAATATTGAAGAATTAAATATAATAAGAAATAATATTGAAAATTATAATATTGTTAATAATTAAGATTAAAATGGTTAGTATAGATACTTATGCAGGTAATAAATCAGTTAAACTCCTACATTTTCGGGGAAAAGATTCCAAATTTTGCAAATGATGGAATTATATGTAAATAAGGAGGAATATGTAAAATGTTAAAATATATATTTTCAATAATAGATAAGGGTATTCATAAAGAGATTACTATTTTGGGAATTCGTATTAAGTATAAAAATAAATATTTAATATTAAAAAATGAAATAGAATTTTTATTAAATGCAAAAATAGAGAACCTTTACTATGAATTAAAAGATAATAAAATATCTAATAAGATAAAAATTCCTAAGGTAATGTCTAAGGAAGAAACGTATAGCCAATTATTAAATACAAGCAAATCCATTTGTAGATTTGGTGATGGAGAATTTACATTAATAATAAATAAAAATTGTGGAATTGGTTTTCAAAACTCAAATGAAAAATTATCAAAAAGATTAATTGAGGTATTGTCTTCGAATAATGAGAATGTATTAATAGCAATTCCAGATGTTTTTGGTAGCCTGAGATCGCGCACTCTAAACTCTCAGAAATATTGGACAAAATATTTGTATGAAAATAGACAAAATATCTATAATTTATTGGATTTTGACAGAGTCTATGCAGATGCTACAATTTCAAGACCTTATATTTCTTCAGAAAAAGGGCATTTAGCAAAAATAAAATCTTATTTTGATAGTTTTAAAAAGATTGTAACAAATAAAAATATTGTGATAGTTGAAGGAGAATTTACGCGTTTAGGAGTCGGAAATGATTTATTGGACGGGTGTGAGTCAGTGCAAAGAATTTTAGTGCCAGCATTAAACGCCTTTGACAAATACAATGCTATTTTAGACACATGTATAAAACAACCTAAAGACTCATTATTTATACTTGCTCTAGGACCTACTGCAACAGTTTTAGCATATGATTTAGCATTAAAAGAATATAGAGCAATTGATATAGGGCATATTGATATTGAATATGAGTGGTTTTTGCGACAAGCATCATCTGTAATTCCAGTTGAAAATAAATATGTAAATGAAGCGGGCAAGCCTATGATTAAAGATAGTGTTGAGGATGTAAGATATTACAAAGAGATTATAGCTAAAATAGTGTAAATTATATTCAATACGTTAGAAATTAACATGAATTTGTAGAAATCCCAACCTACCCTAAATCAATTTGGAATTTTTTGGTAAATATATGGCAGGATTTCAACAAAATTTTTTGATTCTATATATTGGTCAAGTGTTTTGTGTGTGTCACAATCAAATCCCCCAATAACAAATAAACTGCCCGGTTTGAGCTTTTGGGCTACTATGTCAATAAAATATCTTGCGCGTGTTATATCAAAGTATCCAAGTATATTTCGGCACATTAAAATAGTATCAAAATTGTCTTCTAATTCATCCAAAACTTTATACATATCTTTGTTATTGAATTGTACATTCTTTGTTAGCTCTTCGCTGACTTTGTATGTTTTGTATGCAAAATCGCCTGTATTATTCGGCCCGCTTTCAAATATGTAGTCATTGTCTATAATTAGTTTTGTACCTGTTTTTGCAAAATATTTATTGTTGCCGTTGGTGTAGATTTCGAGGTTATCAATATCTGTTTTTGTAAGATTTATATAACCGCTTTTTGCGGCTCTTACTACCTCAGGATCTATGTCATAGGCTTGGAGTGGTAAAAATTTTTTAGCAAATTGGGGGCTTTCTTCAAGCATAGAAATTATAAATGAATATGCTTCCGAACCGTCAGATGACGCAAATTGTACAACATTAACTTTGGGTTTGTTTTTAAAATTTTGTATTGCACAATTTGCAAGTTTCGCCCAGTCCAGATCATCACGGAACAAAAATGTCATAGTGCCAATATATTCTTCTTTTTTAGTAATATATGTTCTGGCATTTGAGCTAAAAGACACTTTATTTGGGGTGTTGTAATTATATGTGTAAAAATTAACTTTCATATTCTATTAAAGGCTTCTAAAAATATTTTTTGCTTAATATTTTATGTAATTCTTCTGTCGCAGCGCTCTCTTTGAATAGCAAATGTAATACTCTATTTACATTATGGCTTTGTGTATTTATATATGCTAGAATTATACGAAACTTGGAGGGAGAAATGGTTAGAATTGTACTAAGATTATTATTGATTTTAATTCTTGTATTTAATGCAGTATTGTTGATAATTTCGTCATTGACAGGGGTAAATGTATATCAAAAATACGGCAAACAAATTTTAATCGGAGTCAGTATTTTTGCCGGTATGGTTATTGCTTTTTATGTAGCGTTAGCATTGTTGGGAATTACTGATTAGTATAGGTTTAGTATGAAAAAGCATAAAAAAACAAATCAAGAAAAAATATTAGATTACATGGAATATACGAGAGGAGAAATTGTCGGTATGATGAGTAAATTAAGAGTATTGGGCTCAGCAACAACTATTGTAGTATTCTTGCTGATAGTATTTTTATTAATGTTCAATCCTATTGCGATTGTAGGTGTAGGTGAACGAGGGGTTAAGGTTACTTTGGGTAAAACTTCTCCTGAAAGTTACGGAGAAGGTGTGCATTTTGTAACTCCGTTTATTTCTCATATGCACAAAATGGATGTTAAAACAGTTAAATCAAACATCTCTACAATGGCACAATCAAAAGATATTCAACAGGCAAAAATAGTTTATGTTGTAAACTACAATCTGATGCCTGATTATGCACCGAAAATGTACAGAGAAGTTGGTAAGGATTATTTAAACGTTATTATTTCACCAACTGTTGAAGGTATTGTAAAAGATGTTATTGGTAAATGGAATGCGCAAGATATCGTTGCTAACCGTGAAAAAGTAGCATCTGAAATATTGAGCAAGTTGAGAGAAGATTTGGGTGCAAAATATATAAATGTTTCTGATTTCCAAATTACGGAAATTCAATATTCAAATGCATTTGAACAGGCAATCGAAAATAAAGTTACAGCAGAACAGGATGCTCTAAAGGCTAAGAATGTAACTATTCAGGTTCAAGAAGAAGCAAGACAAAAAGTTATTGCAGCTGAAGCCGAAGCAAGGTCAATGGCTATACGTGCTCAGGCATTGAGTCAAAACAAAGCACTTGTTGAATATGAAGCAGTAAAAAAATGGGATGGAAAATTGCCTGAGTATATGTTAGGTAATTCGGTACCGTTTATAAATTTGAACAAAAAATAAATTAAAAAAGGGCGGGGTTCAAATCCCGCCTTTTTATTTGTGACTTATTAAATCTTTTATTACTTCTCCCGCAATAATCAACCCTACGACAGATGGTACAAATGCAATACTGCCGGGGATTTGTTTTTTAGAAAAATTTTCTTCTTCGGATGTGTTAGGTTTTATCGGGGTTTCTTTTGAATACACAACTTTAACATCTGTTATTTTACGTTTTTTTAGCTCTGTTCTGATTACTCTTGCAAGCGGGCACACGGTTGTTTTTGAAATATCTGAGACTTCAAATTTTGTCGGATCTAATTTATTCCCTGCCCCCATTGAACATATTATCGGAATTTTGTGTTCTTTAGCTTTTTCTATCAGTGCAAGTTTTCCTGAAACAGTGTCTATTGCATCTATTATGTAATCATAATTTTTAAAATCAAATTCGTGTGCGTTTTGGGGGGTAAAAAACATGTTGTAAGCTTTTACGTTGGCATCGGGATTTATTTCTAATATGCGTTCTTTTGCGACATCCACTTTCAAGCGCCCGAGAGTTTTGGTTGTGGCAATAATTTGTCTGTTTATGTTGGATTCACAGACGATGTCATTATCTATGATGTCAATATAACCGACAGCGCTCCTTGCCAAGGCTTCTATGACGTATCCTCCGACACCTCCAACTCCAAAAACTGCAACTCTGGATTTTGCGAGTTTTTCTATTCCTTCTTTACCTATTAAAAGCTGTGTTCTTGAAAATTTTTCTTCCATTATAACTCCGTTGTTAGATTTCGTTTTGTTCTAAAATATCTTGCAATGTTTGGGCGGATTTTTTTAGATTTGATATTTCTTCTTCGTTTAATTGTATTGGAACGTGTGTTTCTACTCCATCTTTACCTATAATAGCGGGCATAGATAAACAGATGTCTTTTATCCCGTATTCTCCGTGAATCATAGAAGAAATTGGCAGTATAGATTTCTCATCCCGAACAATTGCTTCACAAATACGTTTTACAGCCATTGCAACTCCGTAATATGTAGCTTTTTTCTTTTCTATAATTTCATAAGCACTGTTTTTAACATTTTGTGCAATTATTTTTGTTGCTTTTTCGTGGTCAAAATGTCCTCTCATTTCACAAAATTTGTGAAGCGGAATTCCCGAAACATTAGCTGATGACCAGGCTGCTATTTCAGAATCCCCGTGTTCTCCTATTATAAAAGCGTGTACACTTCTTGGGTCAACATTCAGACGATTCCCAAGTTCATATTTTAGTCTTGCTGTATCTAAAACTGTTCCTGAACCTATTACTTTATTCTCAGGTAAACCTGACAATTTTAAAGCTACGGAGGTCAGTATATCAACAGGGTTAGCGACAATCAAAAGTATTCCGTTAAAATTTCTTTTTTTGATTTCAGGAATAATAGATTTGAATATTGATATGTTTTTTTTAACTAGGTCAAGTCTTGTTTCTCCGTTTTTTTGATTTGCTCCGGCACTGATTATTATTAATGATGCATCTTTTATATCATCATAATCCCCTGCATATATTTTAATCGGTTTAGAAAAAGGTACACCATGGCTGATATCGAGCGCTTCCCCTTGTGCTTTTGCTTTGTCGGAATCTATAAGCACCATTTCTGAAAACAAACCGGATTGCATAATACTGAAACAACATGCGGCTCCGACAAATCCACAGCCAATCATAACGACTTTTCTAACATTAGTGCAATGTAAACAGTTTTTGTCCATTTTACCTCTCAAAAAAATAATAGAATAATTAGTATAATATAAATTATTATACTATAATTATCCTTTTAATGGACCAAAAATTGAATATACATATTGGGCAGATCTTTTGTATGCATAAAAAACTCACAAAAGTAGGATTTTTTTCAATTCGGGAACGACGAGGCTCGTCTTGGATTATTGGCAGTTCGTAAACTTTCATTCGTATAATTTTGCTTACGCAAAATAGCCACTCATTACAGTTTCCTCACTGGGACGGCGTTCCGTTCACTTCCGTTCACTTCAGCCTTGCCAAAATCCGCCGAACTCGCCAAAAGCGACTCTCGCCACTATCATTTCAGCCATTAAAAAAAGAGCCCTGACGGACTCTCTTTTAAATGGCGGGAACGACGAGGCTCGAACTCGCGACCTCATGCGTGACAGGCATGCGCTCTAACCAAACTGAGCTACGCTCCCATACACTGGTTACCTATTTATTATATTTGCTGATTTTTTTTTTGCAAGAGGTTTAGCAAATATATCATAAAAAATTATAATAAAATGCCCTAGTTATGTAACTAAGGCTTGTAATATAAAATGAATTGTAAAAATTTTAAGCTTTTTAATCTTGATATAAAGGCGCAAGTTTCTTAGATTGTTGTGGTATTACACCTTCTTCAATTGATAGGTATACTCTGTAATCAATATCAGAGAAACAATTATCGATACTTTCGATTTCTTTGAGTTTCGCATCATCTATATTGCCGGAATCTATCATATCCGCTATGAACTCAAATCTGTCAACGTGCTCTCTAAATCTGTCTGTTGCATAATCCTTAGCCTGCCATGTTGTAATTAAAAATGGCCAATCAGAACTTTGCAATAACAAATTCTCTCTTGCTAATTGATTTAATGCTCTATGCAATAATTTGTTTTCAGGAATTGTTTGGTACCTGTCTGCTATTTCTGTTATACGTTTTTCACAAGAATGAATAATCGGCCACATCCATTCTGTTAAATGGTTATTCCATACATAGAAGTGTCCGCCTTGTCCCCATGAAGATTCCGGGATTTGGATTGCTTCTACCGGAGGATGTGCTTTTAAGTATTCTCCTGCTGTCATTCTTTCGATTTGTGGTAAGAAATTATTTAATTTTCTAACTACTTGTTTAATAAACTCAATACCTTCAAACCACCAGTGACCATATAATTCTGTATCAAATGATACCATTATCAACCCCTCTTTACCGTTGTGAGATTGTTTATAATCATTCAATAAATGGTAAAGCATTGTCGTATAATGGTCAGAGTTTGAATTAACCTGATTTAGCGCAAGTACCGGATCATAAAGCATCTTGTCACCCAAATCAGTAGTAGAAGAAGTTATTCTCCAATAATTCATACCCGATTTATCATCTTTTTTATGAAACTCTCTGTAACATCCGTCTCCGGGATATCCGTCAGCTGCTGACCAAACTTGATAACCTGCTCTGTCGTTTCTTCCCATAACTGCAACTTGTGCATCAGGAAGCCAATATGCAGAATATGTGTCGTATCCTGTCGGTTCTCTGTCAGGCAGAGGAATATATTCTATATTCCCATATATACCAACAACACGTCTGCAACCGATTGAATTTCCTCCCTCGATTACGTGGGATTCTGTGAAGAAGTATTCAATATCGTTGTTCTGTAATGTTACTTCTATTGCCGGTCTCCAATGTTTTTTACCGTCTTTACCTACATATTCATAACCTTGACGATATGCACATTCAGGAAGCCAAGCACCTTGTGCTTTCTTGCCAAATAATCTCTTTGTTGTGTCAGAACCTACTTTGAATTGAGCATTCAAGTTATTATCTGTTGCAAGTAACGGAGAAAATCCGTGTGTTGCTCCCGATGTTGTAATTTCTATACAACCAAGGTCCTGAAGTTTTCTGAATTGCGAAATTAAATCCTTATGATATTTATTAACAAAAGAATTTCTTATATTTGAATACCAGTCAAAATAATATTTTGCAAGATATTTTAGGTGCTGTGAATATGGAACTTTCGGATCAGGGTATCTTTCTAAATCTTTAGATACGCTTTTGATCTTTTCATCCAAATATTTAACAAAACCATTTTGTAAGTGTTCATCATTAAGTTGTTCTGCTAAGATTGGAGTAATACCAACAGTAAGCTTTGCCTTGATACCTTCTTCGTAATACAATTCAGAGATTGCATTTACCAGCGGAACGTACGTTTCTGCCATACATTCATACAAGTTTTCTTCACCGAACGGCCACATCCCCGCTTTTCTGTAAAACGGTAAATGGCTGTGTAACATAAAAACAAATTGTCCTACTGACATTTCTGCCTCCAATCTTATGAACTATATTATTTAATATAATTCATTTGTGTATAAAATATATATACCACAAACGGATAAAAAATATAATACTATTTAACTAATTCCACTGAATAATGTTACATTTTGCAATATATATTTTTTAGCAGTAAAAAGACCCTTGCTCAGGGTCTTTTTTGTAAGTATTCTTTTGATTTAATATTTAAACTACATTTCAATAGATTGAAGTTGGATATTAGAATTTATATTCAAATCTGTTTTTCTTGAAAAGTGTCCTGATTTTGGTACAGGAGCTTTTTTAGTTGTGTTTGCAACGTATGGTGAAGCATCGTTGTTTTGTTGTAATTGTGGTGAATTAAGTTTTTGTTGTACGTTTGCAACTACTTTTGCAGCTTCTTCATCCTGAACTTTTGCTGTTACTACAAAATCCTTTTGTGGTAATTTTTGTTCAGTAGTTTTTTGCGTCGCAATATTTTCTTTTTCCTTTAAGCTCTTTTGGTATGCCAATACTGCCGGGTCTGTATGAGCTTTTAGGTAATGATAGTTTGTCATAATTTTGGTTACAAATCTTTTTGTTTCTGCAAACGGTGGAACTGCATTATAGCGTTTTACGTTTGCCGGTCCTGCATTGTATGCTGCTATTGCAAGCTGCATAGAACCAAACATTTTGTACATAGACTTGTAATACATTATGCCGCCTTTGATATTATCATCAAGTGAGTAAGGGTTTAGCCCCATTCTTCTCGCTGTTGAAGGCATAAGTTGGAAAACTCCCACTGCTCCGTGTGAGCTTCTTGCTTCATGTCTGTAACCTGATTCTGCTTTTGCAATACTTAATGTTATTGCCGGATCAACACCCATTTCAATAGAATACTTTACTATTGCAGCTTTTACGGTGTCTACACTTGCTGCTTGCACTTGTGAAAAGAACATTAGCACAAATGCCGTAGTTAATAGTAGTAATTTTTTCAAAACATAAATCCTCTAGTTGTAAATTGGATATCCTCAAAAGTTACTCCTCTACACATTTTTTTATTGTAAATTTTCCCTCAATCGGATATTTTATGAAACCATTATATTACAAAAAATTAAAATTTCAACCCTTACAAGATTGATTGTTTACTTTAGCTATTTTGAAACCCTTGTCGTTACTGAGTTCTGGGGTTTATGAATTAGTGTAAAAAGTACATTAATTTTGTAAAGTCTAATGATTTTTTAATAATTATTTTGTTTTAAAAATTTCTTTCATTTTATATTTTCTATCGTGGGAATCGTAGGAATAAATTTTGTAGAATTCTCCATTTGTAGAAATTTTTATAGAATTTAGCATATCTGTTCGCAGAATTGTGGTTTTTCTGAGAGTATCAAGTGTCCCTTGGTTCGGGTGTCCGAAAGAGTTTATTCCGGTTGAAATTATAGAAATATCATTATTAAGGTGTTCTATCATTTTATTGTTTACAACCTGAGGTCCACCGTGGTGACCGACTTTTAGAATTTCAATGTTGGAAGGTATGTAATTTTTTATTTGTTCAAATGATGTAATTCCCGCATCTGCCATAAATAGCATTTCAAAATCTTTATATTTAAGCAGTGTTATAGTGGAAGAATCGTTGCTTTCGTTTTTCCCTGAGATATTTGTTTTAAATGTTGTAATTGCCAAATCTTTTTCTTTATAAATCTTGGAATTATTTTGGGTAATTATAATCGATTGATTTATTTCTTTTGCTGTATTGAAAATAGATTGAGCTGTTTCAGTGTTTGTTTGGGTTGTATTAAGATAAAGTTTTTTTACTTTTAAATTACTTATCAAATCGACTGTACCTCCGGAGTGGTCATTATCAAAATGCGTAACGATTATTCCTTCTATATTTTTTATTCCTCTATCTTTTAAGTATTTAAGCATAATAATTTTAGCTTGAGTGTTACCGCTTTTGTATGCATTTTTGCCTGTATCAATAAAGAAATATTTATTCTGCGGGGTTTTAATTAAAAAGCAATCGGCGTTACCTACATCAAAAGTTATAATTTCTAAATCTTTTGATGTTGTATGGACTGTTGTTAAAAGAAGAATAAAGGATGTTATCAATATTGTTTGGAGAGCTTTTTTGTATTTGTCATATTTAATAAGGTATGTCGCACCAATAATCATAGAATAATAAATGAGCATTTGTATGATATTTGGATGTGTAGTTTGCAATACGCAGTGAGGCATATTAGAAAAGAAATTTGATATGTATACAAGTAAATTTAAAAAATAATTGAGGTAGAAATCAAATGTCATACATATAAATTCTGAGATTGGTTTGATTATTGCAATGAGTGAACTTACAAACCCTGAGAAACTAATAACACTTAAAATGCTTGCAATCGAAACATTTGCAAAAATTGAATACAAACTGATAGTGTTAAAATAATACATTTGTATCGGGATTACCCATAATTGGGCAATAATAGGAATTATTACGGGTGCTTTTATCCAGTTAGGGATATTTGGTAATTTTTGAATAATAACATTTGCAGTTGTTATTAAACCAAAGGTTACCATGAATGAAAGTTGAAAGCTGATATCGTTAATGTATGCAGGGTTATATAAAAGCATGAGTACCGCTACGAGTGCAAGTAGTGATATGCTATGTGCATCTCTGTCAATGAGTTTACCGATTAATATGAATATAAGCATTAAAGCTGCCCTTATTACTGAAGCTCCAAGGCCTGTCATAAAAGTATATACAATAATTGCCGCAATTCCTGATATGACCCGAACTTTGTATGGGAATTTAAAAAATTGCATTATATAGAACAAAAATGTATAGATGAACGCAACATTCATTCCTGATGCTGCGAGTATATGCAGAAGTCCCGAATTTATAAAAGAGTTTTTAATATCTTCCGGAGGAGTAACTGCGTCATTCCCGAATATAATTCCGCCTAGAATTTCTAAATTCGGGCTTTTTAAATAATGAGAATGAATTTCTAAAATGTCATTTCTTATATTATTCAGAGTTTGCAGGAATTTCCATTTAAAGTTCAGATTATTATCCAAACTTTTTGTTATTCCGTCGTTGTTATATAAAACCGTAAAAATATTGTAGTTTTTGAGGTAAGAAGAATAGTCAAATTGTGAGGGGTTAGTTGAGTGAAACGGTTGTCTGAGGCTTCCGGTTATTTCTATTCTTTGTCCAATTTTCAAGGTCGCTGTTGTATCATTTTTAGGTATAGAAACAAAAGTTTTACCTCCGGCATTTTGGTTTTCTATTTGTTCTATTTCCATTATGAATTTTAATTTTTCATTATCCGAAGATGTTGGTATACTTATAATCCTACCTGTGAAAATACTATTAATTGGTGCGAGAGGTAATAAATCATCCGAATTTTTTATTTTTAGCATTGTAATAAAAAATCCGAAATAAAAGATAAAAATTAAAACAAGAATTCTTTTTATGGTGAAAATATTGAAAATTATTGTAAGTATCAAAAATGCCGTTATTATAGATGCGCAAATAAGCGGATTTGGGCTAAAATATGCTAAGATTCCACACATAAAAATTAGGGATGTAAAAAACATTACAAAATTTTTATTTTGAATAATTTCTTGTATATTTTCTTTTTCAAACATAGTATTATTTTAGCAAATAAAAATTTAATATATAGTTGTGCAAAATTACAAATAATGTTATACTGTGTAAAAATAAAGAGGAGAGTTTATGGCGGATACGGGTTTTTATATAGAAGATTTTTTAAGACAGGCTGTTTCTGTTGGGGCTTCTGATATACATTTGAGTGATGGAGAACGCCCTGCAATAAGAGTATCAGGACAAATTATGAGAATTAATGTTCCGGCATTAACTTCTGAAGATATTGAATTTATTCTAAGGTCAATAGCACCTAATAATTTAAAGGACAAGATTTCGAAATTTTTTGATATTGACTTTTCTTATGAAATAGAAGGTTGTTCAAGATTTCGTGTAAATTTAAGCCATCAACTTGGAAAAACAGCAATGGCATTCCGTGTTATTCCTTATTATATAAGAACATTTGATGATTTGATGGTGCCTGAAGATTTAAAAGAATTTGCAGGTTTTAATAATGGGTTGGTTCTTGTAACAGGGCCGACCGGTTCCGGAAAATCTACTACTATTGCGGCGTTAATTGATTATATCAATATGAATACTGCAAAGCATATAGTTACAATTGAGGACCCTGTTGAATATATTTTTACGAATAAAAAATCTATTGTTTCTCAAAGACAGCTATTAATTGATACCCCGTCTTTTGCAGATGGTATAAAATATTCCCTAAGACAGGACCCTGATGTTATATTTATCGGGGAAATCCGTGACAGAATTACGGTTGAAGCTGCGTTGAATGCTGCTGAAACGGGTCACTTTGTTGTATCAACAATTCATACAAATGATGCTGTTCAAACAGTATCAAGAATTATAAACCTTTTTGAAGCAACTGACAGAGATTTTATCCGCGGTCAGATTGCAAGTAATTTAAGAGGTACTGTTGCTCAAAAACTTGTTCCTTCGGCGGATGGCAAGACCAGATATCCTGCTGTTGAATTGTTACAAGTTACTTCGACTGTTAAAGATTTTATCCAAAAAGATGAACTTGATTCAATTTATGAACTTGTTAAAAATGGTTCGTTTAATAAGATGATTACGATGAATATGTCTTTATTTAAGTTGTATCAGGAAGGAAAAATCAGCAAAGAAACGGCTATTGATTATTCTGATAACAAGTCTGAAATTGAACAAATGATGCGCGGTGTATATCACGGTACAGGTACTAAACACTAATAAAAATTAAATAAATATGCAAAATAATTTTGTGACAGATGCAATCAATCTTAAGTCATATAATCTTAGTGAATCAGACAAAATTATTGTTATGTATTCAAAGGATAAAGGGCTTATAAGGGGAGTAGCTAAAGGTGTAAAAAAACCTAAAAGCAAATTGGGAGCGAGAATGGATATGCTTGTTGCCAACAAAATTATGCTGCATAAAGGTAAAAATTTGGATACAATATGCCAAGCGGATGTTTTGAATACATTTAATAAAACAAGGAATGATTTAGATAAGATTTTTTATTCGATGTATGTAACCGAGGTTGTTAATAATTTCGGTTTGGAAGAAGATCCGGGGGCTGCTGAGATTTATGATATTTTGTATAAGGCTCTTAATTCTATTTCCGAGGCTAAAAATGAAGTTGAACTATTGATTTCTGTTATAAAATTTCAACTGAAGATGATGAAAGAGTCAGGTTTTTGTGTAGAATTAGACAGATGTTTGCATTGCCATAAAAAAGTTGAAGATGAGTCAATGTACTTTGTTTCCGGCTTGGGCGGAATTATATGTAAGGATTGCTACGATTTTGTCCCTCATAATAAAAGGCTTATGCCGTATAAGCTACGTGACTTTTTTAAGCAGATGACTCTCAATGATTTTGATACTGTCGGCGAGTATGAACAAAAGGCAAATAAACAGGTGTGTCTTGTAACTTATAATGTTTTAAAAGATTATATTGAAAAAAAATCTCCAAAGAAAATGAAAACATCTTCTGTTTTTCAAGATTTATCCCTTGTATAAATTATATTATCGGAAGTTTTTGTGGTTAAATCTCAAAATCTTCCTTATGCCCCATTTCTTTGACCGCAAAGAAACGGGGCGCAAAGAAACTCCCCGACCTGCACTTCGCTTGCTAATAAATTGTAATTGTTCTGCCCCAAGCGGGCAAACTCACTTCGTTCAAACAATGCCCGCTTTGACCTTGCAGAACAAAACATTTATTGCTCGCTTCGTAAAGGTCGGAGGGGGTAAATGTACATCCAAATGGTTGCGTTTGTTCCCTATCATTGCGTGTGGGTGGGGGGGAATATAATTCCTCCTCGCCCCTTTGGGGAGAGGGTAGGGTGAGGGGCTATGCGAACCGTTATTTAGGTTCGCCCTTGATTTTTGCCTGTAAGGCAAAAACGTATTAACAAATTTTACTTATATTGTGTGAGCGGAACGATGCCGAAGGCAGCGTAGATAATAGTGTGTTTTTCTTTTCGGTTCACTTTTCTTTTTACGTCACAATTAAAAAGAAAAGTGAACTATTAGTGGAGAATTATAAAATCTTCCGATAGTATAATTTGCGGGTTGTAATCTATAAAACTTGTGCAAATCAAAAATTTACTATAAAATTACCGTATGGAAATTAAAGACGAAAAATTGTACTATATTGGCGGTGTCGTTCGTGATGAGCTTTTAGGGAAAAAAAGCTTTGATATAGATTTGACTTATGACGGAGATGCAATAAGTTTTGCAAAAAATATCAAAGATGCCGAAATATTGCGAATTAATGAACCATTTGGTACTGTCAAAATAAAATATAATGATGAAGAAATTGATATAGCATCAACTCGTTCTGAAATATATCCGCAAAAAGGTCATTTGCCTGTGGTAGAAAAAATCGGCTGCAGTTTAAAAGAAGATGTTATGCGCAGAGATTTTACAATAAACGCGATGGCAAAATCCACTTTAACAGGCGAAATAATTGATTATACCGGCGGACTCGAAGATATAAAAAATAAGAAACTTCGAGTGCTACACGATAATAGTTTTATTGATGACCCGACAAGAATTGTTCGTGCTTTAAAATTCTCTGTTCGATTTGGTTTTGATTTGGATGAACATACACAAAAACTTCAAGAGTCTTATCTTGCAAATATAAATTATGATATGTCATATAAGCGTTTGCAAAAAGAGTTAAAAGAAACTTTTGATTTGAATATTTGGGATGCTTTTGATAAGTTTGTAGAACAAAAAATATATAAATTGCTTGCTTTGCAAGATTTTTCTCTGCCCTCGTATGATTTTTCAAAACTGATAGAAGAATATAAACCAGAGAATATTTGGATTATTTATATCGGTTTATTGCCGGAAATTTCCAATCTTCCGCTAACAAAAGCTGAAGTAAAAATTGTTGAGGCTTACAATGCGATAAGCCTTAGTTCTGATGCTGAAGATTACGAAGTTTATAAAACGTTTAAAAATATTCCTATTGAATCTGTAATTATGTATTCTGTGAAGAATTCAAAATTAGTTGAGAATTATTTGTCAAAGTTAAAAGATATTGAATTGCAAATAAGCGGAAATGATATTCAAAGTCTGGGTATTGCCCCAAGCGAAAAATACCAGCAATGTTTTGACTATGTATTAAAAGAAAAAATTTCATCACCGAATATGAAATTTGAAGATGAAATTTCTTTAGTACGAGAATTTTTTGGTATTAATTAGGGGTTTTGTGCTATTATTTAGTCAAGGAGAGAATTATGATAAACAGAAAATCACGAGATGAAATAAAAAAAATGATACATGCAGGGCATATAGTTGCTTTAGTGCATGAAAAAATGAAAGAAGTTTTAGAGCCGGGAATTTCGACCAAAGAACTCGATAATTATGCAATGAAGGTTATAAAAGAAAATCGTGCAATACCTACATTTTTAGGCTATTCAGGCTTTCCGGCATCTATTTGTACATCAATTAATGACCAAGTTGTCCATGGTATTCCGTCAGAAGATGTTATTGTAAAAGAGGGTGATATCATTGCAATAGATGTTGGAGCTACATATGGCGGTATGGTGGGCGATAGTGCTTGGTCTTATGAAGTTGGAAAAGTATCAGATGAAGTGCATAAGTTGATGCTTACAACGGAAGAATCTTTGTATGCAGGAATTGCGCAAATGAAGCCAGGCAATGTTCTTGATGATATTTCAAAAGCAATAGAAGAAGTTGCTGTAAAAGGCGGATATGGAATTGTTCGTCAATATGGCGGTCACGGAGTTGGACATGTTATGCATGAGGATCCGTTTTTGTACAATTACAGCGTAGGGGATAGAACTTTAATCAAATCTAACATGGCAATAGCGATTGAGCCGATGTTGAATTTAGGCGGGGATGATGTTGTTGTTGCATCTGACGGTTGGACAGTAAGTACTGCAGACGGAAAACCATCAGCACATTTTGAACACACAGTTATTGCAACTGATGACGGCCCGATTATTACAACAAAATTGTAGGAGAATTTATAAATAATGAATTATTATATAGGTTTATCTTTAGCGTCAAGTTCGGGGATGGATTCAGGTGTTGCCGTTGTTGATGAGGAAAATAATTTAATTTTACTTGATAAACTTTATAAGATGGATGATATAATTTATTTTTTTGAGAACTTTAGCTCTTTGAAAAATTCCAAAATATGCGTCTCTGTTCCTTATGACAGGACTATGCTGGAGGGTAAATGGAGAATTCTTGGCAAATCTTATCAAGCGGTTGCGACAAATGAAAATATTCCAAACCGTGATAATTGGACTCAAAGACATTCAACAAGAGGTTCGGAATATTTTAAAAGTTTGACGGAAAAAGGAATTACGGTCACCCGTTTTGATATATATATGACAAGACAGAGTCTGCATCTGAATTCTTGTTATAAAGACAGATCTCCTGCTGATTGTAAATTTCTTCAACAAGCATTAAAATATGAATGGGGGTTTGCGGATTTGCCGTCAAATATGATGCCGATGTCGCATATGGAAGCAATATTAGGCGCAATTTTGGCCAAAGAAAATGAAAAAAATCCTCAAAAAATGCGAACTCTATACACATTCAGGGAGTTGGATGTTATTGATATCAAAGAAATTCTTAATATTTCTTCTGATGTTTATAACTTTGAAAACGAATGTGCAATTTCAAATTAGGTATGAGTATTTATGAAATTAAAAACTATATTATATAAATTAGGCGATACACATTTATTTTATACAGACAAATCCGGCAATTCCGTATTTAAAAACTATAATTTATTTTCAGATGACGGTTGTCTTTATAAAACAAAATATTCTATGCCTGAGGTGGGTAAGGTTTTAGAGTATAGATTTGATTTAAATCGTTATGCAAATTTCGCAAAAATATTAGCATTCATATTGGTATATTTGATATTTATTCGTATGCGATTGTCGTTATTTAGTGTAATTTTAGCCATATCATTGTTTTTTGCTTTGTGCTTCATTTTTCGATTAGTGTGTGGATATTTTTATGATAGGAAATTATTGATTACTTTTGGCTCATACAAGCTTGTAAATTTTGAACCGCAATTGTCCTCTGAAAAAAAGAAAGAGTATGCTGCCAATTATAGATCTATGCTTATTTTAGCTATGAGTGCACTTTTTATACTAATGCTGCCTGCGCTGGTGATGTATGGTTTTATAAGACTGAATGTACGTTCTCAAAAACCTAATTTTAAAGCTATTGTTCAGGTTTCAAAAATGTATACAAAAATTTATCCTAAAACTCCTTTAGTTTATGACATAAGCGCCTATGCACGTTATGCAACGGAGGACTATGAGGGTGCATTGAAAGATTATGAAACAATATTTAAAATTACCGGCAAAAATTTTGAATCTCGAGATTTAACCCGTTTTGCTAATGTATTATTTCTGGGCAAACGTATATATGGTGCTCAAGAAGCTGTTGATAAATTTAATGAATACACTACCGAAAAAAGTACTTCGCTTTTCGAACAATCTCAGCTTTTATGGATAAAATCCATGTTCAGTGTAAAGAACGATGTAATTGATGCAATTGAACAAGATTATGAGGATTTATTAATTTCTATACCTGAATCTGATTTAAAAAATAAATTTTATATATTATGTGACAAGGCTTATATGTATTACTTGATGGATGAATACGAATTTGCAGTGCGCACATACGATAAAGCTATTGCTCTGGCTATGCAAATAGGTGGAGTGAGCCAGGCAGAAATAAATAATTTGTATGCAGAACGCGGATATACAAGGACGAAATTAAAAGATCTTCCGGGGGCGAAAGACGATTTTGAGCAATCAAGATATTCTCAAGATGAACTGCCAAATCATGAACCAAAAGAAGCCGGACAAGGGTTTATTATAGACAAATTTTAAATTACAAATAGCATTTGCGTTCTTCGCCTTCCACTCCGGCGTATAATTCAACGTATTTTTTTGCAGGACTTGCATTTATTTTTTCCAATAAAACTTCTTCTATTTGGAAAAATCCTACTTCTGCGGTCATTTCTATATCAATTTTAATAGGTAATCTTTCACCGTGGTGAATACCTATCCATTTAATAGCATTTGCCGAATATTTGTGGATATCTCCGACTTTTGGAGTTGTATTTATAGCCAAAGGAATTCTTGCTCTCCCTTTTGTCATATCACATCCGTCTGCAATTAATAAAATGCCTGCTTCTGTGGAATGAATTTTGTGGGAAGACATATGCCCAATAATAGCTTCTGTTGCCATTGCTTTTATTACCACACGTTTATGAAGATCATCAGGGAAAAGGTGCGTTAAAGCTCTTTGAATTATCGGTTGAGCAAGGAGGGCAGACATTTCTTCGTGGCTTTGACGCCCGATAGACATACCCATATCGTGCATCAATCCTGCTAATATCACAGCACACATACTATCTTCAAAAGTCCCTACTTCTTCCTCTTCTAAAGATGTTTTTATTCCGAAGTCGTGTAAGATATTTAGCATTTTTATTGCATTATTGACAACCTGCCTCATATGCACAGGACCGTGGTCATTGTATCCTAATCTCTTTATCGAAACGTTATTTGCGTATTCTTGAATTTCTTGTAATTCTTCATCATTAAACAGATAATTAACCAACTCTAAACATATTGGTCTGTCTTTTAACCGATTTAAAATTTTGGTTTCTGTTGCCATTTCTTTTACTGATTTCATTAGATTAAATCCTTCCTGTGCTATATTTATATAATAACCTATATTTTGAAAAAAGTTAAGTGTTTTATTAAAAAAGCAAATAAATTTCCCTTTTCTCAATATTTGTTGTAATCTTATATTGTAACCCTAAATTAAAAGATGTAATGAAAAGATTTTTGGTATTTTTTATTTTAATATTATGTATAAATTCCCCTGCATTTGCCGTGGATGAAGTTGATTTGGAGTTTGACAGAGATTTTCAAAAACATTCTTTAAATATTGTTTCAACGGAAGAACTTGCGGCAAAAAGTAAAGAAGATCTGTCCGAATCCGTTGATGACGAACCAAAAGATGTAGAGGATATTGATATATTAAATTCGCCCCTGCCGGAAATTGTTGTAACAGAAGAAACCGCTCCGCTTACTTTTTATTCCAAAATTCAAAAAGAAATTACAAAAACTATGAAGGATATTTATAAACTTCCGATAGAAGATACTGAAACGATTACTCCTTTATTTAAAGAAAGACTTACTGCGCATTATGCAAAAGGTCCTATTTCAAGTTTGTATACAAGAGCGATTGTTCAAAGTAATTTTGATTTATTTATGCCGCAAGATGGTGATGAGTACGGAAAATTTAATGTTAATTTAGTAAACGTGTTATTCGATGCGAAAACAAGAAGCGGCAAAGATATGTTTAGGGTTATGATAGATCCTTCTCACCAACATAATTTATCTTTTATGCAAAACTTTTTTAAAGATTTATTTATTGAAACAAAAAGAATTCCTCACCATTCGATTTTAATCGGTAATTCTCGTGTCGGAACAGGTTTAGAAGGTTTGCAATCTGCGTATACGCTTCCTTTTATGTTCAGATCTCAGATTTCCAGAAATTTTTCTAATGTAAGAAAAATCGGAGTTCGTGTCAGGGGGGATTATAAATATGTTGATTATGATTTTGGCGGATACAGTTCGGATACATTTTTTACGGATTTTATGCCGGGAGGTGAATTTAACAGTTGGGTTGAAGTTAAACCTTTTGCCAAAACTAAAGGTAAATATGGGGATTTGAGAACCGGTACAGGTATTTCAGCCGGTAAAAGGAACTCAACGGGTTATGTAGTTGGAGGAGTAGGGTTAAAATACTCATACAAAAAAATGTGGACTCAAATGGAATATTCTGTTGCCAACGGTTCAAATGGAGCGACAGGTTTAAGTTCAAAACACCGCCAGGGCTGGTATGTCACTTTAGGGTGTAAACTAACTAAAAAACTGGAATTTTTGGCTCGTTATGATGAATTTGATCCGGATAAATCTGTTGGTCACAATAATAGAAAAGAGTATACGACAGGTATAAATTATTATATTAAGGGACAGGCTCTAAAACTTGTTTTGAATTACATATACTGCCATAATAAAGGTCTTTCAAACAGTCACAGATTTATGGTTGGAGCTCAGATAGCAATATAGAAAAAGAAAGAGAAAGGTTATACTTTCTCTTTGTAATGTACAGTTATTAGTTTATTGTGGGTTGTAAAATAAGGTTTGTTAACTGCACCTAACACTATAGCTATAAAAAATAATTTAAGTTAATACATATATACTCCTAAGTTTAATCATCTGATGAATTTTGTTCTTTCAGATATATTTCCGTAAAATTCGATATTTTGTTAATTATATTTTCCGAAATTATGTGTTCTATTTTGCAAGCATTTTCACTTGCTTCCTTTTTATTTATTTCTAACACTTTTTCAAAAAAAAGTTCAAGGATATGATGTTTATTATAGACTTTTTGTGCTTCTGTTATACCGGTTTTTGTTATAGAGATTGCCTCATAGCTGTTATAATTTATAAGTTTTTTATTGACAAGTCTTGCCAATGCTTCTGAAACAGAAGCTCTTGATACATTTAGTTCTCTGGCAAGTTGTGCCCCTTTTAAAGGTTTATTATTAAGGTGAGCAACGTATATTGCCTCTAAATAATCTTCAAGTCCTGATGTTAAGTTTTTTTCTTCTATAACCATACTTATCCTTTACTTGTTTATTGTAAGGCATGCCTAACAATTTGTCAAGAAAAAATTTGACGATAAAAAAAACAGGCTGCATAATGTCGGTGATGTCTCTTTTACTGAACTAATCCTGCTGTTACTCCTTTGGGCAGGATTTTTTTTTGAGCAAATAAAAAGCCGGAAAATATATTCCGGCTGTGGGTTTTACACTATTTATACTTCACACTAGGTTAATTATTTCGTTTTTAATCGGCTGATGATGTCATCTTGCCTGTTATAAATGCCAGAGCCATAGCTGCAGCGCCTGCAATTAAGCCGATTTTTCCTGCTTTACCTTTTAGTGCAGCTTTTGCTCCGTTTGCAATTGTTTTTGTATTGGCTGCTATAAATTTAGTTAATCCGTAAGCTATTCCGCCAACTGTTGCCGCACCTGCAACTCGGCCTATGTTTTGTTTTGCTTTTTCACCTGTCGGAACTGATTGGCCTGTAATTTTTGCAATGTTGTCTTCTGCGGAATTTGTTGCGTACAAGCCTAATGTTAATGCTTGGATAAAGCCTTGAACTTCTGAACTGTGTCCGTGTTCTCTTAGGTCTTGGATTAAACTCCTGCCGCTAATTTGGTTATACATCGCAAGTGCTCTGCTGTTGATTTCTTCTTTTGTTCCGTCGCCATATGTATGTTTTACACTTTCAATGTATTTGTTATATGCTTCTACAATCTGATCTTGTTCGTTATGTTCTATTTTATCTTTCAAATTTTCAGCGTGTTCGCGTATTGCTTCCATTGGGCCATTGATTTGTAAATCTGCATTGCGCTGCATTTTTTGCTGATCTATGTTGTATTGATTATAAAACTGTTGGTATTCTTTCATATTATTGAAGTAATTTTGTGTTGAATACCCTGTACCTGTTCCGCTGCACCCTCCGAATGGTAACGGCCCGAATATACTTCCGTTCATTCCCATTGGGTTGCCGCACATTCCCATACCCATAGGATACATGCTGTAATCAATATCCAAATAGTCAAAATCTGAACCACAACATGACATTGCATAAGGATTATATTGGAATGTTCCTACCGGTTGTGTTGCGCATATGTTACTTGACATACTAACCTCCAAAATAAATTAACCTTTAACCTACCTTACTTATATAAAAAAATTTGTTCTTCAATAATTGCTTAACTTAAAAAATATTGTAAAGATTTTGTTACATTATTTGGTTGATGTATTAAAGCTGAAAATAATTTATTATAAGTCTGTATAACGAGGTATTGTCTTTTGAAAAAGTTATTAAAAGCATTATTCCCAATAATTGTAATTGCGCTTATTGCGGCTGCAGTTTATTTTAATCAGAGCTTTTTAAAGGCTCAATACAGAAAGGCGCAAGGTGTCTTTTGTGTATTTCAAGGGGATGAAGCTTTTAGGCATATGGATATGATTGAGGCAATTAAGCATTATCAAAAAGGGTTAAAATTATATCCTAAACATTATAGTGCCTGGTATAATTTGGGGAATATATATGTAGCGTACGAAGATTATTATTCAGCATTATATGCTTATTCTCAAGCGTTTAAATATAATCCCAAGATGATGACAGCAAGAATGAATTATGGTGTTGTCGCTTCAAGTAAACTTGGAAATTTTGATATTGCAATAGAACAGTTTAAAGAAATTATAAAAACAAAAAGAAAAATTATATCTATACCGAAAATTTTTAGTAACAAGTTCAGTACAAAAGAGAATAAGGCAATAGCTTATTATAATATGGGTCTTACATATAGAATGAAATCTTTATATGCTGCGGATGATTGGGAAAAACAGAGAAGATTTCTTGCAGAGGCTATAAGAGCTTATCAAAAATCTATTGAAATATCTCCAAAACGCTATGATACTTGGTTTAATTTAGGGTTTGCATATCATATTTCAGATAATTATCTTGAAGCCGGCAGATGTTATTGTCAGGCAATTAAAATACAGCCTTTAAGTTATGAAGCGCATTTTAATTTGGCTGTGTTACTTCGTCGTATGCGTCACTATAAAGAGTCTTATGATGAAATTGAAAAGGCATCTATTCTTGTAACAGCATTGGATGACAGTCCTGCGGCACAGCAATATGTTGCAATTGTTATGAATGATATAACAAAGAATTTATACCAAAATGAACAGTATCGTGATCAATTGAAGAACGAGTTAGCTGCAGAAAAATCAAAATCAGAAGAAAACATTAAAAATAATAAAGGCAAAAAAAATAAAAAAGATAAGAAAAAATTATCTGAAAAAGAAGAAGATAAAGTCTTGATGAGCAGCTTTGGTGCTTGCCCTTCTATGGAATATTTTACATATAGTGACGAAGAAAATTAAAGTTTTCTACGATTTGTGCCGATATATAAAAAGAGTTGTATAATCTTTTAAAAGAGAATGAAGTATGAAAGTATCGGCAGTATCGGCATTAAACGGAGTTAATTTGCGCCATCAAATATCAAAGCATGGTGATTCTTTTGATGCGGCTTCTGTTATTCAAGATTACCGGCGAATACAAGATATTTCCGGAATGCCTTATGTCTATCCGATAACCTTTACTTCAATACAAAATTCTTCAAAGCTACGTCAACTTTTTGCATACGGCTTACCTTGTATGTATAGCGGTTTGCCGATGGTGGATCCAAAGCAGCTTTCCAGAATGCTTAAAAACCAAACATTCCTTCATCCTTCAAATGAGGTTATTTCTGCTCTGTCTAAGCATAAGGACAGTTTTGCGGGAATGGAATTACAACTTTTTGAAATTTTGTCAGAACGTTCAAAAGTTCATCCTGAACAAACATTGAGCGAGTTGATGCGCGGAATTGAACCGATATATAGAAAAGATTTATATAAAAAACAAGCTCCGATATTTTATGATTTGAAAAAAGAATTTTCACAACTTTCTCCTCAGCTTCAAGAACAATTTGCGTCTTTGATGGAAGAAACAGATAAAAGGTTGTCAAAACAACCTGTGATAATGCCATTTTCTGCGTATGAATTTAAATATAAACTTTCAAAAATTAAAGAAGATGTTTTAAAAATTGATCATCCAAAAGCTAAAAAAGTGATGAATAAATTAATAAAAGAATCGAAAAGGCTTTCTAATTCTACAAATCCAACCACAATTGATTTACAAAAACGTGTTATGCGTATGATGGATTGGATATTAAAAAAATCTGTTTTAAAAGATAATCAACAATTAAGAGAATTAATAGATATTTCGAATGCGCGTTTAAGTAATACCGAAGTAATAGTTCCATTTTCAAGAAAGTCGTTTTTATATGATTTGGCAAAAATGATAAATCCTGTTGAAGATAAGAAACTTCAAGATAAAATAATGAAAATTGCACAGAAACTTCCTACATCTGCTCAAGATTTTTCTGCGTATTTCTTAAAACTTTCTTGTGAACCTTCTGAAAAAATCGGTTCTCGTTTAATGTGGCCATCTTTGGCTTCTGTTGAACATATTGTTCCACGCTCTTGCGGCGGAGCTGATGAAATGGCGAATTTCGGGGGCGCAAGGACAGTAGAAAATTCTGACAGAAAAAGTATTGATTTTATGGAACAATTGAAACGTCGTCCAAACACTCCAAAATATTGCCAAATGTATGTTGATAGGTTGATTGATTTATATCATGAAGGAGTTTTTGCGAAGCACAGAGTTAATCCAAAGTATATAGAAGATTTTAAAAATACTATTTTCAAAGTTTCACAGGGAACTATTGATTTGGATATTTCAAAAATGTAGCTTATTAAACTCTTGACTCATATTAAATAGGGTGGGATAATCTATTTATGTTTAAGTATTATGGAAAGTTTGCACCGTATTTGTTTATTGCGCCTGCGGGGGTAATATTATTAATTTTCTTTTTTATTCCGTTTTTTCAAACTATTGGGTTAAGTTTTTTTGATTATTCAAACAGTATTTATCAGCCTAATTTTTCGGGAATTCAGAATTATTTGGACATCTTAAAAAATCCTATTTTCTACAAGGTTATGTGGAATACGGTTTTGTATTTGGTGGTTGCGGTTCCGATACTTGCAATTTTTCCTTTATTTTTGGCGGTTTTGATTAACCAAAAAATCAGAGGGATAACTTTATACAAAATTTTGATTTATCTTCCTGTAATTGTTTCGATTGTTGTTGCTGCGATTGCGTTCAAGTGGTTATATGCACAAGACGGGATATTGAATTATTTTATGCAGCTATTCCATTTGCCAAAGATTGGCTGGCTGACTGATCCTAAATATGCGATTTATTCGGTTATTATCGTTACGATATGGAAGGGTATCGGATATTATATGATGATTTATTTGGCATCTTTGATGAGTGTGCCAAAAGAGCTTTATGAGGCTTGTGATATTGATGGCGCAAACTTTTGGCAAAAACATTTAACTGTAACGGTGCCCCATTTGATGCCTACAATTGCTTTGGTTACAACGATAAGTTCGATTTCAGCGATGAAAATTTTTGCGGAAATCTATGTTATGACAAAAGGCGGCCCGCTGAATTCTACCAAAACGATTGTGTATTATATTTATGAAAAAGCGTTTGAAAACTTGGATTTAGGTTATGCAAGCGCAATGGCTGTAATTCTTTTGGTTATTGTAATGATATTTTCACTATTAAATATTTTTGTATTTGAACGGGGGAAATATAAAATATGAAACTTAAAAACATACCGATTCATTTTGTGTTGATTGTGGTGTCGATATTATCGATATTCCCGTTTATTTGGCTTTTGTCGACATCTTTGAAAGGTGCGGGTGAGAATATTTTTGCGTATCCTCCGACGATAATTCCGCAGGATTTTACTTGGGATAATTATGTTGGAGTTTGGAAAAGAGTTGATTTAATGCGATATTTTGTCAATTCAATGATAGTTGCGGGGGCAACTGTATTGTTGAACTTGATATTGTCTTCTCTTGCTGCGTATCCGCTTGCAAGGATGGAGTTTAGGGGAAAAAAGATTACGTTTTTTGCTATTCTTGCCACAATTATGATACCTTTTCAAGCGATAATGCTTCCTGTTTATTTAATAACATTAAAATTACATCTTGTTGATGCGTATGGAGACGTGTTGGGATTTATCGGTCTTGTAATGCCGTTTGCTGTCAGTGCGTTTGGAATTTTCTTGATGCGGCAAGCGTTTTTGGCAATTCCGAGAGAAATGGAAGAAGCTGCGATTGTTGACGGCTGTAACGTTTTTCAAGTGTTTTGGAAAGTGCTTTTGCCGATGGTCAAGCCGTCTTTGGCTGTTTTGGCAATATTTACGTTTATCGGGTCGTGGGGAGAATTTTTGTGGCCGAGTATTGTGCTTACAAAAGAGGCTATGTATACGCTTCCGGTTGGGGTTAATAATTTGCAGGGAATGTTTTCGTCTAATTGGCGATTTATAGCTGCGGGTTCAATAATTTCAACTATTCCGATTATAGTATTTTTCCTTGCGATGCAAAGGTATTTTATTTCCGGTGAAAACGAAGGCGCGGTCAAGGGCTAGGGGTAAATATAGTGTCATTCTGAACTCGTTTCAGAATCTCTCATTGTGCAAATTATACCACACCCCAACCCACCTAACCTCCCCCGTAGGGGGCGGGGATAAATGTAGTTTACATTTTTTGCGCATCTGTACCCATGTCATTGCGAGCGGAAGCGAAGCAATCCAGCTGTTTTGAATTCTTTTGTACTATCTAGATTGCCGCGTTGTCACTACCGTTCCTCCTCGCAATGACAATCCTACCCCACCCCCCTACCCCCTCCCGCAAGGGGAGGAGAAATAGTTACGTCATTATGAACCTGATTTGTACTTATCCAACCTATCAAACTTATCCAACTTATCAAACTTATCAATATACCCCACCCCCTAACCCCCTCCCGCAAGGGGCGGGGATAAACCTTACCCCACTCGACCTCCCCCGTAGGGGAGGAGAAATAGTTACGTCATCCTGAGCTTGATTTGCACTTATCCAACCTATCAAACTTCTCAAACCTATCAATGCCCTCAGCCATTATGAGAGTGGAAAGAGGAATTTATATATTACCGAAGTTAGTAATTTACATTTTTTTTATTATTATTTATAACCTGAAATATGAGAGCAATAATAGGTATAAAAGTAGGTAACAGGCTACAAGAAGCACTAAAATTACAAGAAATATTAACCGAATACGGATGTGAAATTCAAACCCGAATCGGTCTGCACCCAATTGGAGAATACAAATGCAATAATTATGGAGTTGTACTTATCGAAGTTATAAATAAAATAAATGAAATTTATGATGTGCTTGCAAGGGATTGGGATATACAGATTATGAAATTTTAAATAATGTAAAAATATATCTCAGGGATATAGCCAAAAAATTCTTTATGTGATTTTATACATAAGGGTCCCTTTTATGATAAATTCTACGCCAAATACCGGAAATATCAAAACAAGCATTTTTTATATAAATGATTATCATGGCAAAACAATTAATATGGAGCGAGCAGTTGCAGCATCTAATGATTTTGATTACAGGGCAAAGGTTAAATATAAAGACACTGACTCTTTGAAATTGTCTTCGGGTGATATTATGCTGGGTGAAGATGTCCATATTAACAAGGCTGCAGTATTATTTCAAAATTTTATAAATATAACAGCGAGTGCTGTCGGAAACCATGAACACGATATTGCAAATAATGCTTCTGAAGTTTTACCGCTAATCAAATTTAATATGCTTGCTAATAATTTGAAAATCAACCCCAGAAATCCTTGGTCAAAACTTATCAAATCTTCAACAATTCAAGAGGTGAACGGGCATAAATACGGTATTATTGGTACAACTCCGGTGGATTTGTTTACAAGGAGCAAAGTTAGTAATTTGAGTAAAGATATAAGTGTTGATAACGAAAGACAAACACTTGAAGATATTCAAATAGAAATTGATAAATTAAAAAAACAAGGAATAAATAAAATAATATTGCTTTCACATTTAGGTCGTACAATGGACAAAACTATTGCTCAAAAAACTTCAGGATTAGATGTAATTTTAGGCGGACATTCTCACGACTTTATAAAAGATGTCAAACGAGGTGAAAATCTTTTTTATAACAAAAATGGCGAGCCTGTTGTGATTACACAGGCAGGCAAAGACGGGAGTCATTTTGGAATTTTAAATCTGGAATTTGATAGTAACGGCGTTATAAAAAAAGTTCAGAATAATATTGGAGATACTAGTGATTTCCGCAGGAATATGCCGGTTAAATATATTTTTGATAAATTATTTACCAATAATAAAATCTTGGGAACAATAAATTCCGCCCCAAATGAGCCTGATCATTATTTAATATCCACAAACCCGCACGGATATTTTATAGCTGATTGTATGAAAAAAGATTTGGATGCTGATATTGCGCTAATTCAGGCTGCGAATATAAGAGGTTTTTTTGAAAAAGGACAGTTAGACCAAAGAACTTTATCTGATATTTTACCGTTCAAAAATAAACTCTATAAAGTAAATTACAGCGAAAAAGATATTGTTGATGCCATAAAATTTGCGGCAAAAAATTCATTCACAAAACCTGATAATAAGCCGGGAATTTTTTATGCATCAGGATTAAAATATGAAATATCTTCAGCTGGTGATGTTCAATCTATATCTATTGTTGGGAAAGACGGTAAAGAATATTCGGTTGACATAAATAATCCGCGGCAAGATAAATATTATTCAACAATAATAAACGATTATTGTGCTCAAGGAAATGACAATTTTACAATGCTGAATAAGCCCCAAAAAATTGTAAAAAAATACGATTTTGATGCGACAAAATGTGTTGAAAATATTGTAAGCAAAAATTCTTCAGGAATTGATATAAAAGATGACGGGCGAATTAAAATTAATGGCTGATATTATAAATTTTCAGATTTTGTAATTTCTACAATTCCTTGTATATTTATAAGATTAACTGTGTTGGCAAAATAAATGCAGCAAGTTAAAAATAACAATCTCATCGCATGCTGCAAGTTTGTGTTTGCAACATTGTTAGATATGACAAATAGTTTATATAAAATCACAAAAATTATTCCTAAAATAATAGCACATTTTGCTGTTAAAATTACAACCGGCACAAATGTTTTGTGTAAAATTTTGAATAAGTTAATCGGATTGAACAAATACATACTTGTTTCAAATTTTTTGGAATAAAGTACATATAAAACATTTATAAAAGGAATAAGGCAACCCAGTAAAACGTAATATAGCATCATCTTGATAAAATCTTCCTGAATATTAAATAATATCAGTCCCAAAAAGACTAAAATAGTAATATTTATTCCCCAAAACAAAAGTATAGGTATCATTTTAAAAAATGCTAAATATGCATCCATTTTAACTTCAGGCAATAATAAAGATTCCTCTTTGTATAATATGTGCGAATAATTATACAAATACCCGGGTATGTACATCGAAATCATAATAACCAAAAATGTGCATATATTTATTACCCATTCAGAAGCGGGTAAATATCCGAAATAAAAACTATTTAAATAATGAGCACAACATTTTCCCCAAGAAATTGCCCAAATACCGCTCAAAGAAAATAAGATTATATTATTCAATATATTATCTTTTCCGCAGTAAATATTTTTTAAATAGTTAATAATTCCCATACATAAAATTATATGACAAAATCAAATATTAACAAATATTTAACTACCACTTGCAAAATAAAATCTTTCATACTACTATAAACATAGCCGAAATTTATGGGCTTTGGTATGCCTGTGAATTTTTAGTACTACTTTAAACAAAAAGGAGAAGAAAATGCCAAAAATGAAAACACACAGATCGGCTGCAAAACGTTACAAAGTAACAGCAACCGGCAAAATTATGAAAAGACAAGCAGGTATAGGCCACTTGCTCCAACACAAATCAGGTTCAAGAAAACGTAGAATCTTTAAAATGGTTGACGTTTCACCTTCACATGTAGAACTGGTATCTAAAGAGTTACCATACAAGAAGTATTCAAGATAGGAGCAATGAATTATGAGAATAAGACGTGGCAGTGCCGGAGTTAAAAGACACAAAAAAATATTAAAGCTTGCAAAAGGATTTGTAGGCGCAAGATCAAGAATCTTTAAAGTTGCTAATATAGCAGTTATGAAAGCATTAAAATATGCTTACAGAGACAGACGTACTACAAAACGTAATATGAGAAGATTATGGATTGTAAGAATTAATGCAGCTGTAAGACAACGCGGAATGAGCTATTCAAGATTTGTTAATGCTTGCAAAAAAGCTAACATTGTTGTTAACAGAAAAATGCTTGCTGATTTAGCAGTAAGAGATTCTGAAGCTTTTGATGTATTATTTGAAACTATTTCAAAATAATTATCAAATAAAATTTATTTAAAAATAAGTCCTAACCAATGTGTTGGGGCTTATTTTTTTATTTTATGTTAGTATTAATTTATGTTTGATGTTAGGCGATATGCAAAAGAACTTTTAAATATAGCTGCCCCGATAATTATGGGGAATATTGGCTTTATTTTGATAGGTGTCGGAGATATAATTGTCGCCGGCAGACATTCGACAGATACATTTGCGGCAATCAGTATTGCCGCTGCGATAGTGAACTGTATTATGACAATCGCAATAGGTCTAACTTCTAGTATATCGCCATTATTATCGAATTATAGAGGTCAAAGGAAACCGATAAAAAGGTATTTTTATCCGTCAATAAGGTTTGCGGGAATTTTGGCAATAATTACAGGATTTATTATCATCGCTTTTATTCCTCTTATTGCAAAAATGGGATTTGAACAACATTTGGTAAAACCTATTCAACAGTATATGTTTATTAGTGCATTGAGTACATTTGGCGGTAGTTTGCATCATTCAATGAAAGAATTTTTGCAAGCGTTTGAAATCGTTTTATTTCCAAATTTGTTGACTATATTTAGTGTATTTTTGAATTTAATTTTAAATATAATATTTGTATTCGGTTGGGGGGTAATTCCTTCAATGGGTGCAGTGGGACTTGCAATTGCCAGTTTGATTGTTCGCTATTTTATGGGATTTTCACTGCTGATATATTGCAGAATGATTATGAGAGTTGATAACTATCATGAGAAAGGATATTATTTCAGCCTTGTAAAAATAGGGCTGCCGATTGCTTTAGCTATACTTGTAGAATTCTTTGCGTTTAATATAATTGCAATACTTATGGGCAGAATTGCCGGAGTGTATGCTGCAGCTCAAAATCTGATATGTACGATTACTACAACGTCATTTATGATTCCGTTTGCTATTTCAAATGCAATAGCTGTAAAAGTAGGATTTTCAAACGGAGCTAAGAATTATGTTGATTTAAAAAGGTATGCTGTTACAGGAACTGTAATGTCTGAGATATTTATGGCGTTTAGCGCTCTTATTTTCTTACTTTTCCCAAAATTCATAATAGGGATATTTACAAAAGATGTTGAACTTATAAATATTGCACTGCCTGTAATGTTTGTTCTTGTTGTATTTCAATTATTTGACGGGTTGCAGATTTCTCTATCAGGCATATGCAAAGGAGTAAAGCAAACTAAGATTATATTGCTTGCAAATTTTGTTGCATATTGGTTAATTTCTATACCTTTAGGTTATACGCTTGGATTGAAATACAATTTAAAACTAGTAGGATTTTGGATAGGATTGGTATCTTCTGCAGTTATATTGTGCTTGATTATGACAATTCAACTTAAAAGGTATTTTGTAAAGAAATATTGCAGTGAATAGCAAAAAATTTTTTCATATATTTTATAGAGATAAAAAAAAGAAGATTTTGACAATGAATTTAAATATTTATCCCGTAAGAATGAACAATAGTTACATGAATGTAAGAAAAGAATCTGAACCGCAAAAACCGATTGAAAATGCTCCGGCTTTTCAAGGAAATATCAGAAAACAGTTACTTGCTTTAGTTGCCGGCACGCTTATTGGCGCAGGGGCTGTATCTTGTACAAATAATAATAAAGCACAGCAAGATACTTTTTTATCTGAACATGATGGCGGAGAAGAAAAATCTGACAAGTTAGGACGTTTGAAAGTTGATGCAGATGATACAGAATACTTCTATAAAGGTGACAGCGAAGAAGCTTATAAAACCGTAGAAACAAAAGATGGCTGTCAACATGTAACAATATATGGTGAAGGTGGTGCGCTTGCTAATACTGACAATATCCTGGAAGAATACTTTATTGCAAAAGATGGCACAAAAACAGATGCAAGTGTACTAAATGAAATCAAATGGTAGTATAATATGCAAATACAACAGACCAATACTAATCCCGTTTTTAGAGGTTATGCCGGTGCTCAGTTAAAAAGATTAATTAATGTCAATGTAACAAAAGAGTGCACTGCCAGTGTGAAATATCATCTAAAACGCAAAGAGAAACCAAGTATGCACGTTATATGGATGATGAATAACTTTGGTAAAGGTATGCTAAACGGGCTTGGTAGATATATGAACAAACTGCATTCCAAAACGTATTTAACTGTAATTAAAGGTTCTGATAGTAATTATATTGCTCTGAAAAATCCAATAACCCGAAAGAATTTCTTTATTGTTAAAAATAATTCAGGTGAGTTATCAATATCTCAGACTCCTAAGGACAGCATAGGAAAATTTTCAGAAAAAACATTACCCTTTGGAATTCTTGAGCAGGTTTTAGAATTTATGGATAGTTTGGTAACAATGAATCCTAAAAAAATAGACAAAGCCATATTAGCTGCTGTTGACAAACCTGCTTCGGAGACTTTTCCAAATATGATTACAAGGTTAAAAACCAAAATAAGAACAAGCAGGATTGAAAAATATAAACAGGAAATAAATAGATAATACGAACGGCTCTTTTTAATAAGGGCCGTTTTTATTTTAATTTTAAGCAAGATCCAGTGTAATTGCTGCACAGAAACCAAATTCATCATCTGAAGATAATTTTATTGTGCCCCCCATTGCTTCAACAAGACCTTTGACAATAAATAAGCCAAGTCCTGTTCCTCTCGTTGTTCTTGTCATTTCATCATCAAGTCTTACAAATTTGTCAAATAAAGTGGCAAGTTTTTTAGGGGGTATTTTGTCGCATTTATTTTTGACTGTGATTATAGCTTTTCCTTTTTTTAATTTTGTATCAACAGTAATAGGTGTTTCAGGGTATGAATATTTTACTGCATTTTCGTACAAGTTAACAAAGACTTGTTCTAATCGCCCTTTATCTGCAATGACTTGAGGAAAATTCTCATCTATATTTACAATAATTTCGTGACCGTCATGTTTTCTTAAAAGTAATTCTGATTGCTCAAATACTTCAGGCAGCCATACGTTTGAATTTACTGTTCTAAGTCTCATACCTTCGATATCGGGTATTGTCAAAAGATCTTCAATAAGTCGTTTCAAACGTTCGGATTGCTCTTTTATTATACGTAAAGATTTTTGTTTTGTTTCTTCATCTATTACTATATCTTGTCGCATAAGTCTTGAGGTGTAGCCCTGAATACTTGTTAAAGGTGTTCTTAATTCGTGGCTAACTGTGTCTATGAGGTTTGAGCGGAATTCATTTAATTGTTTTAACTCTTTATTTTTTTGTTTAAGTTCCAAGTATGATTTATGAATTTCTGAGGCCATTGTGTTAAATTCTTTTGCCAGAAATACTATTTCATACGGGGTGAAAGATGTTTTTAAAAGTCGTATTTGGTGTTCATAATTACCTTTGGACAGTGCCATAATAGCTTTGAATAATTGTCTTACGTTAATATACAAATAAAACATATAAAATCCGATAACTATCATTGTTGCAAGGATAGTTGCCAGAACAGAAAGTATTATCTTTATACGGTTATCTATAATTGCTTTTTTGGCAATACCTTTTGTTGTTCTTACGATTATTGTGTAATCCGGATTAGATTGTTTTAGATATACAATCGGTTGGTTTTTTTCATCTCCGAAAATTACAGGATTATCTTCAATCATTTCGCTGCTATTCGGAAGCATATCTATTGTTTCTTTGAAAACGTCCGGGGTAAAGTTGTGGGATGCAATCAAATGGCGATTGTTGTCCATTATATATATTTGCCTGTTGTCTTCCGCTAAAGATTGAAATATTTTTACATTCGCATCATTAGATGAATATGTAACAACAAGGAAAGAACCGTCTTTCATTTGAGTTGTAAGTATCGGCTGTTGGTTTAATCTTGCGTTATCGGTGATTTTTTCTAATTCTTTTTGTGAACGAACAATAGATATTTTATCGCAATGAGGATATTTTTTGGTTACTTCTTTTATGTATTTTTGTTTTTGAGCATTTGAGGGTAAAAATTCTAATGTATCTGCTATTTGGGTGAGTGTCATTTGGTTTGATTGGATTAAAAAATCCATTTCATCAGACACCATGCTGGTTATTAAAATTGCAGATTCTCTTAATTGGTGTCTAACGGATTGTTGGTTAATATTATTGATAATAAAACCGCTTATAGACATCGGAATTACAACTGCAAAGAAAAATACTATTGCAATCTGTTCAATTATTTTTAATCTTTGAAATTTAATTTTGAGCATATCCTAATTCCGATTTTTTAATTAAGCAAACGGTGTTAATTTATAACCGACATTTGTTACTGTGTGCAAGTATTTTGGAGTCTTTGCGTCAGGTTCTATTTTGTTTCTTAAGCCGCCAACATGAACTCTTAGCATTCTTACGTCTTCATTACTATCATACCCCCAAACTTCATCAAGTAATGTCGCAAGTGTTACAGGATGATTGAAATGCTGCATTAAGCAATACAAAATTTCAAATTCAGTAGGAGTTAATTTTACTTTTTTATTAACAATAACAGCTTCCAATGATTCCGGAAATATTTCGATATCTCCGCTTTTTAAAACTTCATTAGACAATGGTGTTGTTTCTGTGTTGATTTCATTTCTGCGAAGTAAAACTCTTATACGTAGCAAAACTTCTTGTACATCAAAAGGTTTTACTAAATAATCATCTGCACCGCAGTCAAAACCACTTGTTTTGTCTTCAATTGTGCCTTTTGCAGTAAGCATAAGAATAGGTATTGAAAGCTTTGCGCTTCTGATGTTTTTGCATACGTCAAAACCGTTCATTTTTGGCATCATAACATCAAGCAAAATTAAATCATAAGTGTTATTTAGTGCTTTATTCAAACCTTCAAGCCCGTCTTTTGCGCTGTCCACAAAATAACCGCTTGAGCGTATATCAAATTCCAATAATTCTCTTATTTCATCATCATCATCTACTATTAATATTCTTTTTTGTCCTTCAACCATGAAGTACTCCTTTTGTTTTTATTCTATGCTTTCATTTGCATTGGGCCTTCTAAAGATGCCGTAACAAACTGTTTGGTGTACGGATTAGTTTGTTTGAGGAGTTCTTTCGGAGTTCCTTCAAAAACAATACCTCCGTCGTATAGCATTATTACTCTGTCGGCAGTTCTTGTAATTGTTGACATTTGGTGCGTTACAACTATGGATGCCGAATTTGTTTCATTTTTTAATCTGACAATATAATCTTCTATAAGTGTTGATGACATTGGGTCAAGTCCGGCTGTCGGTTCATCATATAGAATTGTATTAGGATTGGTTACTATTGCCCTTGCAAAACTTACACGCTTTTGCATACCTCCTGAAAGTTCTGACGGAAATTTATTTTCTATCCCGCTCAAACCTACTAATTCAAGTTTTTGGGCAACAATTTTTTGCAAATCTTTCATTGAATATTTGTGTTTTAAATCTTTCCTTTCCTGAAGTGCAAATGAAATATTATCAAATACATTTAAAGAATCAAAAAGCGCTGAGTATTGGAAAACCATTGCAATATCGCCATCAGAGGTTATTATTTCCCCGCTATCATAAGGTATAAGACCGGAAATTACTTTTAATACAGTACTTTTTCCCGAGCCTGAGAACCCCACAATCGCAAGGATTTCCCCATTATTAACGTGAAAGGAAATATCGTTAATAACCACTTTATCATCAAATTTTTTTATTAAATTTCGAACTTCAATACTCATAAATTTATCCTTTAATAATTTTTTATTCTTTAGAAGAAGAATAATATTGCAAAAACCATATCCCAAATAACTATTGAGATAAATGACCACACAACCGCTTGTGTCGTTGCAATCCCAACGCCCTTTGCGCCGCCTTTTGCGTTATAACCGAAAGCACAACTTATAAGTGCAATCGTACCGCCAAATGCTGCTGCTTTGAGTAAGCTTACCCAAAAATCTTTCATATATAATCCGAGCCATACAGATGAAAAATATGCCCTATATGATAGCCCTGCAAATAAGTTTGATGTAAAAGCCCCGAGTAAAACCCCAACAAATGAAGCAATAATAACTATTACAGGCATCATTAAAATGCCGGATAATACCCTTGGAATAAATAAATGCCCGACAGAATCAACTCCCAAAACATCTATTGCGTCAATTTGTTCGGTCACTCTCATAGTAGCAAGTTCTGATGCCAAAGAAGAACCAATCATTGACGTGATTGCAAAGCCTGACATTACTGCTCCTACTTCTCTTACAATCAATATTGTCATTAACATTCCGACAAAATCAGCTCCGCCTTGTTTTACCATTTCATTTGCAACTTGTGAAGAAACGATTATAGATGTCATACCTACGATAGACAATGTTATAGGCAATGAGCTTATCCCGAATCGTTCACATTGTGCTGAAAGCTCTTTAAAAGATATTCCGTCTTTAAAAATTCGTGTAACAAAACGAAATCCCAATTGAAGTATCCCGCCAATGGTGTCAAGAAATTGTACAACCTCTCCAAGTATGGTTGTAAACAATTTATATGTCGCAGATTTTTTAAAATATTGAGCAATCATTACCATATCAGAATTATACCAAAAACTTTTAATTTTTAAAATTTATGTTGTATAAGTGCGTATATATCGTTAAATATTATAAATACCATAAGTACAATTAAAAGTATAAAAAAGAACGAGCTTATTTTGTTTACGGTTTCTTCTTTCACCGGTTTGCCTGTGATTTTTTCAATTACTAAAAACATAAAATGTCCGCCATCCAAAGCCGGAATAGGCAAAAAGTTAATCAATGCAAGGTTCATAGATATGATAGCCGTTAATAAAAGACCTGAGAATAACCCGTTATTTTGTATAATATCTCCCCCAACTTTTGCTATTAAAACAACTCCGTGTAGTTCGGATGCTTTAACTTTTCCGCTGAATATTGTCCATAAACCGTAACACATCATATATGTTTGATAATATAAGTAGTCATATGCACCTTTTATTATAGTTACCGGATTTTTGGTTTCCATAAGTTTTTGTTTGGAGGATAACATTATTCCCATAAGTCCGTCTTGATTTGGGTATATCGGTTTTAAATCAACTGTTTTCCCATCTCTTAAAACGGTTATATTTACGGGGTGCACAGTATCTGAAACTGCGAATGCTAAATCCTCCAAAGTAACGTCTTCTGCAAGAGTATATGTTTGTTTCCCTTCTAGAGTGTTTCTTAATTTTATTTGTTGTTCGCTTAATTTTGTTCTTGTATCGCCTTCATATTTGTCATTAAAAAGCTGCATACTAAACAAATCTTTATCCGGAATTTTAATCGCAGGTTCAATAATATTCTGTGGCAAAATTATTTGTGTACCTGATTTTATATTCCCTTCTTTTGCAATACTTGGGTTTAACTTTTTTAATAGCTCAATATTTTCTTTTGCAAATTCAGGGTCTACTTTTCCGTCAAATTTTGCACTATTTTTTGCATAGAGTGAAATTGCATAACTTGTTAAAATGTCAGAACCGTTTATTTTGAATATTTGATCTCCCTCTTTTAATCCGCTTTGCCAAATAGATTCTGTTTTCGCCGCTGAGATTTTGTCTGCAAAAACCTGGAATTGCCCTGAAGGTAATTGTCCCCATACTGCAGCAGTTAATATTACAAGTACAAAAGCAGTTATAACATTTGAAATTACCCCTGCTGAAATTACAATCATTCTTTGCCATACCGGACGATTTGCAAATCTGTCTTTAGAGTCAAGAGGCAAATCAGAGTCTTTGTCATCATCCGGAAACGCAACATATCCGCCTAAAAGACAGGCATGAACTAAATATTCTACATCCCCTATTTTTTTGCTCCATAGTGTAGGCCCGATCGGAAATCCGAGAGCAAATCTTGAAACTTTTATCCCAAGAGCTCTGGCGGACAAAAAATGGCCTAATTCGTGTACAAAAATTAATAGCCCGATTAGTAAAATCATTATAATTATTGACATGTTTGTTTCCTTCTTATTAAGCGGTTTTATTTATTATTTAAATTGTTGTGAAAATCTGACGTCATTGTTGAAGAATAGACGGATATCATCTACTGCATATTTTAGCATTGCCAGTCTTTCAACTCCCATACCGAACGCAAATCCGGAGTACACATCAGGATCTATACCAACCCCTTTTAATACATTAGGATCTACCATTCCTGCACCCAAAATTTCCAACCAGCCAGTACCGGAACAAGTTCTGCAGCCTTTACCTTGGCACATAATGCATTGAACATCAATTTCCGCAGATGGTTCGGTGAATGGGAAGAAGCTGCTTCTAAATCTTGTAGGGCGACTTTCTCCAAAATATATTCTGATAAATTCGTTTAAAACTCCTTTCAAATCTCCGAAAGTAATATTTTTATCGACATATAACCCCTCGATTTGATGGAAGAAATTATTTTTTCTTGAATTGATATTTTCGTTTCTGTAAACTCTACCCGGTGCAACCATTCTAATTGGAGGTTTTTTAGCTTCCATTGCGTGTATTTGTGCACCTGAGGTTTGGCTTCTTAACACAACATTTGGTGCAATGTTTGTGAAAAACGTGTCTTGAACATCGCGAGCAGGATGATCCTTTGGCACATTCAACATATCAAAGTTGTAATATTCTGTTTCTACTTCCGGAGCGAATTCATCGGGTACAACCGAAAAACCTAAACTTTGGAATATTGAGCATATCTCTTCGGTTGTAGAAGTTAAAAGATGCGTGTGTCCCTTTGGAATAAATTGCCCCGGTAAGGTTACATCAATTCTATCTTTTTGGAGTTTTTCATTCAATTCTTTTTCATAAAATAATTTGAACTTATCTGCGATTGCTTTTTCAAGTTTTTGGGTAATTTCATTTGCCAAAGAACCGATAACTTTTTTATCTTCAACAGATAAATCCTTTAGTCCTTTTTTTATTTCGTTGAATTCCCCTTTACGGCTTAAGTATGTGTTTTTTATTTCTTCTAAATCCTTAACGCTTGTTGCTTTTTCTATTGCATTTGATGCGTCTGAATAAATTTTTTCTAATTGTTCTTTCATATTTATCCTCTGATTTTAAGATTCTTCGGCTTTACTATTGTCATTCTGAGCGAAGCGAAGAATCTTAAAATTTACGCCTCAGAATGACGTATATTATATTTTATTTATTTCGTTGAATTGTTTTTCAAATTTTACTGTGGTTTTGCAACCGTGTCCCGGCAAAACGACTGTTTCTTCCGGTAGGTTAAATATCTTTTCTTTTACGCTGTTTTTTAGCTTATTAAAATCACCGCCTAAAAAATCTGTTCTTCCTACACTCCCATGAAACATTGTATCTCCTGAGAACAAAGTCCCTTCATTTGTTAAAAAACACATTCCGCCTTCAGTATGCCCGGGAGTAGATATAGCTTTTAGTTCAATATCCCCGAGTTTAAATATATCACCTTCTTTTATCGTGTGATTGACGCTTGTAACTTCAGGAATTCTTACTCCTCCAAGCATCATTGTCATTTCCGGGGCGTATTCTATTTGGGACTTATCAGCTTCTCCCACATAGATATCTGTTCCGAAGGTATTATGAAACTCATTACAGCCTAAAATATGGTCAAAATGCCCATGAGTTAACAAAATGTATTTAAGATTAACTCCTGTGTTTTTAATTTCTTCTATATAATCACTGTCAGGGGCAGAACAATCAATTAATGCAGCTTCTTTTGAATTCTCATCAATAACAAGATAATTATTTGCATCAATCGGCCCTTTGACAAATGTTTTTATTTGCATTTATTCTTGACCTCTTAAAAGTTCATATATGCCTTTGCATACAGAGAACAATTTTTTTGCATCTTTAAGGGCAATCATATTTGCGCCGTCACAGAGTGCTTTATCAGGATCAGGATGAATTTCAAAAAATAGAACATTTGCACCTGCAGCCATTGCAGATCTTGCGAGTGTCGGAACAAATCTTCTATCGCCACCTGAACTGGTTCCGTTTGCACCTGGGAGCTGAACGCTATGAGTTGCATCAAAGACTACAGGGTATCCGTATTTTTGCATTATAGGAATACCTCTCATGTCAACAACTAAATTGTTGTACCCAAAAGAAGTTCCTCTTTCCGTAATAAGAATGTTGTGGTTCCCTGATTCCTCAACTTTGTTTATCAAACTTTTCATTTGTTCCGGTGCTAAAAATTGACCTTTTTTAATATTGATAATTTTGTTTGTATGACCTGCAGCAACAAGCAAATCTGTTTGTCTGCACAAAAATGCAGGGATTTGTACTATATCAGCAACTTGTGCTACTCGTGCCGCTTGTTCCGGCATGTGAATATCGGTTACAATCGGGACATCATATTTATCTTTAACTTCTTTGAGCATAACAAGGCCTTTTTCCATTCCCGGTCCTCTATAAGAGTTTATTGAAGAACGGTTTGCCTTATCAAAAGAAGATTTAAAGACAAAATTAATTCCGAGTTCATCTGTTATTTCTTTTAATCCCGCTGCTGTTTCATCAAGTATTGATCTGCTTTCGATTGCACACGGTCCGGCAAGTATAGTCAATCTATCCCCGCCTATTTCAAAATCCCTTAATTTAATTTTTTTAACTTCATTCATACGTTGATTATAGTAAAAATACTTCTAAATTACAAGTGAGGGTAAATATATTTAATAATTAAAAAAGTTGTTGCTAATGTTTGGTAAAATAATGTATAATACGTACGTAGTTTTAAGATAATAGGAGTTTGGTTATGGCAAAAACATTAGTTGCTTATTTTTCGGCAAGTGGAGTTACAAGACAGGTAGCCTTAAATCTTTCAAAAGTATTAGGTGCAGATAATTACGAGATAAAACCTGCAGTGCCTTATACAAATGCGGACTTGAATTGGACAGATAAAAATTCCAGAAGTTCAATTGAAATGGACGATAAAAATTCACGTCCGGAAATGGTTGAAGATGATTTTTCTGTCGAGGAATATGATACAATCTTTTTAGGATTTCCGATTTGGTGGTATATTGCACCGACTATTATTAATACTTTTTTAGAAAAACACGATTTTTCGAATAAAAAAATTATATTATTTGCGACATCCGGAGGCAGCGGTTTTGGCGGAACGGTTGAAAATCTACGCAGAAGTGTTGATTCTTCGGCGCAAATTGTTGAAGGGAAGTTATTAAACCATAATCCGTCTTTGGAAGATTTAAAAAGTTGGGTTGAAACATTGTAATAAAAAAAGGAGCCTTATTCAGGCTCTTTTTTTTATTAAATTTTGTAAAAATAGTTATGTTTTTTTATTCAAATATATATTTATGTGATTTATTTGAAATTGAAGGAAAACAATATGGACAGCATAAACAAAATTACCCCTGTATCATTTGGCGCAAGACATGTTTCCAGCATTAGTGTAAACTTGGGCTCTGTGATGAACAGGTATCGCATATATGAACTGAATAAAGGTGATGATGAGTTTGTTCAAAAATTGGTTCAGTCGGTAGACTTGAAAAAACTTATGCCGACGATATCTGATTCTCATTTATTAAATGTATGGAATTCTATTTTTAAAGCTGCGGTAACTCAAAGTAATGATTTTTTAGGCAAGGGTGTAAAGAATTATCTTTTAGTAAATGGTGATAACAAACCTTGTGGTGCGATGTCTATCTTCAAGTATTTGAATTCCATATATGATAAATACAAATTGAGGTATATTTGTACGTGGCCGACATCTGTCGGGCATAGAGAGCCTTATGCAGGGAAATCTCTGATATTGAGTTTGTTTAACAAAATACTTGGGAATGACAATCCGAGCAGTAAAATCGAACTTGAAGCATTGAATAATGGTTTATTTAGTCCTGTTTCAAAGTATTTGGAGATGGGTTTTTCAATTTCGGGCGGGGATAACCATACTACGGATATGCGTATATTAAGAAATAAAATGCCAAAGATTATTGAAAAGTTCAAGGATATTTTGACGGTTGAACGTGTAAAAGAACCTGAGGATGTTGATTTGTCGCAGGTTTTGGATATTTCGTATTAGGAATTGAGTTTTGGGGAGAGTTGTATTAGTATAGATGTGTAACTAAGGAGAGATGTCCGAGTGGTTTAAGGTGACGATCTCGAAAGTCGTTGTAGGGGTAACTCTACCATGGGTTCGAATCCCATTCTCTCCGAATAAAAAACTTCTTACTTTAGTAAGGAGTTTTTTATATTGCGGTATTTGGTTATTCCCCAAGAACCACAAGGCTTATGCCTTGTCTGGTTCGAGCGTGAGTAAATGTTGTTTATATTTTGCGCATCTGTTCCCATGTCATTGCGAGCGACAGCGAAGCAATCCAGCCGTTTTGAGTTCTTTTGAACTATCTAGATTGCCACGTCGTCACTACCGTTCCTCCTCGCAATGACAATTGCCCACTCGTTCCTTAGGGGAGGAGTAATGACCTTACCCCACCCCCTACCCCCTCCCGCAAGGGGCGGGGATAAACCTTACCCCACCCCCTACCCCCTCCCGCAAGGGGCGGGGATAAATCCTACCCCACCCAACCTCCCCCGTTGGGAAGGAATGCAAAAAGAAATAAAAATATTACGAAATGTAAATATTTATTATATATTTTTTCTATAATGGCTTTAATTTTGATATTTATTTTTTTTTATGCTAAAATATTTGTGTGTACACTTTGAGAGATATGGTTTTAAGAGAGTATGAATAACAAAAAATCGATGTTAAAATGCATTTTAGCATCCGCTGTTGCGGTTAGCAGTTTGGGAACACTAGCTTCTGCGCAAGATATGTCTGCGCCTTATATTAGGGAAGATGTGAGCAAAAAATTAAGCTCACCGTTTGAACAAACCCCGTTTTTAGTCAAAGCTAAGAGTATAGCAAAAGGCACTCGTGTAGTTTTGGCAAAGAAAAAATCAACCCCGACAGGTGCTGCTGCAAATATTCCTGATGATCTTACATCAAAAACAAGCAGAACGGACCAAACTTCGGATTCTTTGTCTGCTGATAGAATGAACTATCAGAACATTACTGAAACGGCGGAACCCGGTATTCTTATTTTTGGTGGTCATGATGCTACAGGTGGTGCTATTTATTCAGAAGTAGATACTTCCATAACAAATTCTATTTTTGCAAATAATAAAGCTATTGGTGCAACGCAGCTTTGGACTATTACTCGTTATGGATATGGTGGAGCCTTATATTTAAAAGGAAATGGTATAACCGGTACCATTAATAATGTTTTATTCAGTTCAAATTCTGCGCAAGGCGGTGAAGGTGGTGCTTTATATTTAGCAGGTGGTTCCAGTAGTGATCCTATGAGAATAAATATAATAAATGCTACTTTTGATGGCAATTCTTCAGCTAAATTAAGTAACAATTACGGTAATGGTGGGGCTATTTATTCTAATGGTTACACAAATCTTACTATAACCGATACTGATTTTACTTCAAACTCTGCTGAGGGCGACGGTGGTGCTATATACAACAATGCAAATAATGTAATGTCTATTGTAGCATCCGGTTCTGATGTCAATTTCTCCGGCAACAGTGCATCTGGTAATGGTGGCGCTATATATAACGCTTCAGGTAAAACAATCAATTTCTCAACAAGTAATGACAAGACTATAAACTTTTTAACTTCATCCGACAATGATATATACAATGTCGGAACGATAACTGTTAACGGTGATGTTAAAGTAGAAACAAATATTTCCGGTAACGGAACATTAAATTTAAATTCCGGTACATTTTATGCTAAACAGCTTTCTCAAGGTAGACTTAACTTAAATGGCGGCACTCTTAGCTTCCAAGAATCAGATGCAAAAACTCAAAATCTGCCTGTGGCTTATTCTTCAAGTTCTGTTACAACTTTAAGCGGTTCAGGGAATTTAAAAATTGATGTAAATATGGCAAATGGCTCATCTGATACGCTTTCTGTTAATAGTGCTAATGCCGGTACTACGCTGAATTTGTCATCAATTAATGTTGGTGCAGATTACGCAGGTTCATACGATTCTTTAGTCGACTATATCTCATATGTTACAGGCAGAGGTAGAAATAATATCACATACACAATAAATGGCTCCAGCACAGGTCAGCTTGTTACACAATCTTCTACTGGTGTGAGTTATACTTTTACTCTTGGTTCAAACGGTAAATTAACTGTAGGGGATATTCACGAAACTGATGAAGGTTTGAAAGAGTTTATTCGCGGTATATTGACTACAAATACGGATAACTTCTCCTTCACAGAAGATTTACAGCTTGACTATGGCGAAGCTGTCGGAACGACTGATAACTCTACATATACCACTTTGAATATGGAGATGAACGGTCATAACTTGACCGGTGAAAAACTTGACGGTATTACGGTTGCTGACAGATATACACTTAATCTTTTAGGTGATGCAGGTACACCTTCAACTATTTCTAAGTTTGTCACCGCTTTCATTAATGAGGGTACTTTGAATGTTCAAAATATCACATTCAGTGATAATACTACCGCAATTGATAATGACGGAACGTTAAGTCTCTCAGGTACAAACGTATTTAACTCTAATGTTAGCGGAACAGGTTCTACAAGTATTACAGGCGGCAGTACGACTGTTTCCGGCGGAACGACATTTAATCAAAATTCGTTAAGTATCTCAACTGATGCTGAGTTAGCGAATGCAGGAACTATAACATCCGCAATAGATAACGGCGGTACGCTAACAAATACAAATATAATAAATGGCGATATAACAAATACATCGACTCTAACTAATACCGGCGGAACAATTACCGGTGATATAACAAATAGCGGAACCGTAACAAACAGCGGAAGTATTACCGGAAAACTTGATAATACAAATATCGTTACGAACACCGGAACAATTACTACTGCAAACGGTACTAATAGCGGAAGTATTACAAATACAAACGGAGTTATAAATACTAACGGCGGTTCAAACAGCGGAAGTATTACCGGCGGAACAACAAACGTACAAGGAACATTCTCAAATAGCGGAACAATATCCTCAGGTACGGTAAATCTTAAAAATGGTGCTACATTAACTCAAGCCAATGGCGGAAGCTTGAATTTGACATCATTCACAAATGATACAAACGGCGGTACGTTAAATTTAAGCGGAAACAATCAAATAGATAATGTAAATCTTGGAAATGTAGCATTAGGAAGTGTTTTAACAGCAAACCTTGATATTAATTCAAGCACAATTGACAGTATTACCGCAGGAAATTCATCAAACGGAGTAATAAATGTAATTTTATCAAATACAACAGCTCCTGTAATTGATACGACATATAGTGTAATTAACGGCGGCGGAGATAATTTAAGTATTACTCTCGGAAGTACTGTTGCGGATAAACAAAAAGTTTGGACAGATGAAGCTCTGATTGATGCTCTCGGTACTATCTATAATTGGAGTGATAAAGCAGGTAAATATAATCAAGAAGTTACGGATACATACCATTTTGAAGTTGTAGATAAACATAATCTTGCATATGTTCTTGATGAAGCTCTTAGAGAACGTGGTGGTAAAGAATACACAGGATACTATGATTTATTACAAAAATTAAATCAAAGTGATGCTTCTACAAGAGAGTTTAATGCTGCAAGTGCATCTGAAACTTATACCGTAAAAGATGTTGATGGTGTAACAGGTGAAACGATTACAGGTCTTGGTACAACAGGCAGAGGTAAGTTGACTGTAAACGGCGTTGCATCAGGTAATAACAAGTCAACAATAGACGGAAACGGCAAAACATTATTCGAACTTACGCAAGCAAAAGACGGCGA
>Ga0256405_10000356_pt1 | contig 153054 bp, 121 predicted proteins | sample RumenRJG_02DNA_FD_189096 | JGI IMG/M metagenome (GOLD analysis project Ga0256405, IMG submission 189096) | Bovine rumen microbial communities from Lethbridge, Alberta, Canada - RJG_02 | ecosystem: Host-associated > Mammals > Digestive system > Stomach > Rumen | place: Canada: Alberta... | reverse complement strand
TGACTTCGTTCCCGCTCTTTTGGCGGAAACAAAAAATCCATGAAGTCCTAAGTGCAACCTCATGGATTTAAACCGTTGTAATTGTAATTGCACGATAGTAACGTGCACTTAAATTTTCAAATTACCTCGTTTTAAGATGAAGCGTCAGTATTTTTCACCGTGCTCTTCACCGTCAGGAGGTGGCAGAGGCGGGGAATAATAAAAACCACGGCCTGCCATTTCTGACAGACCGCAGTAGAAACAATGCCCAGTCTTATAACACTGCTACGCCAAGCGATTTGGCAATTTGGCGGATACGTTCCTCTGAAAGCTTGCTAATTTTTGTAATAGTTATCAGTGGAAGCTTTTCCTTCAGCATATCCGCCGCCACGCGCTCGTTCACTTCCGCTTCTTTCCTTGCTTCACCTCTTGCTTCACCTCTTGCCTCACCTTCTTTTATATACCGGTCAATTACGTTGCTCATATTCCGAATACCTCCCTTCGCCCTTTCTTCAATAGCCACCTGTTCATAACGGTCGTCGTGTTCCATCACGCTCAGCAGCTGCAACACTTCGTACACGTGCCGCATCGTGTCTTTGGATCCTATGTATGTGCCAGTTTTTCGTTTTTGTACAAAGTAATCCGCCACAATACGGAAATCGCTCTTGAATTTTGCAACTTGCTCATCTGTCAGCCATGCCACTTCGAATACGTTGATCTTCGTATCCGTAACGAACGGCTTCAGCTCATCCGGCACACGTACCGCTTCATATAACGACTTCGCTGCCGTCCACCGCTGTTCATACCCAAAGTAAAGAACAATTGTTATAACAGGATATGGCGCATTGTTCCGGTTCTCCCTTAAACACTGCGCCCGGTACTCCGCTCCGTCATAACCTAATACGCGCAACACCATGCGGGAATCCGGCGCAGTTTGATTCTCAAATCCCACACAGGCGATGCGGATGCCATTCTTCTTCCAGCGCTTGGCAACATCGCGCTCCATGTCATGGAGTTTCAGTTCAGCACGGTACGCGGAGCGAAGCTGCATGTCTTCCAGTTCCTCTGGCTTTACTGCCTCGTTCCCGTTGAAAAGAAACCCATTCACGATATCCGCGAAGACATCTGGATAATCTTCCAGTATCTTCTCGGCAATATCTTTTTCTTTCAATTGCGTAACTCCTTTATATTTTAATATGAGAGGTACGCAATGTCTGTATTTTGGCTTTTCTAATAGTATTGTAGCGCGGTTTGAAAACAAACGCAAGGAAAGATGTAAGATTTCACAAGTCCTCAAGTTCCTAATTACCCGTTCCGGTCACTTTAGTGACCGGACTTTTTTCGTAACGCAAGCGGTGACGCGGTTTTCCAGCCTGCTTTCTGTTATAAATATAGACAGCGTTATTTGTCTGTCTCCAGGTGACACTTCTTTCGTTCCTTTTATTGCTTTGTTCGGGAAAGCTGCCACTGCGCCGAGCCGAAAATTTCGGGCTACGCAATAAAAGCTAAACATATGAAAAGAGGAATGGGAATCACCCCACTCCTCTTTGAAGTACAATCTACCTCTGTTCCATTTCTGCTTTGTTACTGCTTATTTTCCTAACTTTGCCTCAATCGCTGCCAGCCGTTCTGCCAGTTTTGCGTTCTGTTCTTTGATTTCTGCGTTTTCCGCTTTCAAAGACTGAATCTCTTCGCCCTGCGCCGCAATCTTCCGCGCCATCGCCGCCTTGCTGGTGCCAAAGCCCTTGCCTTTATCCAGCGCAAAGCTGATGCCCGCGTTGATCATGTTCTCCCCGTTGCCAAAGGCGCCGCCTACGCTCAACATGATCTTCTCTGTAGGACGATAGAAAATGCCAATCGCCGCCGAGTGCGCGCTGCGGTAATTGCCGTAGCCCAGGCCCATGGTGAACTTGTCGTCCGTGTCGATGGGGTGCAGCGCCGCCAGGGCCGCCGCTCCCGCGCCTACCTTGTTGATTCGGTTATCCATATCGCTGATGCGATGACTCATTTCCACCATGTTGTTGCCCACTGCGTTATCAATGGCTGCGTTCATCTGGCCGACGTTAACCGCATCCGTATCATCTTCGCCAGCTTTCACGTGCTTAATCTGCCGCTCACCGCCTGCGGAGCCTACAGATACCGCATCGGGTTCTGCTGTGGATTCGTTGCCCAGAACCACTGCGTTGCTTACATTCGCCGTTACCTTATTGCCCAGCACAAAGGTGTTGTTTCCGCCAATGGTGTTGTTGTTGCCGACAGCATAACTGCCTGTTCCCGTTATCGTATTCGGGTCGCCAAATGCGCCGCTGTTGGCGCCGCTTACTGTGTTGCCAAAACCAATAGCGATTGACTGCGTTCCGGTTGCAGAGCTTCCGCCGCCCATGGCAATCCGGTTGCTGTTTGCGCCCAGCGCAAGGGCCTCGCCGTTCAGGTAATTGTACACCTTCTCGCCCGTCACATTTTTATTTGCCTTTACCTCGCCGGGAGCCGCCACTTCGCCGCCTTCATTTTTCTTCAGCGTGTCAACATCGTTCACCAGCGTATTAATCTTCTCCGTATCGGCAATCTTATCAACCGCAGCTTTTGCTGCATCGGCTGTCGTTTTGGCAGTTTCTGCCGTACTCTTAGCGGTGTCCGCTGCAGTTTTTACTGTTGCCAGTTCGGTCTTATCTGCTTTCGTGTCCAGTTTCGTATCTACATCGCTCTTGCTATAAACATTTGAAGCGTCTGCCTTGGCGTTTAGCTTGGTATCAGTTTCTGTTTTGGTGTAGACAGAATCTTTATCTGCTTTCGTATTGAGTTTTGTATCCGTTTCTGTCTTTGTATAAACGGAATCTTTGTCTGCTTTCGTATTCAGCTTTGTATCCACGTCACTCTTCGTATACACATCAGATTTTTTTGCAAAGGTGCTGTCCGTTTCCGTTTTTGTGTAAACGTCTGCCGCATTGGCTTTCGCGTTTAACTTTGTATCCGCTTCGGCTTTAGTGTACACATTGCTGGCGTCTGCTTTCGCGTTCAGTTTTGTATCCATATCAGACTTTGAATAAACCGTTGTGCTGTCCGCTTTTCCTGCCAGCGCGTCTGCGTTGGCTTTCACCTGATTATCCAGCGCAGTCAGATTTGCCGCTGTGGTATTCGCTGTCTTCACATAAGTTCCATCATTAGCAGGACGCACTTCCGTATAAACGGTTTTGCCCGTTATCAGGTTGGCGCTGGAAGAGGAAATGGTTCCCGTACCAAGCTTTGTACCCCATGCGGCAATGTTGGCAGCCGTAAGATTGGAAGCGTCCAGCATGGCAAACTTGCCATCCGACTCCGTCTTCGTGTACACATCCGCCGCATTAGCTTTTGCACCTAACTTTGTATCCGTTTCACTCTTTGTGTAAACAGAAGAGGCATCAGCTTTGCCCGCAATGGTCGTGGTGTTATCCGCAACCGCTTTGGTCAGGCCGCTGTTTGCATCGCCAATGGCGTCCGTATTTGTCTTTACCTGTGTATCCAGCGCAGACAGGTTCGCCGCCGCACTGTTGGCAGCCAGAATGTAATTGCCATTGGAAGCCACATGGGTTTCAGCCTGAATCGCCGTGAATACCGTACCGCCAGTTACCAATCCAGTATCGCCGGAAGCAACCGTGCCTTTTTTAATCGTTAGAGCTTTGGTTGTAGAATCAAATTCAAAATCATCGGTATTTGCTTTTACGCTGATTGCTTTAGTTGTATCGTCAATCGCGATGCCGTCGCCTGCCGTATAAGCAGTACCGCCGCCGGTAGCAGCTGCCGCTGCCTTCAGCTGTGCCACATTGACTGCGTCGGTATCTGCCGAACCTGCCGCCACGCCGGTAATCTGGCGGGTGATACTCTTGGTATCATCACTGCTGTCAATATTGCCTACTGCAATAGCATTCGCAGTAGATACCCAGGCACTCCCTGTGTTGCTGCCAATAAAGGCCGCCCCGGAAGCACCTTTCGCCCGGCTTGCAACCGCTCCGCTTCCCAGTGCAACCGTATCAGCCAGACTTGCCGTTGCACCCTTGCCGATTGCGGCGGAGTTTGCTGCAGCAGTTTCCGTAACACCGCCTAACGCAGCCAGGGAGTTGCTGGCATTTGCTATCGTCTTGTCATCACCAGTCGTTCCGCCAAACGCAGTGGAATAATGGCCTAATGCTTGTGACTGCTGACCCCAGGCTGTTGAATATTGGCCACCAGTACCATCACCCTCTTTACCGGCAACGGTACTTAAACCCCATGCAGTGGAACCATTACCATATGCTTTTGTCCCGGCTCCAAATGCTGTAGAATGACTCCCTGTGGCTTCTACATTTCCGTTATATCCATAGCCCCAGGCTGTGGCATTTGTTCCGCTTGCTTTTGTGTAGTAGCCAAAAGCGGTAGAGCGCTCACCCGAGGCTGTTACAACTGCGCCCCAAGCCGTAGAGTTCTTACCATTAGCCGTTGACGAATCGCCCCAGACAGTGGCATAAACTCCAGATGCAGTAGTATTGTAACCCCAGGCTGTGGCATAATTACCGCTGTTCGTCCCAGACTTTCCAGCCGTTGTTCTATTCCCCCACGCAGTAGAACCTTCCGTGTTGGCGGTTGCTCTATAACCAAATGCTGTAGCCAGCGATCCCTTTGCATTTGTTTCCTCACCAAATGCTGTCGCTGCCCTGCCTAACGCATAGCCGCCCCGGTAGATACTACCACCACCCCAGGCAGTGGCTCCGTCGCCAGCGGCTATTGTATTAAGACCCCAGGCAGTTGCATATTTGCCGTTGTAGGAAGTGCTATCAACTGTCGCACTGCCGGCTCTTGTACTAGAACCCCACGAAGCAGAATTGTCAGTGTTGGCAGTTGTATTGTCACCAAATGCAGTAGCATTCGTGCCCAACGCTTTAGCAGAGGTACCCCAGGCAGTTGCATAATTTCCAGAATTGCTGCCAATTTTACCTGCCGTCGTTTGTTTACCCCACGCAGTGGAGCCTTCCGTGTTGGCGGTTGTATTAGTTCCCCAGGCCGTAGCATTTGTTCCGGTTCTGTACACTCCGGTGCCATATACATGCAATGCATCGGTTCCGCCACCTGCACCGGCCACCGCAGCGGTCAGCTGTGCCACGTTGACTGCGTCAGTATCTGCAGAACCTGCCGCCACGCCGGTAATCTGGCGGGTGATTTTATTCGCCGCATCACCAACAGCAATCGCATTGCGCGTGGATGTCCAGATATGAGCTTTATCACTATCAACTGACGAAGGTTTATATACACCTGCAACACCGGAAGCAATGTTTGCTACCGATCCGCTACCCAGCGCTACGGTATCAGCCAGGCTTGCTTTTGCGCCTTTACCAATTGCAGCGGAATTTTCTGCAGCACTTTCCGTAACGCCGCCTAACGCCGCCAGGGAATTGCTGGCGTACGCTATCGATCGTTCATCAATATTGTTCGTTCCGCCAAATGCAGTGGAATAATCACCTTTTGCTTCTGAATACCGACCCCAGGCCGTAGAACTATTGCCCCCGGTAGCAGAACCTACACTACCTGCTATGGTTTGACTGCCCCACGCGATGGAACCCGGACCATATGCTTTGCCTGATCCAAATGCTGTAGAATCACTGCCGTCAGCAATTGCATTATTGCCCCAGGCTGTCGAATTAATGCCACTTGCTTTTGTCATATAACCAAATGCGGTAGCCCGCTTACCACTAGCCTGTGCCTGTTGGCCCCAAGCAGTGGAATATTCTTTTGTTGCTGCTGTATAGTGGCCCCAGGCCGTTGACTCAACACCGGTAGCATTTGTATAGTTCCCCCATGCCGTCGCATAGTCGCCGCTGTTTGTACCAACTTTACCTGCTGTAGTATTAACGCCCCACGCTGTCGAGCCTGTGGTATTGGCGGTTGTATTTTCCCCGAACGCCGTAGTAGCAGTACCGATAGCATAACCACCCCTATAGTTTCCACTGCCGCCCCATGCTGTTGCGTAGTTTCCGGTTGCTTTACTTGCATTACCCCATGCGGTTGCATAGTCACCACTTCCCAATCCAGTATCTGTACCTGCTATCGTTCCATTACCCCACGCAGTGGAACCTTCCGTGTTGGCGGTTGTACTAACGCCAAACGCCGTAGAAGCTTCGCCGCTGGCCGTGCCGCCATGATAAGTTTCTGTCCCACTCCTTTTGTAACCGCCCCAAGCAGTTGCGCTTTGGCCAGAGGCCTCTGTCCAAAAACCAAATGCAGTTGAATAGTCGCCGATTGCTCTCGTTTTCCATTCTGGACGGCCATAATCAAACCCGCTACCCCAGGCGGTCGCATATACTCCACTGGCAGTTGTCCAGTGCCCCCACGCAGTAGAGCCCGTACCGCTTGCGACAGTCCCAATGCCCCAGGCAGTAGCAAAGTGGGAGAAATAAACATTGTTAGGATTGTTAGTATCGCCCGCAATGGCGCCATCCCCCCAGGCGGTAGCGCCATAGCCTACTGCGTTTGTATCACGACCCCAGGCAGAAGCATAATCTCCACTTGCACTTGTTTCAAACCCTTGTATCGTTGCACCATCACCAGCCGGAGATGCCCATGCCACTGGCATACTGTATCCTGAAGTCAGGTACGCGCCCAGCAGCAATGCGCACAACACCCGCGCCGCTTGTCCGCTCTTCGCGCCGCAGTTTACGGAAGTGCAATCCTTCCCGTTGCGTTTCGCGATTTCACTCACCGCCACGTAGCAGTTTCTCACTTTGCTCCAGATTACTTTGTAGATTTTGTTCATGGTAGCCTCTCCTTTGCAGCACTATGATTTTTACAAATCTGCGGTGTAACACATTTCCTTTCCTCTTCATCCGCAGATTCCATTAACAAACGAATCTTAAATATGAGAAACACAATGGATTCTTCCCAAACGGTTCACGGTAACACTGAAATCTGACACATACGGAAAATAACATACTTATCTATTAAAAATTATACAACGGTTTTCTGACGATTTACACCTCTCCGCTTCATTTGTCATTGACAATTTTTTGGACAAAAATGACACTTTTGTCAACAGTTTGTCGTTTTTTAATCCCAGCAAAGCAGGATGGTTACTTGCCTGGCAGCACATTTTCAAATGTCGCAAACTTTATTGAACTAAAGCGTTTCGCGGGCAGGAGGGAGGGGCTTGACGGCTTCTTTGTTTTCTGTTTTTATGTTACACTGGTAACAGACAGATATGACTTACGGTTTCTACAAAATAGGATGTTCCCCTTGCGCGTCGCATACGCCGGAAAGGATACGCTCATGAAACATCTCATTGCAGATAAGCTGAATTTTTTGATGAAGGCCACCGCCACCAGGAACAATATGCTGAGCCGGGCCCTTGCCTTTGATGCGTCTCACATCAGCCGCATCCGGAACGGCGAGCGGGGCCTGCCCAGTCATCGCGAATTTATTCTGCCGGCCGCCGGCTTTTTCGCCCGGGCGGTACGCACGGCGTCCCAGAAGCGGGTTCTGGCCGCACAGCTCTGCCCCGGCAAGCCCTGGCCGGAATCGGTGGAAGCTGCCACGCGTTTGATTGCCCGCTGGCTGGGGGAAGGCAGGCAGACCGATCACGATGAATGGAATCTTTATCTGGAACAAGCAGACCCGAATGCATTACCGGCTAACGGTACGGGTGCTTCTGCGGAGGCTTACGTCACAAACTACTATCCGAGCGACGAGGGCAAGCGCCAGTGCGTCCTCCGTTTTCTGACAGACCTGGTTGCAACGGAAGAACCGGTGACGCTGCTGCTCCATTCGGAAGAACGCATGGAATGGATCTACAAGAACCCGGATTTTGCAAAACAATGGGGCGCGTTGCTGGTCACGCTGCTGCAACGCGGCAGCCGGATCGTCATCGTCCACACCATCAACCGTTCCTTTGAGGAAATGGTGGAGGCCGTGTCTAAGTGGGCGCCCCTGTATGCCGCCGGCGCCATTGAACCCTATTACACCTCCCGACTGCGGGACAACGTGTTCCAGCGCACCCTGTTCATCGCCAAAGGAAAATCGGCCATCATGGCCCACAGCACCGGCAACCCCGGGGTAAACCGGCTGAATATTCTCACCAACGATCCGGTGGCGGTCAATGCGCTGGAGCAGGAGTTCAATGATTTCCTGGCTATGTGCCAGCCGCTCATGCAGATTTTTACCCCGTCCAGTTTCCTGAAGATTATTCCGGTGCTGGGCACGTTCCGCAAAGCAAAGGACCCCCTTATGCAGTTACACATCACCCCGTCCCTGATCACCCTGCCGGACGCCGTGGCGGAAAGTCTGTCCGCCCGGCCCGGCTGCCAGGATTTCAGCGAGTACCTGGCCAATCATAAGAAGTGGCTGTTTCTGCGGGGCAAGGCTCCTGCCGGCGACATTAAGGATATCATCTGCCTGCCGGAGATCTCCACTGTACTGGAGGGAAAAGTGCCGGTACCCCTCTCCGTCATGTTCGGGCTGCCGCCGCTGTTTTATACGCCGGAAGAGTATCTGCAGATCCTGACCAGTGCGTTGCAGTGGATGAAATCATCCAAATCCTATCAGGCCGTCGTGCTGCCGCCGGGCGCCATCGATCCCGTCAGCGGCCGGCCCCTGTCGCCCACCTATTCCATTGTGAGCAGTCCGGTCGGCGTGTTGCTTTTCAGTACCCAGTCCCCTTCCGTCATGTTCTACACCAGGGAACTGTTCATGATCTCTTCCTTCGGGGAATACCTGAACCGGATGATCAAAGATGCGCCTGCGCCGGAAGAATCCATGGACAGGCTGCAGCAGTATATTGATAAATTGAAAAGCGCGATGGAAACGAAAAAAGACAAATGAAAAAGGACAGGTGAACAAAATACGATAGTTCCCTAATCCAAATCGTCCGTCCGGTCACGTTACGTGGCCGGGCATTTTTCTTTAGCGCAAATACAAAACCACTCCTATATAGCAAAAAAAAGCAGCCTGCCATTTCTGACAGACTGTTTTCACAGTTTTATTGCATTTCAGAGTAACGCAGCACGCAAAATGTGATATAATAAATTATTACAGATTAAATCTGATTCTTTGCAAAACATTCAAGGAGTACCTATCATGTTTTTTAAATCATATTTGCCCAAACAATATCTGGCTGCAGCCATCGTCGCATCCCTGTTGCAGGGCGTTGTGACCGCTGCTCCCGTGTTTGCGGAAACGGCCGCGAAAACTGAAGCAACGGTTACGCAGGAAGTAACAACTACGCAAGAAGTAATAACTGCTCAGGACACTGCGTCTGCGAAAGAACCAACAGTTACAAAGGAACCGGCGTCTGCACAGGAACCCATGCAGAACAACGCATCGGCGGCAGCAGATACAACGGCTGCACAGGCAGATACCACAGAACAGAATACGGTCGATCATTCTGCCGAATTCAAACCGATTCAGAACGAATTCCTGAAAGAGGGAGAAGGCATTCCCGGCAGTGAAGTTCCTTATCAGAGTGAAAGAACCCTCTCAAGAGATGAATGGAAAACAATAGCTCAACTGGAAAAAGACATCCGGATACTCCAGCGGGAACGCGAGGAGTTTTTCATAAAACGCGCAAAAGAAAAAGCGGATAAAGAAAAAGCGTTTACCAATGCGTTTAAGGGCAGACAGGAATACAGTATCGAGTTTAATCCGGAGGATTATTCGACAAAAACAATGAATGCTAACGGCGAAGACGTAACCTTCCGTGCCTACGAGCATCTTGTATACGTGAAAAAGCCGTATGATCCGGAAAGCCAGATGCTGAGCATTTATATTCCGGAAGCGTACCTGAAAGGCGGAACCGTCAACGGCTTTACCGCAGAAACGGCACCCATCTTTATGCCGAACGGCGTGGACGGGTATATGCCGGGAACCATTGTAGAACCACAGGAAGATTCCCGCTATGGCGGAGCCAATGCCGCGTTATATGCGCTGAGCAACGGTTACGTGGTGGTCTCCCCTGCCATCCGGGGCCGGTCCCTGAAGCATAAAAACGGCTATGAAACCGGAAAAGCGCCTGCATTGATTGTCGATTACAAAGCCGCCGTACGTTTTGTGCGATTCAACCGCAAGGCCGGGCGCATTCCCGCCGGCGATACGGAAAAGATCATCGCCAGCGGTACCAGCGCGGGAGGAGCGTTGTCAGCATTATTAGGGGCAACGGGAAATGCAAAAGATTATGATCCCTATCTCAAAGAAGTGGGCGCAGCTAAAGAACGGGACGACATTTTTGCATCCATGGCCTACTGCCCTATCACCAATCTGGAAAATGCAGATATGGCCTACGAGTGGATGTTCCATAACGCGAATGAGTATTACAACGCAGGCCCGGCCAGAAGAATGCCGCCTGCCGACAGCAACGCTGCACCCGAAGGTAACGTACAGAACCGTCCGGCCAACGCTCCGGCGGAAGCAATTCAAGGCACAGCCATCACGCCGGAACAGAAAGAGATTTCCGCAGAATTAAAAGTAAAATTTTCGGAATATCTGAATTCCCTTAACCTTCGCGATTCCATCGGCAACCGGCTGAACCTGGCGCCGGACGGATACGGTCTCTTCCGCGAATTCATTGAGTCCCTGTATCTGGAGGCAGCCCAGAACGCCATTGACACCGGAGAAGATATCAGCAAGACGCCCTGGGTCACTGTCAGTGAAGGAATGGCAGTCCATATGGATTTTGACAAATACATTGCCGCGGTAAAACGTCTGAAAGGCGTTCCCGCATTTGATGCCTTTGACATGACAACGGGCGAGAACAATGAATTCGGTACCTATGATATTGCAAACAAACATTTTTCACGCTATGCGCTGGAACACAGCCAACTTGTAACGGTTCCGAAGGAAGAAGAAGAAAAAAAGATAGCAGAAGAAAAGGCGCGTCAGTACAGTCTGAAAACTCCTGTTGAAAAACGACAGTTGCGGAAAGCCAATCTGGAAGAACAAATGGAAAAGGATAAACTGGACCTTTCCCAATACATGGCCAACGGGCTGGTTGTAAAAATGATGAACCCCATGCGCTATATCGGGAACCCTGGTGTGCAGACCGCACCGCACTGGCGGATTCGCCACGGCGCACTGGACAGAGATACCGCTCTCGCCATTCCGGCTATGCTGGCGGTCAAGCTGAAGAACAGTGGCAAGAAAGTTGACTTCAAGGTAGCCTGGGGCTACGGCCACGCCGGCGATTACGATCTGCCGGACCTGTTTGCGTGGACAGACCGCATCTGCAAAATCAAAGACAAAGCAGACGCAATTTTAAAAGAAGAACAGATGAAAGCGAAAGCAAAAGCAGAAGCAAAAGAATAAATAAGTAAATAGGCACAAATAAAAGAAGAAACACTAATAACGGAACAAACACAAACAAAAGGAACAGGCTTATATAAAATAGAACAGGCATAAGCAAAACATAGGAACCGATTGCGCAGAGGAAGCGCTGATTAAATGAGTTCGTGCGATGGCCGAGGGCTTTTTGCGAATGAGCAGGAAATGGCTCGAAGGCGAAGCGGTGCTTCGTCAAGAGACATTGACACAGTCATTCACAAAAAGCACCGGCAAGCGTACGGATGAATTAATCAGCACTTCCTCTTTCCATGAGATGAAATGTGCCGTCATGGCGAGACTGTCTGAGGGGCGAAGCCCCGAGTTTCGAAGCCATAGGCGAATGAGTCCATAGAATAGCAATCGGTTCCGTTTTTGCGGTGCCTGTTCTTTTTATATTGCCATTTTTTTTGATTGAATCTATTGCTTTGAGTTACATCAAAAGCTAATTTACTCAACGTCTTTCTTCAGCGCCGGCGGCGTAATAGGTTCCTTGTCAATAACGCGCACAACCAGCAACGTGATGGTGCAGATAATCCATTCAAAGTAAATGGGATGCGGCAGAATCCGCACCGACGGGAATATCTGCCAGGCCAGAAGTCCGATAAGCCCTACCAGCGTGGTATAAAACGCCGTGTTGCGACGGCACAGATCCGGCGCAAACATGGTAGCCAGAAAAACAAGCGTGAAAGCTGTGGTCAGGCTCAGTCCCGTCAGCATCATCTTCACGATGCCCACCGCGTTGAAAGCCATCCACAGGGTCACCAGACCTACCGCGAAAATGATGAAGCGGCTGGCCTTCATGTATTTATCCGGGGTGATGTCCGGATTAAAAAAGCGTTTGTAAATATCCTGCGCAATCAGCGTACCGGCCCCCAGCAAGATGGTGCAGGCTGTGGAAACATCCGCCGCCCACAGGGCCGCCAGGGTAATGCCGGACGAAAACGGATCCAGGCTCATGATAATCTGAGGCAATGCCAGCGTGGGATTGATATCCGGATACTGGGCCTTGGCCGCCATACCCAACACAGCGGAGAAGAAACCGATGGGGAAAATGATGAGGCCGCCCAGGATAAAGCCGTTCCGGGCCGCGCTTTCCGATTTGGAGCTGGTGGCAATCTGCACCGGCGCGCCGCTTACAGTCTGGGTCATCATGACGATGATCCAGCCCATCAGCATGGCCATGGTCAGGCCGCCGAAAGGATCCGCCCAGTCAAAAGGCATAGGCGGCAGCTTGGCCACGATGCCCGCCATCCCGCCGTCACGGATCAGAATCTTCACCATACAAAAGATGATGCCAAGGTAAATGATTAGCACGCTCAATACGCTGGACAGGCCCGAGGACCACATGCCGCCGATGACCGTGATACCGATAAACACAACGGCGCTGGTGATCATGCCCGTCTTCATGGTGAAAACGTCAGGCATCAGGGTGGAAAGGATGGAACCGCCCGCCACATACTGCAGCGAAGTGATGCAGGATAAAATGATGGCCAGGCCGATGACGCTGATGATGCGCGCCTTTTTGTCGTAGCAGCGTTCAAACAGTTCCGGCACCGTAGTGCATTCCAGGGTGCGGTACTTGCCCGCCGCCACCAGGCCCATGAAGATGGCGCCGATGGACCAGGCTCCGTTGTACCAGCCGGCAGACAAGCCGATGCGGGTAGCGCTTTCCGCCACGCCTACGGTGGAAGCCGCGCCCACCGCCATGCCGGTGACGCTGACGGCGATCAGCAGCGCGCCAAACTTGCGGCCCGCGAACTGATATTCCGTGGCGCTGGCCTCTGCCCTCCTCTTCACATAGAATGAAATCGCGAACAGCATCGCCACATACAACACAACAATCATCAATTGAATTGACATGATAAAACAACCTCTCTTATTCCGCCAAACTATCTCCGGCGTTTTCTGCAAAACCACGCGGCAGTTCACGACATGAACATCTCCAGGGAAGAAAGCATCGTGCAGGTAGAGAAGTTCTTCCCCGGCATAGGTTAAAAATTCTGCGCCAATTCGCTCCGCAGCGTGTATATACAGGTATTGTATCATAAATATGTAAAAAGAGGAACCGCCAAACTGCGATTATTTTATCTGACAGGCGCAATTTCAAAAAACATCTTGTAACTTCCTGCCGGTTTGTGCTAAAATTTAGAGTGTGTTAATTGAAAATAACCGGACTTCCTATGCAGGTTCATAAAGTCCGGTTATAGAAAAAAGGAGAAAAGAACATGAAAGAATACAAACCCTTTAAATCCGGAAAAGTCCGGGAGCTGTACGATCTGGGCGACAGTCTGGTCATGGTCTGCACGGACCGTATTTCCGCGTTTGATGTAATTTTGAAAGACCCGGTGCCGGAAAAAGGCGCCGTGCTGAACAAGATGTCCAAGTTCTGGTTTGATTTCACCAAAGACATCGTGCCGAACCACATGCTTTCCATTGACACGAAAGACATGCCGGAATTCTTCCGGACTCCGGAATTTGAAGGCCGCAGCATGAAGACCCAGAAGCTGGAAATGCTGCCCGTAGAGTGCGTGGTGCGCGGCTACATCACCGGCAGCGGCTGGGAAAGCTATAAAAAAGAAGGCAAAATCTGCGGCATCGAACTGCCGGAAGGCCTGAAGGAATGCCAGAAATTACCGGAACCCCTCTTCACTCCTTCCACGAAAGCGCCGGTAGGCGAACACGACATGAACATCTCTATGGAAGAAGGCATCGTGTGGGTGGAGAAATTCTTCCCCGGCAAAGGCAAAGAGTACATGGAAAAACTCCGCGACCTGACCCTCACCCTGTACAAAAAATGCGCGGACTATGCGCTGGAGCGCGGCATCATCATCGCCGACACCAAATTTGAATTCGGTCTGGATGAAAAAGGAAACATCGTGCTGGCCGACGAAATGCTGACCCCCGACAACAGCCGCTTCTGGCCCCTGAAGGGTTACGAAGCCGGCAAGTCCCAGCCTTCTTACGACAAACAGTTTGTACGCGATTACCTGAAAGCCAACAACGCGGAAATCCTGCCCCAGGATATTATTGAAAAGACCATTGCTAAATACAAAGAAGCTTACGAACTGCTCACCGGCAAGAAGTTCGCGTAAGAATAACTTCACAAGTTTCTTGTAATAAAACGGAAAACGCCGACTGTATCTCATGCGCGATACAGCCGGCGCTTTTTTACGCGGCGTAACCATATTTATTTAAGGAGACGCTGATTAAATTTTATAAAAGCCTTCTCCGCCAAAATCTTTCCACATTCTGTACATATCCAAATAGTTTTCTTTTATGAATCTTTGGATAATGTTTATTTCACGTTCAGTAAGATCCCCTCTCTTTTTTAAAACAGTACTTCCGTCTTCTCTTACAAAAAACTTTGCAGAATTCGCTTCTGTCAAATGTTTATCACTGGCATGGACATGCATCGCCTCTACAATACACTGCGCCGTAAAATAAAGATAATGATCGGCAATCCTGAATCTGTAGTACTTTGGCATATCAAACCTCCATAAACTGCAGATTTCTCTTACAGAGGTCCAATACTATTTTTTGTTCAATAGGATCCATGTTGGTTTCAATTATTTCCCCTTCTTTATTAACCACCATGGCGCATTCCGAATGGTCAAGATTCAAAATGCTGACCAAACCATCTTCTCTTTCTGTAAACGCATACCCGTTCACTATGAATTTAGCGTTGTCAGCAATTCGCTGTAATTCTTTTTCAGGCATATTCAATCCTCACTTCTTTAATAGGCGATAAAAACACATGCTTATCCATATATAAGCCTTCAAGAACCGGTATCAGGTCAATATATTCTTCCACTTCTTCCTGTTGATGTTTGTATTTCGCCATAACTTCCAAATATCCATCATCCCATAGCATAACCTTGGTATATTTTTCCAAACCATCGCAGGTACGAAACGTTAGCGTGATGCCACCATGCGAAAAAGTAGTATAGCGGTCAAAACTGCTTAATATGGCAACACTATTCTCTTTGTTATTGTCAGGAATCATATTCTGGTTTCTCATTATTAAACCATCCTTACATCGTCTTCTGTGTATTTAGACATTTTTAATGTAATTTCTCAAAGCTATTATAACATATAGGACTAACGTACGTGAATATATTTTGGAAGATAAAAGAAAACGCAGCGACAACACTGCGTTTTTCTTTATAATGATCATATTCTTACTTAATCAGTCCGTGCCATTCCTGCAGGGACAGCACTTCGCTGTTTCCGTGTTTGTTCATCTGGTTGATGCCTTCCGCAGCAGCCTTGGCCGCCACCATGGTGGTAATGTAAGTGACCCGATGCTTGATGGCCCCCTTCCGCAGGTAGCTGTCGTCATGGGCTGCCGTCTTGCCGGCCGGCGTGTTCACGATCAGCTGAATCTTGCCGTTGATGATCCAGTCCTCAATGTTAGGCTGGCCTTCGTAGATCTTGTTGACCCGTTCCACAGGAATGCCCGCTTCACTGATCAGTTTCGCTGTTCCTTCCGTAGCGATGATTTTGAAGCCGTCTTCATAGAAAGCTCTGGCAACCGGCACCGCTTCCTCTTTATCCCCGTCGCTGATGGAAAGCAGTACGGTACCTTGTAAGGGTAGTACCGCTTTGGCGCCTTCCTGCGCCTTGAAGTAAGCTTCGCCCACGGTTTCGGCCAGACCCAGCACTTCGCCGGTAGAACGCATCTCCGGTCCCAGGATGGGATCCACTTCCGGGAACATGTTAAAGGGGAACACGGCTTCTTTTACACCGTAATACGGAATCTTACGTTCTTTCAGTTCCGGCACCGGCGACGGACGCCCGGTCAGGGAACCGGTAATGATATCCGTTGCCAGCGGTACCATGCGGATGCCGCAGACTTTGGATACCAGCGGTACGGTACGGGACGCGCGGGGGTTGGCCTCAAGCACGTACACCTTGCCGTCTTCGATGGCGTACTGCATGTTCATGAGGCCTACTACGTTCATCTCTACCGCAATCTTGCGGGTATATTCTTTAATGGTCTTCAGATTTTCTTCCGAAATCTGCCGGCTGGGCAGGATGCAGGCGCTGTCGCCGGAATGGATGCCGGCCAGTTCGATATGTTCCATGACCGCAGGCACAAAGGCGTCCCTGCCGTCAGAGATGGCGTCCGCTTCACATTCCAGCGCGTTGTGCAGGAACCGGTCGATGAGGATGGGCCGGTCCGGGGTTACGCCGATGGCCGCCGCCATATAGTCTTTCATCTGCTCGTCGTCGTGGACCACTTCCATGCCCCGGCCGCCCAGTACAAAGGACGGGCGCACCATGACCGGATAACCGATGCTGTGGGCCAGTTCAATGGCCTGTTCCACCGTGCTGGCCATACCGGATTCCGCCATGGGAATGCCCAGCTTGTCCATGACTTTGCGGAACTGGTCCCGGTCTTCCGCCAGGTCGATGACTTCCGGCGTGGTACCCAGAATGTTCACGCCCTCTTCTTTCAGCTTGGCCGCCAGGTTCAGCGGAGTCTGCCCGCCGAACTGGGCGATGACGCCTACCGGTTTTTCCTTATAGTAAATGCTTAACACGTCTTCCAGCGTCAGGGGTTCAAAGTACAGTTTATCGGAAGTATCGTAGTCGGTGGATACGGTTTCCGGGTTGCAGTTGACAATGATGGTCTCAAAGCCCAGCTTCTTCAGGGACATGGCCGCATGGACGCAGCAGTAGTCGAACTCAATACCCTGGCCGATGCGGTTGGGGCCGCCCCCCAGGATCATGATCTTCTGTTTATCGGTTACCGGGTTGTTGTCCGGCGCGTTATAGGTGGAATAGAAGTACGCGTTGTCCTGGGTGCCGCTCACATGGACGCCGTCCCAGGCTTCCACCACGCCGATCTTTTCCCTTGCGTGACGGATATCGTCTTCGGATACGTTCAGGATCTCGCTGAGGTATTTATCGGAGAAGCCGTCCTTTTTGGCCTGGGCCAGGGCTTTCGCGGGAGGCACCGTGCCTTTATACTGCAGCAGGGCTTCCTCCTCCTCCACCAGTTCTTTCATCTGCTCCACAAAGTAATGCTTCACCCAGGTGATGTCGAAGATCTCGTCTACCGTAGCGCCTTTGCGCAGGGCTTCGTACATCTGGAAGTAACGTTCGGAGGAAGGCGTGCGCAACAGGTTCAGCAGTTCTTCTTTGCTGAGTGTATCAAAATTCTTCACATGTCCCAGACCGTAACGTCCCTTTTCCAGAGAACGGATGGCTTTCTGGAACGCTTCCTTGTAATTTTTGCCGATGCTCATGACTTCGCCCACGGCGCGCATCTGGGTACCCAGTTTGTCATCCACGCCCTTGAACTTTTCAAAAGCCCAGCGGGCAAATTTTACGACAATGTAATCTCCGTCGGGCACGTACTTGTCCAGGGTGCCGTACTTGCCGCAGGGCAGGTCTTTTAAGGTCAGCCCGCTGGCCAGCTTGGCAGATACCAAGGCGATGGGGAAACCGGTGGCCTTGGATGCCAGGGCGGAAGACCGGGATGTACGGGGATTGATTTCAATGACAATGATACGGCCGTCTTTCGGGTTCCGGGCAAACTGCACGTTGGTGCCGCCGATGACGCCGATATGTTCCACGATTTTATACGCCTGACGCTGCAACTCCTGCTGCACGTCTTCCGGAATGGTCAGCATGGGCGCGGTACAGAAGGAGTCGCCGGTATGCACGCCTACCGGATCCACGTTCTCGATGAAGCAGACCGTGATCATGTTGTTGTCCTTATCCCGGACCACTTCCAGTTCCAGTTCTTCCCAGCCCAGGATGGATTCTTCCACCAGCACCTGACCGATGATACTGGCCTGCAGGCCCCGGGCGCAGACGGTTTTCAGTTCTTCTTTATTGTAAACCAGGCCGCCGCCGGCGCCGCCCATGGTATAGGCCGGGCGCAGCACCACCGGATAGCCTAACTCGTCGGCAATGGCCAGGGCTTCTTCCACACTGTAGGAAACCTCGCTGCGGGCCATGCCGATGCCCAGCTTGTTCATGGTCTCTTTAAATTCAATGCGGTCTTCGCCCCGTTCGATGGCGTCTACCTGCACGCCGATGACTTTAACGCCGTATTTATCCAGCACGCCGGCTTTGTACAGTTCGGCGCACAGGTTCAGGCCGGACTGCCCGCCTAAGTTCGGCAGCAGCGCGTCCGGACGTTCTTTCGCGATAATCTGCTCTACCCGCTCCACGTTCAGCGGTTCGATATAGGTTTTATCCGCCATCTCCGGATCCGTCATAATGGTGGCTGGGTTGGAATTCACCAGTACGATCTCATAGCCCAGGCTTCGCAGCGCCTTGCAGGCCTGGGTACCGGAATAGTCAAACTCGCAGGCCTGGCCGATGACGATGGGGCCGGACCCGATGATCATTACTTTATGGATATCTGTTCTCTGTGCCATACTTCTCTCCCCTGTATGAATTTAAAAAACAAAAAACAATTTTGCTCTAACGTTTATTTTACCATATTTACTATTAAAAAATCCAGCGCAAAGAAAAAGTGCGGAAGAATTACTACCGCACTTTTAAAGGAGACGCTGATTAAATGAGTTTGTGCGATGACCGAGGGCTTTTTGCGACTGACAAGGAAATGGCCCGAAGGCGCAGCCGTAGCTGCGTCAAGGGACATTGACGCAGTCAGTCACAAAAAGCACCGGTCAGCGTGCAGACGAATTAATCAGTGTTTCCGTAAACCTAAATGATGGCAATCAGCCGGTCCCGGGCGTCTGTCACTTTCTTATAGGCTTCTGTATAATCCCGGTCTTCCCCGGCCCGCAACGGCTCCACGATTTCACATATGGCGTCGTATAAGGGATCCAGCGCCAGGTTCCCGGCAACGCCTTTTAACGCATGGGCCGCTTCAAAGGCCTCTTTCAGATCCTTTGCTTCCAGCGCTTTGCCTAATTTATCAAAGTTCGCATCATTGACGCTGGCTGTAATCATTTTAAAATAAAAGGCCTCCATGTTGCAGCATCTTGCCAGACCTTCATTGGTTTTCACGCCATACTCTTTTAATGATTCCATTGACAGCATAATTACACATTTCCTTTCTGCAATCCTTGCATTCTTTCCTTTTGCAACAGCGGTCAGCCGGGTTCAGCAGTTCTGTTGCAGCAGCTTCTCAAACTCCGCCGCAGGCATGGGCCTGCCAAAATAATAACCCTGGATCATATCGCAGCCGATCGCCTTCAGGTAATCAGCCTGTTCTTTATCTTCCACGCCTTCCGCGATCACGGGCACCTTCATCACTTTGGCAAAGTCGATGATCAGCCGTATCATGGCATCCATGATTTCGTCATTGCCCGCATTCCGCTGGAAGAATTTCATATCCATCTTTAATACATTGATAGGCATCCTGGATAGCATGTTCAGCGAAGAATAGCCGCTGCCGAAGTCATCCATCTCAATTTTAAAACCATGATCCCTGAGATTCCGTACCACGGAAAGAATCGTTTCCGTATCGGCAGCACAGACAGATTCTGTAATCTCCAGGGCCAGGTCGCGGAACGTGAGGCCGTGCCGGTCAATGATCTGCTCTATCTCGAGCAATAGATTGGGTGAATACAGGTCAACACGGGACACATTCACGGAGATGGGGAAATTGAAAGAATACTTATCTTTCCATTCCTTCATCTGACGGGCCACTTCTTCCCAGATATACAGGTCCAGCTTGTAAATCAGCCCGTTCTGTTCAAACAGCGGGATAAACTTGCTGGGGGAGATCATCCCGCCTTCCGTCTTGCTCTGCCACCGCACCAGCGCCTCGGCCCCTGCCAGCCGCGGCGTGTCGCCGGTCATATCATACTTGGGCTGGTAGTATGTGATAAATTCCCGCTGCTTCAGGGCATCCTCCATGGCCGAAATGTATTTCTGGGACTCCAGCTGCTGACGGTGGGATACTTCGTCATACACCTCGTAAAGATGGGAGTAATTATCTTTTGCCTTGTCGCAGGCAATATGCGCTCTGTCAAACCGTGTCAACACATCGATGGTCTGGTCAGCGTTTTCATAAATCCCAATCCGGAGACGGATGTGGGCATTACCCAATGCCTCGTTCACCGCTTCGTTCAATTGGGTTACAAACGCATCATAATCCGGCAGATGGTCCTGGTAAATCAGGAACGTATCCGCATTGGGACGGCAGACGAGGCCGTTGTTTTTACGTACCATATCCACCAGGATCTCGGCAATTTTAATCAGTACCTTGTCCCCAAACGCTTTGCCGTACAATCCGTTGATCAGTTTAAACCGATCGATATCCAATGCGAGCGCATCTTTTTCCCCTGCAATGTTTCGGTCAAGCTGCTCGCAATACCGATAGAAAAAGTCCCGGGCATACAGTCCCGTCAGCGCGTCTTTTTCCGCAACTTCAATAAACTCGCTGTCTTCCGCCATTTTGATTGCGTTGGCTACCCTGGCCCGGAGTACTTCCGGCATGTCGTACGGTTTGGCGAAAAAGTCGCTGGCCCCTTCCTGCAGGCACTGCACCTCTTCTTCTTTAACCCCTGTGGCAACCAGCACCGGAATACGGGACGTAAGCGGATCCGCTTTCATCGTCTTCAAAAGAGTGCGCCCGTCCATATTCGGCATGTTCAGATCCAGCAAAACAGCAGAAAGGTTCCTGTAGTTTTCCTGTACGAACTTCAGCGCTTCCACGCCATCGACGGCATAGGCAATCTGATACTGGGGTCCCATGATGTTGCCCAGGATCAGCCGGTTAATTTCCTCGTCGTCCACAATCAGGACAAGGCGACGGACATTCCCCACTATGTCTCCGATGCTTGAAAACTTACGTTTATTCCTGCCCATAGCAAATCTCCCTGAGTTCTTTTTTGCTGTCAGCCGGCAGCGTATCACTGTAGTATCAATCCATTAAAAAATGTAAAACAATGGTTCTTACCATGCAACACTGCAAGGCGCATTATCCTTCTTTGCATTTGGTCAGGGCCACGGTTCCGGAGCGTGTGATTTCTACTATTTTTATATGGTTGATGCTGTCCAGGAAAATCTGCGCCCGCTCCGGCGTATCACAGATCTGGATTGTCATCATGTTGTTGCCCATGTCGATGATCGTTGCGTTCATCACCGCGCAGTTATCAATGATGTCCCTGCGGTTGTCTCTCGTGTATTTCACTTTGATCAGCATCAGCTCGCGGCAGACCGCTTCTTTTTCATCAAAGGTCTTGACTTTGATTACGTCGATCTTTTTATTCAGCTGCTTTTCGATCTGCTCCTGGGTATGATCGTCCCCCGTGCTGACGATGGTCATATTGGATATAGCCGTATCTTCCGTTTCGCCTACCGCCAGGGAATCAATGTTGAAGCAGCGTCTCCAGAACAAACCGGAAACCTTGCAGAGAACACCGGACTGGTTTTTTACTAATACATTATAAATTCGTTTCATGTCAGGCCACCTCGTTCGGATCTACATCACACTGGAGCAATACAGATTCATCTTTTTCCAGGAACGCTTTGATGGTTTCCTCCATCTTCTTTTCGTCATTCAGGTGCAGGAACTTCATCCCGTAGGCCGCCGCGATGGATTCCAGGTCCGGGCTGCCGGTCAGGTCGATGACGGAGAACCGGTCTTTATAGTTAAAGTGCTGGAACTGCCGTACCAGGCCCAGTACATTGTTGCGAATTACGGCAATCTTCACCGGTACTTTGTACTGGCGCATGGTTCCCAGTTCCATCATGCACATCTGGAAGCCGCCGTCACCGCAAACGGCAACCACCTGCCGGGACGAATCGCCTACCTTGGCGCCCATGGCCGCTGGTACGGAGTAACCCATGCAGCCCATGCCGCCGGTGGTGAAGAACCGGCCATCCCGGATGATGCAGTTGGCACAGGACCAGAGCTGGTTCTGTCCCACGTCCGCCACATACACCGCGTTCTTATCCATGGCATCGGACAGCGCATGGATAAAGTGTGTCGGGTCCACGGTTCCCGGCGTTATCACCAGGTCCGCTTTGGCTTTTTTGGCAGCTTCCGCTTCTTCGCGGTAGCCGGCCAGGGTAGCCAGCCATTCTTCCGTTGCCGGACGGATCTCTTCTTTATCCAAATCCATGAACACGTGCTTCAAATCGCCTACCAGCGGAATGGAAGGACCTGCGTTCTTTCCGATTTCTGCCGGGTCTACGTCGATATGGACCAGCACCTTGTTGTCCTCGATTTCATTGGGACGGGCAATGGAACGATCCGCCACCCGGGCGCCGGCCAGCAGGATCATGTCCGCCTGGTTCATGGCCCGGTTGCCGTAGGCCTGTCCGTTATTGCCTACCATGCCGAAAAACATGGGGTGTTCCGTAGGCATGGTTCCCAGGCCCATCATGGTGGAAACCACCGGGATCCGATGCTTATCCGCAAAGGCACGAATCACATCCGCCGCGCCGCTTAAGTGGGCGCCGCCGCCGGTACAGATCAGGGGGCGTTTGGCCTTTTTCAGTTCCCGTACCACCTTGTCGATCTGTTTCGGATTCCCCTTGACCGTGGGTTTATAGGACGGCATGGAAAGGTTGTCTGGATATTCAAACTTGTTTATTTTCTGATTCTGAATATCAATGGGGAAATCAATCAGCACCGGCCCTTTCCGTCCTGTGTTGGCAATGTGGAACGCTTCTTTCACGACGTAAGGCACATCCTCCGCCTTACGGATGATGTAACTGTATTTAACAAAGGATTCGCATGCGCCGGAAATATCCGCTTCCTGGAACACATCGCTTCCCATGAGTCGGCTGTCTACCTGTCCGGTGATGACCACCAGCGGGATGCTGTCCGCGTAGGCCGTGGCAATACCGGTGATCACATTGGTGGCGCCGGGGCCGCTGGTAACCGCTACCACGCCCACCTTCCCGGTCAGGCGCGCATAGCCGCTGGCCGCGTGGGCCGCATGCTGTTCGTGGCGCACCAGAATCGTTTTGATGTCCGCGTTCAGAATACTGTCATAAAAAGGACAGATAGCAACGCCCGGATAGCCGAATACATATTCTACGTTTTCCAATTCCAGACACTTTACAATTGCGTCCGCACCATTCATGTTGGTTCCCCCTCGCTTATTTAATATATTATTACATGCTGACTTATCACGGTTTCCAATTTTCCACAATCGGAATGATGACATCATATCTTCTCTGGAAGAAGTTCAGCGTGGAATTCATGCAGCGTTTCCGCAGATTCGCCGTATCGCCGAACCGCTTGTAGAAATCAGGCATCAGCGGTCCCCACATTTTATCGTAGAAATCCATTTTATCCCTGACTTTATCATAGCTAAAGTTCTGTGAACCGATTTTCTTCAGGGAAGACAAAAACATATCATAGAAGTTTTCATTTTTTATTGCCGCCGCAAACAGCGGGAATTTCTTCCGGACCATGGCGAAATGATCCGTATTGGCGGAAGTCGATTTTTCATCGTAATGTCCCGCGCTGTAATCCAGATCGTGCAATATATACTGCCAACGGCCGCCGTTATAGGACTTGTCCCTGGTGCGCCAGATGATATGGTTATGATCCGGTTCACAGTCTGCATTGCCGATGTAAACCTGCAACGCAAAATAATCCGCCATGGACTGTACGTCCACCACATCACAGAACTGACGATAGATGTCCGGATCTGTCAGGTCCTTATCCTTAAAGGCCTTCATCTCTTCATACAGACGCAGGTCTTCCTTTTCGCCTACATCCAGCTCCGCTTCCTTGATGACGATCAGGTTCTTTTCATCCACCCCGTACCGGTCTTTCATCATGTTAGCTGTCGTAATCTCGCACAGTGCATAGGGTCCCCAGTATTCCCCGTTCAAGAATACAACAGCCGGACGGTTCCGTAACACGGTATATTTTCCGCCTTTGGCCAGGTCCTGCAGCATGACATCCTTAAATTTCGTATACTGGGAGTCGTCGCCGCCGTTCCGCAGCCCGAACCGCTTAAAATCCTCTTCTTTATCATCAAAAAGTGCGAAATGAAGCGTTTTCGGTCCATAGGTATCTCTGAAATACAGTGTAAAGGACTTCTGGTTCTGTCTCCGGGACATGCCGCCCCGGATCCGCAAACCGGCGTCCAGTTCAATGGCCGGTTTCTCGCCGGTCGTATACAACTGCAGCTGGCAGGGACGTTCCCACTTCTTACCGTGCTGACTGCTGTTCGTTTCGGCCTTCCACCATTCCTGGCCCGCGATGATCTTCTTTCCGGCATCTGTCTGCTTCCACGCGTCATATATGGCTCCGGGAGCCATAATGCCAGTTTTGTAATCCAGCAGGTTCTTCGGGTCTGTAGTAATCGAAACGACCGTACAGTTCGGGAAACGGTCCGCCAACTTGTCCTGCATCAGGAAGTAGACCATGGTGCGGGGCTCTTTGACCACCGCGCCCTTCCCGTCGACCAGCGACGCATTCAGCACTACGCCCACCGGCAGTTCATTGCTCTCGTACAGGACAGAATTATAAAACTCCGGGGTCAGCATCAGCTTTTTGTGATCCATAAGGTAACCGGACATCCCGCCGTTCAGTGTGACTTCCACTTCCGCCTTGCCGCTGGCATCCTTAGCCGTCGGCTTCGTCCCGTTTGTCGTATAAGCGATGGTATATCCCGCCGGTGCTTTCATGCGCACCTTCAGTTCCGGCGTATGATAGACTCCGGATTCCTGTGAAAAGGCAATGCCGTTATCCTGTTTATGCAATATCTGGGTTTTCACCTGTTGGGGTTTTGGTTCCTGTTTATTCGTTTCACTCTGACAACCCGCCAGAAGGAAAAAGCTCACAGCGAAAAGAATATACAGTGTTTTTTTCAGTCTGAGCTTCCACATAGAAGCGTCCTCCTGCGATATATATGTTACCTTATAATATACTACTTTTTTAGGAATTTGAAAAGGTTATATTATATTTCACTGTGTTTTCAATCGTTACGGAACCTGTTCTTCGTGTATCATAAAACTTTGTATATTTCACAGGCAGGGAACCGGTACGGTGTCAGCGTGACAGGGCTTCCTGTACGATCCGCTCAATGTTCTCCGCGGAAAGGGCGCCCTGCACTCTTCCGATGATATTGCCGTTACGGTCAATCAGATAGGTGGTGGGGATGGCTCGTATATCGTATGCTTCGAACAGTTTGCCTTTCTTGTCCATCAACACAGGGTAAGCATATCCGTTTTTATCCATAAACGCTTTGATGCCGGCTTCATCTTTTTCACCGCCCAGTTTCGGTGCGGCTACGCCTAACACGATTACCGCGTCCTTACCGTCCCGGGGAGAACGTTCATACAGCTTCTGGATATCCGGCATTTCGGCCCGGCATGGCGGGCACCATGTGGCCCAGAAATTCAGGAAGACGATCTTGCCTTGGTAGTCGGCCAGAGTGTGGGTTTTACCGTATTGGTCTTTTAACGTAAACGGGATCGCAGCGACTGCGTTTTGATCTTTTTGTTCCCCTTGCGTTGCATTTTGGGTTTGCTGTTCGCTTTGGGTTTGCTTCTCATTTTGCGCTGCATCCTGCTGTGTATTTTGCGCTGCGTCCTGCTGCGGCGCGGCAGTCCCTACGCCGTCCAGTTTTCCGGTAAACAGCAGCAGCCCCAGCACGATCATCAATACGCTGCCCGCTTTTACCGTAAAGGCCATAACGCCTTTATGCTTTTTCACCAAATTCAGTACGGTTTCCGAAAACAGACCTAACAAAAGAAAGGGAATCACAAATCCCAGTGTATAAAACAAAATCATCACCATTCCTTTCTCCGGCTCCGCCGCCGCCAGAATTAAAACACTGCTGAGCATGGGGCCCACACAGGGCGTCCAGGCAAAACTGAAAACAAATCCGAAAACAAAAGCCATAACCGGAGATGCTGTCATCGTTTCAATCCGGAACGGCAGTCTCCGCTCTCTGGCCAGAACCCCCCACTCGCCCAGCAGCCCGGACTGGTACAGTCCGAACAGGATCATGAGGATCCCGCCGATACGCGTAATCAGCTTCTGCTGTTTAATTAAAGCACTGCCCGCAGCGGAAGCGCCCAGCCCCAACAGGAAAAACGCCGTGCTGATGCCCAGGACAAAAAGCAAGGTATTAAGGAGCACTTTTCCCCGGTCAAAGCGCAGGCTGCCGTCCGGGTTACGCTCCCCCGTACCGCCGGACAGATACCCGAAATACACCGGCAGCAGCGGCAGCACGCAGGGGGAAAAGAAGCTGAAGAGTCCCTGCAGGAACACGGCAATAACCGAAATATCAGAAGTTAAAACAGCATTCATGAAAAACCTCAATCCGCACTTTTCTGCAACAACCACCCCGCCGCGGCCAGGCAGAGGAACTGCAGCACCGCCATCCCCTGGGGCGGTATGGAAAAGCCTTTATAAAAGACGCCCGGCAACAGGCAGCCCGCCGCCAGACCGAACATCAGGCCCGGATACTGGGGGTTGCACCAGTGTACCAGCCGCAATGTCAACGGCATGGTCATATTAAACGCCAGAACCAGAAGCACCGCTGCCAACAGACCGGACAGTTGCAACGCAAGAAAACTTAACAGGAAAATAAATAGGATAGTCTTCGGATATCCTGCCCTGTCGCAGACAACGCCACCCAACGCTTTTCCCGCTGCAAAGACGCAGGGAAAGAGCATCACATACGGACTGGCCGCGCCGCCGCTGCCAAAGCCCCGCAGCACAATACAGCCTAACAGCAGAATCAGGCAGAGGCCGGTAAGCCATCGCAGGGGAACCGTGGACGAATTACTGTCCGGAGTCTCAGGCGGGCAAAAGCCTTCTGCTTCTGTCTGTAGCGTTTTTTGCGATGATACTGCGTCCGACACGGTATCTATTGATAAATTCGTAAGCACCGTTTGCACTGCAACAGTTTCCGGAATATCTGCACGCCACAAACGCCGGGTCACTACAGCGCACAGCACGGCGCAGGCAAACAAAAAAGGATACGGGCCCACAATGCAATTCAATCCCAGGGCCAGCCCTACCGCGCCGCTGGAAACAAAAATCCCCAGTTCTTTGTACGTCGTGTAACGCCGCAGCACCAGACTGCCTGCCGCTACATGGAACACGCTGTTGCCGATCCCCAGCAGCAGCGTTTGCGTCTGGATGCCCAGCGCAGACTGCGTACCCAGTCCTAAGGTCACCGTGACAAACAGGAACGCGTACCGTATCCAACTTTCCTTTTTATCAAAGAACCACCCTGTCAGCCACTGGGTGCCAAAGGCAATGGCGTTATACAGGCCGAAATAATAAACTATGGGAGCCAGCAATGGCTCCTGCACGGCATAGGCAGCCATGGAAGCCGCACAGATGCCGTCCACCAGAAAATGCAATACCGTAAAGATTGCTAACAAATCTGCCTCGCTTACATACCGTATCAAAAACAGGAAATATTTTGAAAAAACGTTTCAAAAAACGACGGAGCCATTACAGGAATCCATCCATTTACACAATGTCAGAATCCTGTTTATTGATTCAGTATCTGCTTCCCGTCCACCATTGTCAATTCATAAACACGATCCAGTGATTCAACTTTCCTTTCCGGTCCATATACTTTGGGACCGTAGCGGGTTTCCCGGAATCGGTACAGGCGAAAATCCACAGCCATCAGGAATTTTACTTTTTCCTTGTCCTTTGGAAGCGGTATTAAAAATTCGCGGCTGTCCGTTTCCTTCTTTACGTCAGGAACGGGAAACCATCCTGCTTTCTCCAGCAATTTCATGGCCGTGGTTCCTTCTTCTTCCACAAGCACACGGAACCCCCACTGGCAGGGACCGGGCAGGGTCACCTTCAGCAAATAGGTTCTGTCCTTTCCTTGGACCTGGGTCAGGGTAAAATCCGGTTCGCGCTGTCTGTACACCTGTGTAGCCGGATGTTCCAAATCCGGACGGTGCGGTCTCCGGTACGGATTCCCCGGATCGATCACATCAGCATGGGCTGCGGGAAAGAAAGATAACAGCGACAGGACGACAGTCAGTAAACCTACGAATGCACGCATAGCTTTCCTCCTTAATTGTATTCGGTATCACAACACGCTGTCATGTTTGTTCATCAAAGATCTCTTTCATTTTCATTATAATTTGTAATCGTGCCAAAATTGTGTATGAAATTCAGGATCACGCTTTATCATTCTGTTATGGAGACGCTGATTAAATGAGTTTGTGCGATGACCGAGGGCTTTTTGCGACTGACAAGGAAATGGCCCGAAGGCGCAGCCGTAGCTGCGTTGAGGGACATTGACGCAGTCAGTCACAAAAAGCACCGGACAGCGTGCAGACGAATTAATCAGCGTTTCCATATAACCTTACCGGGCTTCCCGTTTCAGAATTTCCGCCAGCACTTCGATGCCTGCGCAGATATCTTCTGTCTTTGCGAATTCTTCCGGGTTGTGGCTGACGCCGCCCTTACAGGGGATGAACAGCATGGTAGTCGGACAGATGGCCGGCATATGCATGGCATCGTGACCGGCGCCGCTGTTCATGTGCAGGAATGATTTCTTCTGTTCTGTACAGATCGCTTCCGACTGGGCCGCCAGTTTTTCATCCAACGCCACCGGCGTGTCAGAGGTCAGCATTTCTTCTTTGATTTCCACGCCGTCGGTCCGGGCTGTGCCCTGAACCGCCTGCCGGATCTCTTTCAGGGTGCGCTGTATGCTTTCCGTATTCACGCCCCGCACATCTACCCACAGCGTCACCTTGCCCGGCACTACGTTAATGGAACCGGGATCCACTTCTACGATACCCACCGTACCTACCGTTCCGTTATCTTTTTCGTTGATTGCCGCCGTCTCCACTGCCAGCACCAGCTTGGCCGCGCTGACCAGCGCATCCTTCCGGAACCCCATGGGCGTTGCGCCGGAATGATCGGCCATGCCGGTAATGTGCAGCTTGAACCGGGTGGGCGCCGCTATATTATGGACGATACCAATCTGATTGCCGGTTTCCTCCAACACCTTGCCCTGTTCAATGTGCATTTCTGCAAAGCATTTATAAGCACCCGGCTTTAACAACGCCTTTTCGTAGGCCTCCAGATTCCCGCCCCACTCCTTCACGGCTTCCTTAAAGGTAATGTCATCCTTGCGGCAGGCGTTGGCGAACTTCTCCGGCTTTGCCTTTCCCGTGATCAGTTTGCTGCCAATGGTAGCAAAACCGAAACGGCTGGACTCTTCCGCCCGAAAGACGATCACTTCAATACTGCGCCGCAGCGTTTCATCGGCCAGCATGTGCAGTGCTTCCAATGCGCCCACAACCCCGCACATCCCATCATAGGCGCCGCCGTGGATCACCGTGTCCAAATGGGAACCGCAGGCTACCGGGGGAATGTTCGGATCCAGTCCCGGACGGCGCAGGAACAGATTTCCCAATACATCCTCCCGCACTTCCAGGTTCAGGTACTCAATCTGTTTCAGCAGCCACATCTGGGCCGCTTTGTCCGTGCTGGTATAGGCCAGACGGGTAATGCCCGCTTCCGTTTTCCCGAATTTGGCAAGGCCGCCGATGAGTTCTTCTACACGCTTTTTGTTTACAGGTAACATACTCTTTCTCCTAAAGGAGACGCTGATAAAATGAGTTTGTGTAATCAGCGTTTCCCTGCACTCATGCGCTGTATTTCACAGCCAGCTCCGTCAGGGTCGCCGCTGCTTTCCACAGCACTTCCTCGTCAAAATCGAAATGGCTGTTGTGATGGCCCGCCGCAATCGGCGTGCCGTACATCATGTACGCCGCTTTGCCGCCGCGCTTCTGCACTCGGTCCATAAAATACGTGCAGTCTTCGCTGCCTCCCATATCCACATAGGTCAGCACATGGGCGTAGCCGCACTTTTCTTTCACCAGCGCCGCAATTTCTTCCGCCAGTTCCTTATCATAAATGCTGGCCGGCGCGCCCCCTGCCAGTGAAATGTCCACCTTCACATCATACAGATCCGCAGCCGCCTGCAGCATACGGCGGGCCTCTTTCACCATGAACTCATTGATTTCCGTGTTGCCGCCCCGGGTTTCAATTTTCATGGACGCGATATCGGGCACTACGTTCCGCCCGGTTCCCGCATTCAGCACACCGACGTTGATACGGCTGGAGCCCTGGCTGTGCCGGGAGATCGTACTTAAACTGATCGCAGCCTGAGCCGCTGCCAGCAAGGCGTTCTTTCCTTCTTCCGGCGCCGCTCCCGCATGGGCGGAAACGCCGTGGAACTCCGCATCCAGTTTTGTGGTAGCCAGGAAACCGTCCGTCATAGTGACCAGCGTGTCCGCCTGGGTACACTTGAAGCCAATGTGCCCGCCGAACAGGTAATCCACATCGTCCACCACACCGGCATCCACCATGGCCAGCGCGCCCCGCACGCCTTCCTCCGCAGGCTGGAAGATCAGTTTGATCCGTCCATGCAGTGTATCCATGTTTTCTTTCAGCAGTTTCGCTACGGCCAGACCGATGGTCACATGCCCATCGTGCCCGCAGGCATGCATGGCTTTTGTATGGGTAGAACAAAAACCTTCGGCCGCCGGGCGATGTCCTTCGCCTTTGTCTTCTTCCACATCGTTGCAGTCCATGTCAAAGCGGAAAGCAACGGTCTTGCCGGGTCTGCCCGTATCCAGAATGCCAACCACGCCGGTCTTGCCGCCGGCCATCTTTTCCACCAGCGCCAGGTCTGCCCCTTCGGTGACGGCACGTTTCATATACCTTTCCAGCTCTGCAGCGGAGGGACGGCCCATCATGGACGCTTCCGCAACCACTTCGGCGCCAAAATGCACTTCATAGCCCAGCGCCTCCAATTCTTTAATGATCAGGGAAGCCGTACGGAATTCTGTCCAGCCCGTTTCAGGGTGGCTGTGCAGGTTACGCCGCCGGGCCACCAGTTCTTCTTTTAAGTTTTCTGCCTGTTTCCAAATCGTTTCCATAGTCTCCATTCTTTCCTTTTCCATTAACGCTTACTTTCAATACTCCTATTACAGGTTCCGCGTACCCGCACGGAACGGATACGCGGAAGCATATCATCTTAACACTATATACTGCTTTTATGACTGAATCAGAACGCCAGGAACATCATGCCGACGATCATGGCAAAGATCATGGGGATGGCATTGCGGCGGGTAACTTCCATGGGGCTGATGCCTGCGATACCGGCTACGATGATGGTTGCGCCGGCAATCGGGGACATGGTACGGCCCAGGGTACCGCCCAGGGTAGCCATGGAACCCATCTGCACGATGGACATACCGAAGTCTGCCGCATGGGGCGTAACCGCTTCATTGAATGCAAAGGTCGCCGCGTCGCCGGAACCGGTGATCAGGCCCAGCAGGAAGGGACCTACGGATGCGCAGATCTTAACGATGGACGGGTTGTTAGTCATGGCGGCGATAAACGCCTTGACCAGACCCATGGCATTCATACCGGCTACGAACACGCCTGCCGCCAGAATGATACCGATGATATCGCCGTAGGCTTTGCCCATGCCGTCAAAGAAAGACTTGGTCAGCGCCGCTGGGTTGGTCCGGGTCACGATGCAGGTCAGGATGGCGCCGATGACCATTGCCTGGGCTACCCCCATCTTGAACATGGGAACCATCTTGGTCGCGCCTAAAATCAGGATTGCGATGGGAACTACGGGCATCAGAGCGTAGAGCGGATTTACCTTAAATTCCGTATCCAGTTCCAACCCTTCTACCACATGACCTTTATTTTCCTTCAGGAAGTAAGCAATCGCAGTTAAAACCACAGCGCCAACAAGAAGAGAAGCGATATTGGCTTTGTAATGGAATGCGATGACGTCCATTACATTGACGCCGGCAATCTTCGCCACAAACGGGTTGTGGGCCAGACCGGGGTTCAGCATGGAGCCGTAGGTACCGCACTTAACCGCAGCCGCTGCCATAGCCGGGTGCACGCCGGCGCCCATCAGGATAGGAATGAAGATGGCGCCTGCCGCTGCCGCCGTGCCAGCCGCACTGGGCAGCGCCACGTTCACGGCATAGGTCCCGAAGATTACGCCGGGGATCAGCAGCCAGTTAACTTTCAACAACAGTTTTGCCAGGGCGTTGATCAGATGTTTATCGCAGCCCGTAAAACGCATGGCCAATGCAAAACCCATACTGGAGCAGGCAGAAGCAATCATGCCGCTGCCCATGCCTTTGGCAAAGGCATCCAGCGCCTTCATGGGAGCTCCCGACACCAGACACATCACGATACCGGCGCCTACCAGCACCATCCTGGCTTCATAGCGCTTCACCAGCAGGAACAGCGCCGCCAGAACAATAAGACCACCTAAGATTAACATAGTTTACCCCCCTTTTCCGGATACAACCTAACCCAGTAACCCGGCCAAACTTGTGAAAACACTGATTATTGCAATCCGCATTTCCAAAATAATCAGGCACGCTCGCCTATATTATTACTTATTAGTATAGCACCAGGAAAATCTCTTCACAATATTTCCTGCTCAGAAATACTGTATACAAAATGAACAGCGGTCAAAGGTCACAGCAAAAACACCAAAGAAAAAACGGAAAAGCATAACGCCTTTCCGTTTCGCAACACTAAATGACAATCTTCCCTTTTCCGTCAGCAATCTGAATCTCGGTTCCGTATTCCTTGGACAGGTCCGCAATATCCGCCAGAATCTGTTCGCCATACTTCGCGTCCGCCAGTTCCGGACGTCCCCGGAGGCTTCTGCCGTTTTTAAATCCCAGGCTCAGGGGCTGCAGATCCACTTCCCGGATCGCGCCGTCTGTCACCGTAAAGGAAGCCAGGGCTGATTCAAACACGAAATGATCGACTGCAAGGCCCCGGGTTCCGTTGGCGCTGCGGGCATCTAAGCCGTCAGCTACCGTGTTATCCGGTCCCAGGTCATACAGATCGTAAAACTCCGTGGGTTGGCGTTCCACCGAATCGTTCTGGAAAATGAAATCCCCCAGACTGTAGAATACGGGTTTATCTTTGTAAATCTCAATACCGCGCCAGATATGGGGACCGTGTCCGATATAGGCCGTCGCCCCGGCATCAATACAAAGTTTTGCAAAATCCCGGCAGAAATCCGCCGGCCGGTTCTTCGCCATCCCTTTGCGTTCGTGGCTGTGGTGGCTGACAAATACAAAATCCGCCTGCCGTTTCGCTTCTTCAATGGAACGGACGATCCGGTCCGCATCCTTTTTGTTCATGGTGGTGACGGTGCCTGGCATCTCGCCGCGGGCCGTAGCTTCAAAGCGGATCTTTCCAATCAGGTAACCGCCGGTCAGCGGCTTATTGAACCCTTCTTTTTCCAGCAGCATGCGGTCGGCATTCACTTCGGTCTGATCGACGATTTTGCGCAGGGTTTCCAGTTCTTTCGGTTTTACCTTGTGAACCGTCTGGTACCGAAGCACGTTGGCGCCGGGGCGTCCCAACACATCCCGCCGCGGGTTGGAAGCCATCCCCCACTCGTTCATGGTAGATGTCACACCGATAATCGCCACACGGCCCTGGGGCAGATCCAGATACCGGGGCTGGGCTGCTTCTTCCAGATTGATCCCGCAGCCGGCGTGGACAACACCGGCGGCGTCCAGATGCTTTTTGGTAGTTAAAATCCCTCCCAGATTCCAGTCGATGGTATGGTTATTGGCCCAGGTATAAAGGTTGAAGCCAAGATACTGCAGATCCTGCAGCACGGCCGGACGGGCGCAGGCCCAGGTACCGCCGCTGACCGGAGCCGGAAACACTTCAAAATCATGAAGCAGGATCTCAAAATTGGTAAACCGCACGTCAAAACCTTCCAGATACTGTTTCAGCGCCGCCAGCTTTGCATCCCGGGGCAGCCTCTGCGTAATGAACGAATCACCTGCCAGTACCATGGAAACCATCTTTTTCATTTTTTGCATAATGTTCCCCCCTTGTTACCACAATTCATAAAACCCTGTGTATCTTCGCTGTCATCCGCTTCAGGTCCGGATTCAAAAAATGCCCCGCACACGCGAGGCATTTTCTTCATTCGTATAATTCCTTATCATCCGTTTTCTTTCATAGCTTTTTTATCCTGATACATGGCATGGTCTGCCCGCCGGAACACATCTTCCGGAGACGTGTCGGACGGTTCGCATGCAGCCAGCCCTTTCGCCACGGATACCCGGTTCCAGGCACGGGGTTCCTGAAGCGTCTTTTCCGCGAGACGGTTAAATAACTCAACCAGTTCTTCCCGGTGCTCGTAGTCTTCATTTTCCAGTAATACCAGGAACTCATCGCCGCCAATGCGGAACACGGGACTGTGATCGAATACCCTGCAGATCAGCTGGCAGCAGGCCAGCAGATATTCATCGCCGTGGTCGTGCCCATAGGTGTCATTGATTTCCTTCAGGTCGTTGGTATCAAGCATCAGCAGCGCAAATTTTGCATCCCCCATCTGCATCTGCCGTTCCAGCCGTTCCTTTTCCAGTTCGTATGCGTTCTTGTTCTTTACATGGGTCAGTGGATCGCTGTAAGCCTTATACCGCATACCGGAAATATATTTTTTAAGGTTCTGCACCGTAACGTCAAAGCTTCGGGTCAGAACCCCCACTTCATCGTGGGTGGGCCTGGGCAGCTCCACATCCAGATTGCCTTCGGCGATCTGTTCGGCAGCTTGCGACAGGGCCTTTAACGGCCTGGTGATCCGGGTAGATACAATCAGGTTAATAATGGCTGCAAGTAAGGCCATCACGATTGCCGTAATGGCAGTGATCCGGAACATCGAGTTCTGTGCAGCTTCTATTTCATTGGCCTCAACGGAAAGGAGCAGCACCATATCGTTCTGCAGCCGACTGAATACCAGCTTCTTTTCCTTACCCTTATTCATATAACTGTATGTTTTGGGCCGTCCGCCTCCCCCGTAATATTTCAGGTCATTGACTAATTCCTGCAGTTCCCCGGTGTAATCGGAAACAGAGGTTCCGGGGGCATATGAAGGGTGATAATATATTTTCCCTTCCCGGGACACCAGGCTGGTATACCCTGTTTTGTAAGGGCTGATGACGCTAACATCGTTTACGATCAGACCGAAATCCATATCCATGCCCACAATACCGATAAACCGCCCATCCTTATACAATGGCGTCACATAGGATATCATATCCATGTCTATGTTCTTGTTATAATAGGGTTCCATCCAGATGGGCTTCCCGGCAGCTTTTGGTGCGTAAAACCAGCCCACATGTTCCACATCGTTCGGATCGAAATCCAGTATCTTCGTCAGCGGTTGTTTGATGAACGTTTCCACCCGCTTCTTTTTTGTATAGAAAAAGCCGCCGTCTCCGGTTACTTCATCTGCCAGTTCCGGTGTAATGCGCAGATAATAGCAGACAACGCCCTTGCTATGGCGCACGATGTCGCCCATCAGCTTTTCCATCTCGGATACATACTGCCGACGCACCGCAGCATTGGAACGGATCACATCCACCGGCGGCATCCGGTCTGTTGCCTGATCCGCAAAAATTCCAATGGATCGCTGGATATCGGTAAACTCGTCATTCAGGAAACTTGATTCCTGCCGGCAGGTAAGCTGCAGGATCTCATCAGAATATTCTTTTTGGGAACGGGAAGTAAACCACAGGCCTGCCCCGCCCACGATAAACGTACAGAGAAATATGATTACCAAATTTAAAACGGTAAACTTTTGACGGATTGAATTCATGAAGCCGCCTCCGACTCTATGATAAAACACAGAAAAAATAATACCGCTCAAATCAACATGTGACTCATTCCACTATTATTGAAGAAAGCGCTAATATTACAATATTTAATATTTCGATACTATTATAACATAAGCCCATGCATTACTCAAATAAAATCAATCTTTTGATTTAGTCAGACCGCCTGTCGTCTCAAAATACCACAAGACACATAACATCAGGCAAAGCCTTGGTCTGTTGCGTGACATAAAAAGCGCCGTTATACCAACAAAAAAGCCCGCCGCATTTCTGCAGCGGGCCGGGAGCCATGTATTATTTTTTACCTTTTTTAGCCGGTTTAGCGTTAACAGCTTCCTTGAAAGCTTTGCCTGCTTTGAAAGCGGGAACGGTAGAGGCGGCAATTTTGATGGGTTTGCCGTTCTGCGGGTTCTTGCCGGTACGGGCAGCGCGTTCGCGGGCTTCAAAAGTACCAAAGCCGATCATCTGTACTTTGCCTTTCTTGGCTACTTCAGCAACTACATTACCAACGATGGATTTCAGCACTGCTTCTACGCATTTTTTAGGCATGCTGGTTTCTGCAGCAACTGCTGCAACGAGTTCTTGTTTGTTCATAATTTACACTCCTTTTTTATTAAAAATTCGAAAGTGCATAAGCACTGGACCACAAATATAATAACAGTATTTATCAGGGTTTGCAAGAGTCAAAACGTAGTTTTTTCCAAAAAAGCCGAAATTTACAGACGTAAGATTAGGCAAACAGGCAAAAACCTAAGCAAACCATCCGTTATTCTTTATGTGTCAGTTTAACTACTGTCTCCACATGATGGGTCCGGCTGAACATATCGCAGGGCTGCACCCTGTCAATCGAAAAACCGTGTTCATGCAGATACGCCAGATCCCTTGCCAGGGTTGCGGGATTACAGGATACATACACCACCCGCTCCGGCTTCACCTTTACAATCGCGGCCAGTACCCGTTCCTCACAACCGGCCCGGGGCGGATCCAGAATTACCACATCCGGACGCAGCCCGCCGGCAGCAAGCTTCGGCATTTCCACCGCAGCATCGCCTAATAAGAAGTCCGCATTTTCAATATGGTTGGCTTGCGCATTCTTCTTTGCATCCCGTATAGCGGAAGGAACGATTTCAATCCCCAGCGCCCGTTTTGCTTTCTGCGCCATGAACAGGGTGATGGTCCCGGTGCCGCAATACAGATCGACTACCGTTTCCTTTCCTTTCAGATTCGCAAAATCCAGGGCCGTATTATACAACTTTTCCGCCTGTTCGCTGTTCACCTGGAAAAACGACTGGGCCGAAATATTGAATTTCAGGGGACCGATCTTATCCTTAATTGTGGGGTTACCTGCAATCAACCGGGTCTTCTCGCCTAAAATCACATTGGTGCTTCGCTTATTTACATTCTGTACCACGCTTTTTACGCCGGGAATTTCGGCCTTCAGCATCTGCACCAGTTCTTTCAGATGGGGTACGGTATCCCGGGCCGTGACCAGGCAGACCATGATCTCCCCGGTGTGCACACCGACACGTCCCATGATGTGACGAACCGTGCCGGTTCCTTTGTCTTCATCATACGGCAAAATTTTAAACTGCTTCATCCACTTCCGTACCACAGCAGCAATGGCATTGTTCTTTTTCTTCTGGATACAGCAGTCCGTTACGTCAATTACGTTGTGCGTATTTAACGCGAAGCAGCCGATTTGCAGTTTTCCCCGTTTTCCCGATACAGGAAACTGCATTTTATTCCGATAGTACAACGGATTATCCGAACCGATCGTCGGCGCAACATGGATGTCGCGAAGATGCCCGATCCGTTCCAGCGCTGCTTTAACCTGCTCCCGTTTTTCTTTCAGCTCCGCCTCGTAAGACAGATGCTGCAGCTGGCATCCTCCGCAGGCTTCGTAAACCGGGCAAACCGGCTCGACCCGATCCGGAGAAGCCGTAATGATTTCCTGCAGTTTTCCGACTATGAAACTCTTTTTGATAAATGCAGCCGCAGCCCTTACCGTTTCACCGGGCAGGGCTCCCGGTACAAATACCGCAATATCTTTAAACCGTCCTACGCCTTCCCCCGCACTTCCCAGACCTGTAACCGTTAATTCCATCTCCTGGCCCTTCTGCACAGAAAAAGCCGACGTGGGTTTTGGGGAACCGTTTCTGTTTTTTTCTGAATGATCCTTATTTGCTTTTTGATTATGATTTGCCTTTGCCATTATGTTCTTCCGCTTCTTTTCAATATAATCAGTTTAAACTTTGAGTAAACTTTGAGTAAACTTTGAGAATCGATCCTTGCCGGCAGGCAGCCGCTTCCTTTTAGGAGCACTACAGGATTATGCCTGCACGGTACCATGAAAAAAGTTGCGGACATACTATCCGCAACTCAATCATACCCTACTTGTTTTTATTTGTAAACACACAGCTGCCATCAAAGGTACTAAATGTTTAGAACAAACAATTCGCTGTCGCCCTATAATTTTGCGCTGATCTTATCCGGTTTCCGACCTTCCGCTTTCGCCATTTCCACTTCCCGCTTCTTGGCTTCCAGCTCTTCAATCTGGCATTCCGGACAGATTCCCTGGAACACGATATTATGATTTTCCATGCGATAGCCGGTCATCTGGGCGATTTTGTCGTCCAGATCCTGGAAATAATCCAGGTCGTCCACATTCATGAACCGGTGACATTTCATGCACTGCACATGATAATGCTTGGTCAGCATATGGTCGTAACGGTCTGCGGAACTTGGCACGGAAACGCGCCGCAGTAATCCGCTGTCTACCAGCGAATTCAGATTCCGGTACACGGTTCCCTTGCTGATATCCGGATAATCCAGAACAATACGGTTATACACTTCTTCTGCCGTAGGATGGTTGCTCAACGAACGTACTGCAGAAATGACCAGCTGACGCTGAATGGTATTTCTCTTTTGCACAGTCACAGTCAGACCTCCAATCAATACTAATTACTAAGAAGGCTACTTTTTACAAATCAAAAAAACTCGTCGTTTTTTTTAGTTCATCTTTGCTCTTATTACTTTAAGTTTACCATATTTTTTGATTTTGTAAAGGGCTGTTCTCAATTTAGAGAAAATTTATTTAAGATTGTCTACTATTTTCAAGTCTGTTCACGGTCCAGAAGACCCGTATCGGCAGATTGGAGGCGCCTGGCGGCGACCAGATGAATTCCGCATCTTTCCGTTTATGATTTGGCGAATGGAGAAATACATCATCCACTTCGTCCCCTTTGCCGAAAAAAAGACTCTTTCCCGGAAGATTCAGCAGTTCTGCCTTCTCATCCGCAATCATCATCCCGGCGCCGTGGAACTCACCGCCCCAGGGATTGATCCCCATCTGCACCGGATGTTCGCCTGCCACACTGTACAGGAGATGATAGATGACGCCATAGTTTCCATGGTTCTGTGTCTGCCTGCCGGTCGTCCGGTCGGTGCCCATCAGAAAATTTCCGTTTTCAGAATCTGCCAGGCACAGTGCTTTTGCCTGGTACCATTTCATCTGTAACGGCTTTTTGACAATATATGTCAGATCCGCATGCTCATAGGTTCCCCGCAAGGGGTGTTCATCCATGGGCAGTATGGCGGCTTGTTGAGAAAAATTCTCAATATCTTCTTTCGGATCGCACATCATAATTACGATCTCTACCGGGTGGTTGGCATGAAAATCAAACATGCCGGTCAGCAATTGTTCCGGTTTCAGGCGGGCGCCTGCCTGTTTCTCATTGCGCGCCTGTGACAGAACTTCCAGATATTCGCCCCGCGCCAGAGACGTCAGCGGCAGGTCGGTTGCTTTCCGGTAAAAACTGTAATCCGGCTGTTTTCCGTCGCCTTTGGCTTTCTTTGTACGCTTATCCCGCTTTTCCGCAAGCTCCTTTTTGCGCACTTTGTTCCAGATATCCTTATACTCTTTAAAGTACCGCCTCTGTCCCTTGCGCGCAGAAATAAAATAATCCGTATCCGGATCGCCGATTCCCCTGCAGCCCCAGGTGATGGTTGTCCGCTGTTCAACAGGACGCATCAGTATGGCAAGCTTTCTGTTATTCTTCGTCCCGTTCACATGATGGAAAAAGACCCTGCCGTCCCCATCCACGGTATCTTTATAAAGAATACCGTTCTCATAAACCATTTCCGGACTGTCAGAAAACAACAGCGTCGGACCGCTTTGCAGTACCTTCACATCCACATCCTGATATTTTTCCGGCACTTTCCGGTACCCTGCTTCCGCAGAACCGGGAGACAAAAAGCCTCCCAGTACACCGACGCCTGCCAGGATCGCCGCAATGCGCGACGGCAGTTTAAAAAATGAAAACCAATTCATAGCTTCACTAACTCCTCCGGGAACAGAAACACGGATGGACGATACGGCCGTTCATCCGTGTAGCTGTAGATTTTAAAGCGCTGATTAATAACGTACATTGCCTGTCAATATAATGATGTTTAAGTAAACTGCCCCATTACTTTTTCAGGCTGTTCTGATAATCTTCCATAAATTTCGCCAGCCCTTTGTCGGTCAGTTCATGTTTGATCAGCTCACGCAGAACCTTCGTCGGAATCGTAGCGATATCCGCCCCGGCCAGCATCATCCTGTCAACATGTTCCATGTTGCGCACGCTGGCGGCGATGATCTCTGTCTTAAACTGGTAATTGCGGAATACTTTCACCATATCTTCCACCAGTTTGGAACCATCCTGTCCGATATCGTCCAGACGTCCGATGAAGGGGCTCACATAGGATGCGCCGGCGCGGGCTGCCAGCAGCGCCTGACCCAGGCTGAATACCAGCGTTACATTTGTTTTGATCCCTTCCGCCGCCAAAATCTTGACTGCCTTCAGTCCTTCCGTGATACAGGGAATTTTTACCACCACATTCTCCGCAATTTTTACCAGTTCCCTGGCTTCCCTGACCATTCCTTCACAATCCTGGCTGATCACTTCGGCGCTGACAGGGCCGGGAATCAGCGCGCAGATTTCCGGAATCACTTCCGCCTGGGTGCGTCCCGATTTGGCGATCAAAGACGGATTGGTTGTCACGCCGTACACGATACCCATATCCGCAAATTCCCTGATTTCTTCTACATTAGCTGTATCCATAAAAATCTTCATAGTTTACGCCTCTTTCTTTTTTATATTATATATTTTATTATAAAACTCACTGATTCATCATCTTCACGCTGACCAGTCCTTTTTGTGAATGACCGGCCGGAGTTTCCTTAAAACAAAGTCAGCTGGTCGTCATCCGTCGGCAGCATCAGATCCAAATCCGGCTTTCTCCGGTTTTGGTTTGTGACCCAGTTGCCGCATTTAGGACAGTTTAATTCCATATTTGGCAAAGCCCACGCCAGATGTGTCCCGCATCGGGGACAGATGAATTCCACCTGCATGTCCGGCCGTATTTCATTTTTCTTCCGTTCTTCCGTTTTTCTCAAAAGTGCCTCCCGCCTTTGCCAGACGTCAACTGAATGAACATACTGCTCTCCTGGTTCATTACATATCCATCACAATTCGGATTTCCTTTCTTTTTTTATTATACAACACTTTCGATTCATGGTAAAATAAAAAAGGAAATTATAAGGAGACGCTGATTAAATGAGTTTGTGCGATGACCGAGGGCTTTTTGCGACTGACAAGGAAATGGCCCGAAGGCGCAGCCGTAGCTGCGTTGAGGGACATTGACGCAGCCAGTCACAAAAAGCACCGGTCAGTGTGCAGACGAATTAATCAGCGTTTCCTTAACAAGCGCAACAGCAGAAGGAGGATGATTCCATGTTAGATTTAGCCAAAGAATTTTCTCTGTTAGGTTTTCTGGAAGAAACGGAAGAAGACACCGTCACCTATGTCATGGATTTTCCGGATAACGTATATGTTACCGTCACCGACGACAACGGCAGGACACCGGTCCGGGCCAAGCAAAATCTGGTGCTGGCCTGCTATGACAGCGAAGGCCGCTACCGTTGGGGAAGCGAGTTCAAGACATTTATGGAACTGCAAAAGATCTGCCAGGCTCAACCGGCAGGTTCACCGGAATTGCTGCAGGCACTGAAGGACGCATCCAAAACGCTGAAAGACGGCGAATAGTTCCCCTCCACACCCGCGAGATTTCATAACCGCAAACAGAAAAGCTGTACGGAGTTTATCTGCAAACCCGTACAGCTGTTTTTTATTTACAATGCACCGACAGGATACACTTCACGTCGCTAATGGGATCCTCAACCATATCTGCTTTCAGTAAGAAGTCCTTTGCGTTTCCATCTGCCAGATTCATGGTAAATGTTGCTGAGAAGTCTTCTTTCTTCTTGATAGCATTCACACCAAGCCGGACGATCCTCTTCCTGTCCTTTTGGGCAATGCGCCGGATGAATTTGCCGGAATTCAGTTCCAGTTCCAGTTCCTCCCTGGATACCTGCATTTCCTGTTCCAGTCCCTGGGCCGCTACCCGGAACGAATAAATGCCATGGTTATATACCTGGAAAATGACGCATTCCGACAGGAAACGGGAAAGCAGGTCCATATGCCGGTTCAGGTTGGTCAGTTCCGTCACGTCCCGGGCCGAACCGTAAAAACGCATCCGTCCTTCTGCTTCATCCAGATAATAAAAGTGTATCCAGAAACGGGAATAGGTTCCGTCAAGTCTGCCAAAACTCATGACGGCACTGGCCCCGTTCATCCTGTCCAGCCGTGCCTTTTCCATCGTACTGTACATCAGCTTCCGGTCAGCAGACGGCATGAACCGCTGTATTCTTTCCAGCCGTTCACTGAAGTCGGGAACGTCCACCGCTTCCTGGAATTTATGGTTGAATCGGATAATATCTACATCCTCTTTATCCCAGGAATAGATGGCCGCCGGTCCCAGAATATTGTTCAGCATGGCATCGCTGTACACCGCGTCATTCAAAAACTCCCGGACACGGAACTCCTCATTGGCAATAAAGACAAAGCCATTGTCGTCAACGTTAAAGGGGTTGGAAATCAAATCCTCAAAATCAGCGATCGTTAAGGGTTTATAAAAATAGTAACCCTGAATATACTGGCAGCCCAGGCTTTGCAGATATTCCTTCTGCCCCTGGTTCTCCACGCCTTCCACAATGACCGGGAGGCGCATGGATTTCGCCATATAGACGATGGATTCCAGGATATGGATTCCCTTTTCAATGGTATCTTCATCCATATGCAGGAAATGCGCATCCATCTTAAGCACGTCAATATTCAGTTCGAAAAGCATGTTCAGGGACGAATACCCGCTGCCGAAATCGTCCATCAGCACAATGAAACCGTTATTGCGGAGTTCCCTCACCACAGCCTGCATTTTTTCCGGATCGTCCGCACAGGCGGATTCGGTTATTTCAACCTTCAATGCCTTTTTGGGAAGTTGGTACTTCTCTACAAGGAACTGAATATACTCGGGTACATTAAACGTAAAGATATCGACCGCAGACACATTCACCGAAACGGGAACCAGAGGCAGGCCCCGTGTTTCACAGCTCTTCATCCAGCGGCACACTTCTTCCCAGATAAACTTATCCAGGTCCGGGATGAAACCGTATTTTTCCAATACGGGAACGAACACAAGCGGAGAAATCATCGTACCGTCCGGTTTTACCCACCGGGCCAGCGCTTCAGCGCCCACAATACTGGCTGTTGAAGCCCGGCACTGGGGCTGCAGGTAGAAAATAATCTCGTTATTTTTCAGCGCAGACTGGAAATCCGAAAGAATCTGATAGTCAGACGCAATTTTAGTATACATGGAAGGGTCAAAGTACCGGATACGGTTTTTAAAATTCGTCTTGGCATTCCGCATGGCCAGGCTCGCCTCATCGTAGAGGCGCATCACCGTATCCTCTTCCTTGGAATAGCTGACGCCGATGGCAGGGAGGAATCCTACGGACACCCCGTAGCGCATAATAGCTTTGTGAAGATTGTTAAACAACTCTTCCATCTGTAAACTCCCGGCAGGCAGGAACATGGAATAATCATCATTTCCCAGATACCCCGCCAAACCGTTCGTTCTTTCAGCATCTTTACGGATGCCTGCCCCGATCCGGGCCAGCACCATATCCCCGGCTTCCCGGCCGTACCATTCGTTGAACATCTTGAACTGTTCAATATCAAAAACAACCATCATCCATTTCTGTTCCGGATGGGCTTTCAGCAGTTCTTCCACAGAATGGAAATAATCCTTTTCCCGTTTCAGTCCGGTAAGAGGATCTAACAGGAGCGTGCTTTCCTCACGGGCGACCAGGGTCAGGCCTTCTTCCCTGTCTTTGATGTTCTGAATGTCAAAGATGTAGCATCTGATAATTCCCTTCGGCAGGCCGTGACGGGGTCCCGCAAGGAGAATGGAATCGATCCAGCGCCAGCCCTTTTTCATATCCGTGGTCCGGAAACAGAATTCAAACGTATCCCGCAGTTCTTCCTCCGCCATCCGCTGTAAAATCGTATCCGGATTCATTACGTCCGCATAGAAGCCGGCATCGTCCGGATGAATCATATGGTCCGCGGCATACCTGTAAAACTCACTGTATACGCCAGCGGTAACAGGCGCATAATACTTATCCGCCACGTTATACACGAACCTGTACCGATTTTCGTTTAAATCGATTTCTATCAGCTCATCATAAGAAGAATGTTCCAGAAAATCCGATACAGAAACAGGCTTATTTCGATTTTTGAAGAAGTCAAGCATGCCTTTTGACTGCATCCGGAACACCTCCTTCCCTGAACGCTTCACTGATATTTTATCTTAAAATCTAAAACCGACGGGTATAGATACGATACATGGTTTTAATGATTCCCTGTCTTAATAGTTTATTATACTTTATAATGATAATTCTGGCAAGCTGTTTTATCTACAATGAGTACCATTCATACTTTCTTCGCAGAACTGCATGAATCAAAAACTGCAATTATGGCTGCGGTTTCCAGTAAAATACAAAAATCCGCCGAACCCGAAGACCCGGCGGATGATTCTGCAACAGGATGACACTGTGGCTGTTTATTCTTCCATCAGGCCCAGGTGCTCAAACAGATGGAACAGCAGGCTTAACAGGATCGCTACCAGCGTAGCCAGCACCATCCCCTGTACCGTGATGGTGCCAAAGGTCAGCTTGGCCCCGGAAAGGCCTACGATCATAACCACTGCCGTCATGGTCAGGTTGCGGGATTTGCTGTAATCTACCTTCTGTTCAACCAGGAGACGGAATCCGGACGCAGCAATAACACCGAACAGCAACATGCAGACGCCGCCCATGACCGGTCCCGGAATACCGTGGATCAGCTGGCTTAACTTGCCGATAAAGGATAACAGGATGGCAAATACTGCGGCGCCTCCGATGACCCAGACGCTGTAGACTTTGGTGATTGCCATGACGCCGATATTTTCACCGTAGGTCGTATTCGGCGTCGCGCCGAACAGACCGGACAAAATATTGGAGCAGCCGTCCGCGAACAGGGAACGGTCCAGACCGGGTTCCTTCATCAGGTCGCGGCCTACGATATTGCCGGTTACCATCAGGTGCCCGATGTGTTCGGTCAGCACCACCAGCGCCGCCGGCGCAATAATCGCAATGGCATCCAGATTAAAGGTCGGTGTGGAAAACTGCGGAACGGCGAACCAGGGCGCATTGATCACAGGCGTCATGTCCACCATACCCAGGAAAAAGGCCAGCACATAGCCGCAGACAACCCCGAACAGGATTGGGATGATGGCCATAAATCCCTTGAACGCAACGGACCCGATGACGGTGACCAGCAAGGTGAATACGGAAACCATCACATTGTTCATTTCAATTTTATCCCCTACCAGCCCGGCCATGGAAGCCGCGGTCGGCGCCAGCTCAAGGCCGATGATGGAAACAATGGCCCCCATCGCGGCAGGCGGGAAAATGAAGTCGATCCATTTTGTTCCCATCATCTTAACAATAAATGAGAACAGGACGAACAACAGGCCGAATACGATGAAACCGGACTGAGCATCCGAATAGGGATGGGTCGCCATGATCAGAAGCACAGGAGAAATGAAGGCAAAGCTGGAACCCAGATACGAGGGTATCTTGCCTTTCGTGAGAAAGATGTATAGCAACGTGCCAACGCCATTCATAAACAGGCAGGTGTTGGGATTTAGCTTAAACAAGAACGGCACCAATACCGTGGCCCCGAACATGGCAAACAAATGCTGCAGGCTCAGCGGAATATTCATCAACAGCGGTACACGTTCTTCAACCTGGATAACTTTATGCGACATGATTTTTCCTCCTGTTTCTTTTCATAAAAAACGGCTGCCTATTTATAGACAGCCGTTATATTTTCAATTCATCGTCCCAGCCAGGAAGTTTTCCTGGCAACCTGTTTTTCAACCTCTACCCGGGCAGGCGCATACATCATGATGGTATCGCTGACCTTGGAAATGCTGGCATTTACAATGTAGCTGACGCCGCACATATAATCAAAGATCCGATTGCGCGTCTCTTTATCCACTTCCGTAAAATTCACCATGACCGCGCAGCCTTCAATCAGCTTATCCGCGTAGGAAACTGCGTCTTCATAGGTATGAGGGGTGCGCACCAGAATGTCCAATTCGCCCGGCCGTACAACATACGGACCCGTATAGATATCTATCGGTTCTTCATTGCTGAACAGTTTCATTGCAGAATTCTTAAAATCCATCATGCATGAGCCTCCATCCGGTTTGAGTAAAAGACAAAACTCCTCTTTACATTGTAGCAGATTTATAAAAAAACACAACTGTTTTTCTTTAAAAAATGCCAAAAAAGCAGGATTTTTTCATATTTCCTGTCCGAAATGCCGAAAATATGGAAATGAAAGGATGCTTTTTTACCAAAATAGGAACGCTGAGCCGCTTTATTTTTCAACAGCCGCCGCATTTTTTGCCCGTCCGCGCATACGACCCCGCTCTACACGGTCCAAAACCCGTTTGCGCATACGGATGCTTTTCGGGGTCACTTCTACCAGTTCGTCGTCATTGATATGCTCCAGCGCCTGTTCCAGTGAGAAGAAAATGGGAGGAATCAGGCGGATGGCGTCGTCGCTGCCGGAAGCACGCATGTTGGATACGTGTTTCTTCTTGCAGGGATTGACGTCCATATCATCTTCGCGGGAGTTTTCGCCGATGACTTCTCCCTGATATACATTCTGACCCGGCACAATATACATGATGCCCCGTTCCTGGCAGTTCCCGATACCGTACGCACAGGTCTCGCCGTTTTCAAAAGCCACCAGACTGCCCCGGGTGCGTCCGGGAATAGGTCCTTTGTAATAATCATACCCGGCATACACATGGTTCATGACGCCGTTGCCTTTGGTGTCGGTAAGGAACTGGTTACGGAACCCGATAAGCCCTCTGGCGGGAATCTTAAACTCCAGCCGCATGTAGCCGGCCATTTCATGCATGTTTACCAGCTCGGCCTTGCGGGTTCCCAGGTCTTCCATGACAACGCCCATGAAATCCTGCGGCACATCAATGGTCAGCGCTTCCATGGGTTCCATGGTATGTCCGTCTTTATCTTTGCGCAGGATGACCTTCGGCTTGCCGACCTGCATTTCAAAGCCTTCCCGGCGCATCGTCTCAATCAAAATGGACAGATGCAGTTCGCCGCGGCCTTTTACGATAAATGTGTCGGTGTTCTCTGTTTCCTCCACGCGCATGGCCACGTTGGTCTGAATCTCTTTCATCAGACGGTCCCGCAAATGGCGGCTGGTTACATACTCGCCCTCTTTGCCGGCAAAGGGACTGTCATTCACTAAAAACTCCATGGAAAGGGTCGGTTCGTCAATTATAATACCGGCCAGCGCTTCCGGCTGTTCCGGATCCGCAATGGTATCACCGATCTCCACGTTGCTCAGACCGATCAGCGCTACAATGTCACCGGCCTTTACTTCTGCCGTCTCTACACGTTTCAGTCCCTGATAGGTATACAGGCGTCCGATCTTTTCAATGGAAACCTTATCCTCATGCATCAGTGCGATCTGCTGCCCGTTCTTGATCGTGCCCCGGACGACACGGCCTACCACGATACGACCTACATAGGAGTCATAGTCCAGTGTGTTGGCCAGCATCTGCAAAGGCTGGTCCGGTTCCACATCCGGCGCCGGAATCGTATCCAGAATCACCTGGAACAGGGGTTCCAGATTATCGCTGGCGTCTTCCATGGATAATTTGGCAAAGCCGGAACGGGCTGAAGCGTAGACAACCGGGAATTCCAGCTGCTCATCGTCGGCATCCAGTTCAATAAACAGATCCAGCACTTCATCAACGACTTCCGCAGCACGCTGGTCCGGACGGTCGATTTTATTGATAACCACAATCGGTTTCAGATGCTTTTCCAGCGCCTTGCGCAGCACATACTTTGTCTGAGGCATAGGTCCTTCGTAGGCGTCAACCAGCAGCAGCACGCCGTCCACCATGGTGAGCACCCGCTCCACTTCTCCGCCAAAGTCTGCATGGCCCGGCGTATCCAGAATATTGATTTTCGTTCCGTTATGCATAACGGAAGTATTTTTAGACAAAATGGTAATACCGCGTTCCCGCTCCAGGTCATTGGAGTCCATTACGCGTTCCGCAACCTTTTCGTTCGCGCGGAAAATGTGGCTCTGCTTCAGCATCGCATCTACTAACGTCGTTTTACCATGATCGACGTGGGCGATGATGGCAATGTTCCGGATATCGTTTCTGATCATTCTTCCGTGTCCTCTCTAAATTAAAATAAACCCAATCGCACGCACAACACGCGCAATACACATCAGGCTGAACTGATTGCCTGCATTCTGCCGCACACTGTCTGTACATAAAATGCAGCAAATGTCCGCGCCCTGCATGCTCACCCCAGGATTTTGCAACAAAAGAATGAGGATGCTTATAAGAGCATCCTCGTCTATGACTTTACTATTATATTCGTTTTGTTTTTCACTGTCAACCGAAAACCTTTGAATTCATCTTCACCAGACCGGAATTACCATTACTCTCCAGTCTGCTCTCACTACACCCTATTTCACCACACTGGGAAGCCAGGTCGCCAGTCCGGGGACGAAGCAGAGGATGAGCATTTCAATGCCCATAACAACTGCATAGGGAATGACGCCCTTTACGATCTGGGTCATCTTGCTGTCGGGGCTGACGCCCTGCAGCACAAACAGGTTCATGCCGACAGGCGGCGTAATCAGCGCCATTTCCATGTTAATCTGCAGGATCACGTTGAACCAGATGGGGTCAAAGCCCAACTGCAGAATGATGGGATACAGGATGGGAACCGTAATAAAGATGATGGAAACGGTTTCCAGGATGCAACCCAAAAACAGCAGCAGGCAGTTGATCATGATGAAGAATATCCAACGGCTGAACTGCATTTCCGTAACCATCAGGGTCAGGGCCTGGGGCACCTGCAGGATCGTCAGTACGAAACCGAACAGGGTGGCGCCGATCATGATGCAGAAAATCATGGAAGAGGTCTTTACCGTACCCAACAGGATATTCGGCAAATGCTTCAGGCTCAGGGTCTTGTAAATGCAGAACGTAATAAAGAGGGAATACACCGTGCCCACAGCCGCCGCTTCCGTCGGTGTGAACGCGCCGGTGTAGATGCCGCCCACGACAATGACCGGCAGCAGCAGGCCCCAGATGGAGCTTTTCAGCGCATCCATCCGTTCCGCCCAGGATGCTTTCGGTTCCAGCGGCAGGTTACGGGATTTGTAAACCACCACACCGATAAAGAAAATCGTCAGCATAAAGCCGGGAACTACACCGGACATGAAGAGCTGGCCGATAGACTCGCCGGTAATGGCGCCGTAGAGGATCATGGGGATGGAAGGCGGGATCAGGATGCCCAGGGTACCGCCGGCCGCCACTGCGCCCAGTACCACGGTCCGTTCATAATTCCGTTTCAGCATTTCCGGAATGGCAATGGCGCCGATGGTAACCGCACAGGCTGCGGATGAGCCTGTAATAGCGGCAAAAATACCGCAGGCCACGATGGTCGCCGCGCCCAAACCGCCGGGCAGATGCCGCAGCCATTTGTTGCCCAGTTCGAACAGATCGTTGCCCACTTTGCCTTCCAGCAGGATCTGGCTCATCAGCACATACAACGGCACGGCACAGAGTACAAAATCATCCAGGGATTTATAGGCCAGCAACGGGATCTGGTTCAGGGTGCCATCCCCTCCCATGAAGAGAAGCATTCCTACCAGACCGCCCGTTCCCAGGGCAAAGCCTACCGGCAGGCCGGTAGCCAGAAGTACCAGCAGCATCACGGTGAACAAAACAATCATTTTGCCACCTCCCCTGCCGCCGCAGCCGGATCATAGTCCGGGTCGCCCAGTTTCACCAGGTTTTCCAGGAACGTCCGGATAAAATGCAGGAACATGAGGCCAAACCCGATGGGCAGCGAAGACTGCGGGATCCACAACGGGGTACGCAGCGTGGTAGGCGCAATCATACCATGTTCCAGCGACATGGCTACCATACCGATGGCGTAAATCGTTACGACGCCGCAGAAAACCATACCAATGAACGAAGTGAGCACGCTCAGTATTTCATTGGTCCGCTTGCTTAAATGGGACAGCAGGATATCCACTTTTATGTGCTTATTGGCCACAAACGTTACCGCCATGCCCAAAAAGCCCGCAATGGTCACACAGTAGGTGGAAATCTCCACTACCCACTCCGTGGGACTGTTGAACATGCCCCTCATAATCACTTCATAAACTACAGAAAAGGCGGGAATGAACAGCAACAGTCCGGCAATGATGCCTACTACCCGGGTCAGTCCCATTAAGAATTTCCTGTAAACTGCTAAAAAACTTTTCACGACAGTCTCCTACCTGTTTTATCTTTTTAACATATTTGTATTGTGATACCGCCGGCTGTAACCTTACAACCGGCGGCAAAAGTCAGCCTGTATAAATCTGATATATTCCCGCCTGCCGTTCAGGCAGGAGGCTTCTTTTTACACAATCAGGCAACTGTTATTTCGTGCACATTTCCAGGATCTTTTTGCCCTGTTCGCCGGCATGTTTGGTAAAGATATCCCATACCGGTTTGGTGGCTGCCTGCCAGGCCTTGATTTCGTTTTCAGGCACTACATAAATTTCCATGCCTTTTGCTTTCAGGTCTTCCAGGCCCTTCAGGTCTTCCGCCTTGGCATTCTTGCGCAGGGTATCCCGGACTTCTTTGGCAGCTTCCATGAAAGCTTTCTGCTGTGTTTCGTTCATTTTGGCAAAGGATTTGTCGTTCATGGCTACGACAAATTCCGGAGATGCATGGTTGGTAACCGTCAGGAATTTAGTAACTTCATACATCTTGCGGTCGCGCATAGCCGGAGCGCCGGAGGACTGTCCGTCGATGGTACCGCGCTGTAAAGCCATATATACTTCGCCGGCGCCCATAGTTACCGGGGAAGCGCCTAACGCTTTAATGGTTTCAGAAGCCAGTTCGCTGTAGCCACGGATCTTCAGGCCTTTGAAATCTTCCGGTTTTTTGATGGGCTTTTTGTTATTGGCATACTGTACAAAACCGTAGTCGGCCCAGTAAACAACCTTCACGTGTTTTTTGGCCATTTCATCTTCCAGAATTTTGCCCATGCCGCCGTCGATGGCGCTGTCAACTTTCTCATAGCCCGGGAATACGAAAGGAACGTCAAACACTTCCATGGCCGGAATGATGGTTGCCCAACGGCCTACCGTGTTCAGGCCCATATCCACGCCGCCGGTCATGATGGCGTCGTTCATGGTCTTATCATTGTACAGCTGGCCGGCCGGGAAAGAGGTAATGACGACTTCGCCCTTTGTTTTATCTTTTACCTTGGCAATAAAGGTTTCCACGCCTTTCGCTACCGGATGGTTAGCCGGCAACGCATAGGCTAATTTATATTCAACCTTCTTGCCTGCCGCCGGAGCTGCCGGCTTTTTATCTCCGCCGCCTCCGCAGCCTGCCATACAGATCGTTACCAATGCCAATGAAGCTACTGCCGCCGCTTTAAACCATTTTACAGATTTCATACTTTTCTCCTCCACTCCTCATTTTTTAATATAAATAAAATAAAGACAACACTGAGTAACAGGACCGCTGGACCCATTGTCAAAGAACAACGCGGCAGCAAACGCTGCCAAAATAAAAACCCCTGTCGGAAAACTCCGGCAGGGGCGTTATTCACGCGGTACCACCCTACATTATACTCCTGGCCTGTAACGCCGCCGCAGCGCTTTATCCTAACGCCTGAAACCGTTCAGATAAAGAGTTCCCAGGTGAGAAGTTTTACTGCTGCTACCGGCTTTCACCAGCCGCCGGCTCTCTGAAGTCCGCTCCTAAAACCATTCCTGTTCATAACTTCTGTTTGAAATTAAGTCAAGTATAGCAAGGCAGCTTTCAAATGTCAATCATTTTTTCACATTTTGTTTACAAATCTGCAAAAATCAAAGATATTTGTCCTTCGTGTGCGAACGATTAGCGAATACACTACAGATTGCCCAACATCTCGTCCATATAACGGCGTACCTTTTCCAGCTTCTTCCGCATCTGGTCCGCTTTGGCGCTGTCGCGCAGGGCAATCTGTTCCATCTTATTCCGGTACTGCATATAATTCCGCTCTATCGCAGTAATCGAATCCTGCAGTTCCGCAACTTCCGGCAGCGTTTCCACTTCCGGCGCCGCTTCAATCACATAATCCGCTCCGTCTATGGCCACGCTGTCACCGTATTTGGGAATATAGACCGCCGTTCCCATCTGCATCTGCAAATCTTTGGACAGTTCGCTGGCTGCATCAAACTCCCCGTGGGTCACGAAGAAAATTTTGGGTTTCTGCGGCATTTTCTTATACCAGTCTATGAGCTGTTCCTTGTCAGCGTGAGCCGAAAATCCGGTCATATTGACAATCTCCGCAGCCACATGGATCGTCTCGCCCATAATTTTAACCTTTTTAACTCCGTCAATCAGGTTCCGTCCCATGGTTCCTTCTGCCTGATAGCCAGCAAAGACCACCGAACATTCCGGGCGCCACAGATTATGTTTCAGATGATGCAGGATACGTCCCGCGTCCGCCATGCCGCTGGCAGATAAAATAATCTTCGACCCTTCGATGCCGTTGATCATACGCGATTCCTCCGGCGTCGGCGTAAAATGCACATTCTTCATGGCAAAGAGCCGGTCTCCCTGAAATTCCACAAGCGCCCGGGTCTCTTCGTCATATTCCTCTTTATTGGCGAGGGTGATTCCTGTAGCTTTTGTCGCCAGCGGACTGTCAACATAAATCGGCACGTCCGGGATTTTCCCTTCCTGTGTCAGCTTCTGGAAATAATACAGCAATACCTGGGTACGCCCCACCGCAAACGCAGGGATAACTACATTACCGCCCCGTTCTACGGTTTCATTGATGATTCTCGCCAGTTCTTCTTCTTTGTCATAGGCTTTATGTTTCCGATTCCCGTAGGTGGATTCCGTAATAATGAAATCCGCGCCAGACAGGACGGAAGGATCTTCCACGATAGGCTGTTTCGGCTGTCCCACGTCGCCGGAAAAAATCATGGTCGTCTTTTTCCCATTCTCTTCAATGACCAGATACACGGTAGCACTGCCCAGGATATGGCCGGCCACCCGGAGCTTTGCCGTCACGCCCGGAATCACCTCAAAGGTCTCCTCAAAATTGTGCACGTAAAAATGCTGCAGCGCAATATAGGCATCGTCTATGGTAAACAGGGGTTCCACCTGGGATTTCCCCGCCCGCAGGCCCTTACGGTTGGCAAACTCCGCATCGGATTCCTGGATATGGGCGCTGTCCGGCAACAGGATTGTGCACAACTGCTGTGTGGATTTTGTGCAGTGAACGCGGCCTTTAAAGCCTTCCTTTACCAGCCGGGGAATCAATCCGCTGTGATCCACATGGGCATGGGTAAGCACCATCGCGTCGATTTCCGCCGGATTAAAGGCAAACGGTTTTTCATTAAATGCTTTGATGGATTTCGAGCCCTGAAACATGCCGCAGTCCACCAACATCTTCTTCCCGTTGACTTCCAGTAAATAACAGGATCCTGTTACAGTCCGCGCCGCGCCTAAAAATGTCAGCTTCATAACAACAACCTCCCGAACAGCGTATCTTTAAACGGTTTTCTCTTAAACGATCCCTAGGCAAACAGGCAGTTTGCCTTCATTAGACTATTCTAATTTATTTTATTCTCTGTTGATTCTGTTTTTCCTGCAAAACAACCTCTGGGAATCCGGTTAATTTCGGAAAAAATCTGTGAACTGTTTCCACCAGCCCGACTCACAACAGTAACTGCACTTTCCGCAGTTTTCCATGCGCGTTTCCCCAAAATAGCGCAAAATATAGTTACGCAGGCATCCGTCATGATGACAGTAATCCCACATGGCCGCCAGGAGCTGCAACGCCCCTTCCGGTTTTTCCTGCTGCTGCGCCAAGGCTTTACCGATGCGCAGGTCTTCATTGCTGTAGAACAGGGTGCAGCGTGCTTCCTCTCCGTTACGCCCCGCCCTCCCCGCTTCCTGATAATATTCTTCCAGGCTCTGGGGCATATTGTAATTGATGACGAAAGCAATATCGGACTTATCTACACCCATGCCAAACGCGCTGGTGGCAACAATAATCTGCATCTGACCGTTTATAAACGCAGCCTGTGTTGCCGTCCGTTCTCCCACAGACAATCCGGCATGATAGCGGGCAGCGCTGTATCCGTGCTGCCGCAGTAACCGGAAACACCGTTCCACATGCTGATGGGTAGAACAGTACACGATGCCGCTTTTTTCTTTTACCTTCTCCAATTCATCCAGCAGCGCCCTGTCTTTATCAGCCGGGGACTTTTTTACAAAAAACAGATTGGGACGGTCAAAGCTGCGGAGAATCACCGCCGGATCCGCAAGCCCCAGACTGTTGATGATATCCTGCCGCACCCGGGGCGTAGCCGTGGCGGTAAAGGCTGCATATAAAGGACGCTTCGGCAACTGTTCCACGAACGCCCGGATCTGCAGGTAAGAAGGTCGGAAATCATGTCCCCACTGGGAGACGCAATGGGCTTCATCCACTACCACAAAAACCGGCGGATTCTTTAAGGCAAAGCGGATAAACCATTCATTCTGCAGCCGTTCCGGAGAAAGGTAGAGCAGTTTATAAACACCGGTATGAATATCATACATGACTTCATTGTAAGTATGCTTACTCATACCGCTGTTGATACAGACAGCCGGTATGTTGTTCGCCTGCAGGTGGGCCACCTGGTCTTCCATCAGGGAAATGAGCGGTGAAATAACATAGGTCAGTCCGGTCTGCATCAGGGCGGGTACCTGGAAACACACGGATTTTCCCGCGCCGGTTGGCAATATGGCCAGGCAGTCCCTGCCGCTGAGAATCGTATCCACCACTTCCCGCTGGCCGGGGCGGAAGCTGTCGTAGCCGAACCATGCTTTAAGTATTTTTTCCGGTTGCAAATAAGCACCCCCTGTAATAATCAAAATATAAAAATGAAAAAAGAGAATATAGTGACTGGTAAGGCGTAAGCAAAACATCGTGAGTGTTTGCGAAATTTCATGAGGTGAAATTTGCCGTCGTGGCGAGACTGTCTGAGGGCGAAGCCCGAGTTTCAAAGCCACAGGCAAATGAACCCATGAAATAGCAAACACGAACGGTTTTGCGTCGCTTTATCGGTTGCAATATTACTTTTTATCTTCTTCGTTTATCAGATTCTTTTCTTTGAACGGACACAGCTGCAGGCATACGCACTCATCACACAACGGCTTGCGTGCTTTGCAGGTGAGACGTCCGTGCCAGATGAACCAGTGATGGGAATCCGCCCACTTGCTTTTGGGTATCAGCTTTTGAAGGTCCAGTTCCGTGGCTTCCGGTGTTTTTGCGTCTGAAAGTCCCAGACGGTGGGAGGTGCGGAACACATGAGTGTCCACAGCAATGGCCGGCACTTTGTAAATCACACTGGCGATTACGTCCGCTGTTTTCCGCCCTACTCCCGGCAGTTTCATCAGAGTAGGAATGTCTTTGGGAATCACGCCGCCGAATTCTTCCGTCAGCATATGGCACATGCCCAGCAGGTTTTTGGCTTTGGCCCGATACAGACCGCAGTCACGGATTTCCTCTTCCAGTTGTTCCTGGGTCAACGCCCCCATCTTCTCCGGGGTATTCAGCCGCGGAAAAATGCGGGCTGTAATTTTGTTGATCCGTTCGTCCGTACATTGGGCCGACATGATGACGGCGCACAGCAATTCAAAAGGAGAATTGTAATGCAGCGCCGTGCCGATTCCGTTGTACCGTTTTTCCAGCAATTCGATGATGGTCTGTTTATCCTTTTTTCTCATGTTGTTTCACCCTGAAAATGCCCGGATCGATGTCGCCTGCACGCAGCGACCCTTCCCCCGAAGGGCGCGAGGAACTGTTGTATAAAAACATTCCTCTCCGGTCAGGCTGCAATACGATACAGCAGACGACGCAACGCAAGGCACAGCCGAAGCGTTAGGGTCGCAATGTAAAGGTGACATCAATCCGGGCATCAACTTATTTTATGAATACTAAGAGTATCAGTTCGTCAGACTGCGCACCGGAGCCGGAATACGGCCTCCCCGCGCAATGAAAGTATCCGCCTTAAACCGGCTGACTGCCATGATGGGCGCATGTCCCAACAGACCGCCGAATTCCACAGTCTCGCCCACGCCTTTCCCCGGAACAGGAATGACGCGAACCGCCGTGGTCTTGTTGTTGATCATGCCGATAGCGGATTCGTCCGCAATAATGGCCGCAATGGCTTCTGCCGTAGTGGCGCCGGGAATGGCGATCATGTCCAGACCAACGGAGCAGACGCAGGTCATGGCTTCCAGTTTTTCCAGACACAGGCTGCCGCGTTCTACCGCCGCAATCATGCCCGCGTCCTCGCTGACGGGAATAAAGGCGCCGGACAGACCGCCCACATAGCTGGACGCCATCAGCCCGCCCTTTTTCACCGCGTCGTTCAGCATGGCAAGGGTTGCCGTGGTACCGGGGCCGCCGCAGCTTTCCAGACCGATTTCTTCTAAAATATGCGCTACCGAGTCGCCTACTGCCGGTGTGGGCGCCAGCGACAGATCGATGATGCCGAACTGTGTGTTCAGCCGTTTCGCTGCTTCCTGAGCCACCAGCTGTCCTACCCGGGTAATTTTGAACGCCGTACGTTTGATTACTTCCGCCACCGCGCCGATATCCTGGCCACGGACGGCTTCCAGCGCGTGTTTCACCACGCCGGGTCCGCTGACGCCCACGCTGACTACGGATTCCGGTTCTGTTACGCCATGAAAGGCGCCGGCCATAAAGGGATTATCGTTTACCGCGTTACAGAACACCACCAGCTTCGCGCAGCCGATGGCGTCGTTGGCCGCCGTTTTTTCCGCAGTTTCTTTCACCACGCGGCCCATCTCCGCCACCGCGTCCATATTGATGCCGGCCTTGGTGGAACCGACGTTGACAGAAGAGCAGACCACGTCAGTTGTGGCCAGCGCTTCCGGAATGGAAGCGATCAGGTTCCGGTCGCCTTTGGTATAGCCTTTGTCCACCAGCGCGCTGAAGCCGCCGATAAAGTTTACCCCCACTTCATGGGCTGCTTTGTCCAGCGCTTTGGCCAGGGGCACATAATCATTGGTATCGCAGCTTTCGCCTACCATGGAAATCGGTGTTACGGAAATACGTTTATTGATAATCGGCACGCCCAGGTCGGATTCAATATCTTCCCCGGTCTGCACCAGCTTTTCTGCTTTTTTCGTAATTTTGTCATAGATTTTATCCGCGCAGACTTTCACATCCGGATGCCCGCAGTCCCGGAGGCTGATGCCCATGGTGATGGTACGCACATCCAGGTTGTGGTGCGTGATCATCTGCGTGGTTTCCAATACATCATTAAAAGTTAACACTGACATGACGAACCCTCCGCTTAAATCTGGTGCATAGCAGTGAAGATATCTTCACTCTGCACGCGAATCTCCAGACCGATTTCTTCCGACAGCCTGTCCAGATGCTCTTTCAATGACTTAATGCTCATTTTGGAATCCGTCATATCCGCAATCAGAACCATGTTAAAGAAGCCATCCATAATATTCTGGTTGATATTCAGGACGTTGACCTGATTATTGGCAAGTATATTGGTAACTTTGGCAATGATGCCAACCTTATCCTTTCCTACAACAGTGACTACAATACGCATCGTTCTGCCCCTCTCCTTTGCTCTCCGGCAAATAAAATATAATGCAGGAAACGTAAAGACTTCGTTTCCTGACGGCCTGTCGCCGTAATGTTTATTTTACCACAATTTTACATATATGGAAACGCTGATTCAACGAGTTTGCATTCGCATCAGCAAAACCATCGTTATTATGTTTCGCGCAATTCACGGGAACAATGGTGTTGCTACTGCGCGGCCTTGTGATGTTGATAACTTCTGCTGACGCTCTCACAAATAGTGAAAAATCTCTGACGGCGTCTCAATGATCATTTCCGCCTGTTGCTCTTCCAGGAACTTCCGACCCTTAAAGCCCCAGGCCACGCTGATACAGGGAATGCCTGCATTGGCCGCCGCTTCCAGATCCACTTCCGAATCCCCCACATAAATGGCGTCCGAACTGTCGGCCCGCAGGTTTTTCATTGCTTCCCAGATCAGATCCGGCGCGGGCTTTTTGGCTACCCCCTGACGCTCCCCGGATACCGAAGCAAAGATGCCCGGAAAATATTCGGGGATCAGTTCCTGCACCGCAAAATCCGGTTTGTTGGAAACTACGCCCAGCGTGTAACCAGCCTTAACCAAGCTCTGCAGCATCTCCATGATACCGGGATACGGTCCTGTATGGTCTTTACAATGAACTTTGTAGTAAACGTTAAAATCCTGCCGGACCTGCTCCAACGCCGCTTCCACCTGTCCGTCCGGCACAGCCCGCTCTACCAGTTTGCGGGCCCCATTACCAACAAAACGGCGAATCTCATCGATCGTACGCTCCGGGAATCCGTTCACGCGCAACGCGTAATTCGTTCCTTCCGCCAGATCCGTCAGCGTATCCAGCAACGTGCCGTCCAAATCAAAAATGATGGCTTTGTACTTCATTCCTTTCCTCTTCCTCTGTATCCATGATTCGTGCCAACGCAAGCAACGTGTTTCGTCTATCTTCCACGCCAGCCAGCTCCAAACTGTACCTGGTCTTACAAAATCTCCACAGCGTCTTCCAGCGCTTTTACCTTTCCCGATTTCAGCAGCGCTACCTCTTTGCCTTCCGGCAAGTCGGTGAATACGCAGAGACATGCATCGGAGGGAGCGTTGGCTTTCACATATGCCGTGTCAAAGGTCATCAGCTTATCGCCCTTCTTCACTTCCTGCCCGTCTTTCACAAATACGGTAAAACCGTTGCCTTTCAGATTGACCGTATCAATGCCGATATGCAGCATGTACTCCCTGCCGTCTTTTGTGGTCAGACCCATGGCGTGCTTCGTTTCAAAAACAAAATTCACCATGCTGTCCGCAGGTGCGAACACATCGCCGTCAGCAGGCAGCACCATAAAGCCGTCCCCGTTCATCTTCTCCGCAAACGCTTCGTCCGGCGTTTCCGTAATCGAACAAAGCGTTCCGGTAAACGGACTGGAAAACGTATCTTTCTTTTTTCCAAACAATGAACCAAACATGTTACGACCTCGCTTTCATCGGAACAGATGCGCCAGCAGACTCAATACAATGCTGATGACGATGCAGCTTACCCATGGGAAATAAAAACTGCCATGCCTGCCTTCCACGTGGATATCCCCCGGCAGATTGCCGAAAGGCAGAAACTTTCCGCCAACATGAATGACCACGCCTGCAATAATCAGAACGATCCCCAACTGAATCAGCATCTTTCCCAAACCGCCGGACATTTCATTCTCTCCTTTTAGAAAACTTCATGTAATTTCAAAATTTCTGTAGCTATTCTTGCAAAAATATTATAAAATATATGAAAGTAAAAACCAACTGTTTTTTCTTTTTATTTTTGCATCGCCGCATGATCGGACCGATGCGATTCTTCCAAAATGTCATTTCAATTTCGAGAGGAGATTTTGTATCATGCCTTATGTAAACATCAAGATTACAAAAGAAGGTAACGTCACTCCGGAACAAAAACGCCAGCTCATTGAAGGCGCTACCAAATTGCTGGCCGATGTGCTGCACAAAAACACAAAGACTCTGGTGGTAACCATCGACGAAGTGGATATGGATAACTGGGGCATCGGCGGGGTGCCGGTAACCGAGCTACGCAAGATCGCAAAAGAAAAAGCAGCGGCGGAAGCCAAAGCAGCCGCAGCCGCAGCGAAAGAAGAAGCCAAGGCCAAAAAGAAAGCGGAAAAGGAAATGGCCAAAGCCGCAAAAGCGGAAGAGAAAGCAAAAAAGGAAGCCGAAAAAGCTGCTGCTAAAGCAGAAACCAAAGCCAAAAAGGCCGAAGCAAAAGCTTCAGAAGCTGCCGCTAAAGAAGAAGTTAAAGCAAAAAAAGAAACAGCTAAAACCGCAAAGAAAGAAAAGAAAGCCAAGAAAAAATAGCCCTGAAAACAGGAACCGCCTGCCACACGGCAGGCGGTTTTTATATCCCCATACCCCTTAATACGCTTTTGGTCATCCTAATGACTGAAGTTTTTTCTCAACCTCAGTCGCGGCGCGATGCTTTCCGCCGTATCCGTACAGACTGAAGTTCACCTGACAATCCAGTCTTCCACCTTCAAAATTGGAACGCGGTTGTGCTATAATAGTTAAAACAGAAATGAATTGAGACTAATTCTTAATAATCGCGGAGGCGTTATGAAAAAAATCGCATTTTATGGCAAGGGCGGCATCGGCAAGTCCACCACCGCAGCCAACGTCGCGGCAGCGCTCAGCCTGCAGGGCAGACAGGTCTGCCAGATCGGCTGCGACCCCAAGAACGATTCCACCCGTCTGCTGCTGGGTCACATCTGCAGGGAAACGGTGCTGGATAAAGTCCGTACCTCGGACATGGACAGCATAAAAGCAGAGGATATCGTTCACACCGGTTACAACGGCATCACCTGTGTGGAAGCGGGCGGCCCGGAACCCGGCGTTGGCTGCGCGGGACGGGGCATCATCGTAGCCCTGCAGCTGCTGGATAAACTGAAAGCCGTCCCGCCTGTGGACGTTACCCTCTACGATGTGCTGGGAGACGTAGTCTGCGGCGGTTTCGCCATGCCCATCCGGGAAGGCTATGCAGAAGAAATTTACATCATTTCTTCCGGCGAACTCATGAGTCTGTATGCGGCCAACAACATTGCCAAAGGCATCCGACGGTTTGCCTCCCGCGGATCGGTACGGCTGGCGGGTATCATCGGCAACAGTCGCAACACGCCGGGGGAAAAAGAACTGCTGAAAGTGTTTGCGGAAAAACTGAACACGCATCTTGTTGCATTCGTGCCCCGGGACAGAATTGTAAACGTTGCAGAGAACCGGCGGCAGACGGTGCTGGAGTTTGCACCGGATTGCGGGCAGGCAACGGTTTATAAAGAGTTGGCGGAAACGATCTGGAACAATACGGAACTGATCATTCCCACCCCTCTGGCATTTGAAGAGCTGGAAGAACTGGCAGCACAGTTTGGTTCAGAAATATAAGTTGAATTCTGAAAATGATACTGCAAAACGCAAACGCGTTTAAAAACACAGATTAAAACGAAAAATGAAATTCAGGTATAACCAACAAACACATTGAGGGCTAAACCGAAATGACTAACGGGAATAAAACAGAACAAAAAAACAAATTAGCCACCAAATGGCTTTTTACAAAGAATAAATCCTGCAGCTGCACCATGCCCGGCGTATGGCGGGCGGTGAGCTTCTGCGAGGGCTGCGCGGTCATCTTCCACAGTCCCCTGGGCTGCGCCCACGTGGCGACGCTGATGGATCTGGGCGCCCAGTACCGCATCATCGGAGATCACCAGAATGAAACTATGGATGCGGTACCTCTGATTTCCTCTAACCTGCAGGAAAAGGACAGCATCTTCGGCGGCGTAGAAAAACTGCGGGGCTGTATCGCCCACGTCATGCAAACCTGGCAGCCCAAATGCCTGCTCATTGCCACGTCCTGTGTAGCGGGCGTCATCGGGGATGATGTAGAACTAGAAGCGGAAGACGCGGAAGCAGAATACGGTATCCCGGTTCTCTGCATCCCCTACGGCGGCTTTCTGGGCGGTGAATACTCTGACGGCTATTTTCAAACGGTGCGTCTCATTATGGAACGTTTCATCCAACCGCAGCCGAAAGTACCCGGCCGCGTCCTCCTGTTCGGCGACCAGATGGGACCCTGCGGCCAGTACGCCCGGGAAGTAAAACGGCTGCTTGCGTATTTTGATTTGGACGTGAAATGGCAGTTCCCCGGCTATGTTCCCTTTGCAGAGTGGAGCGAACTGTCCACCGCGTCCCTGCTCATTCCGCTGAATTATGCGGGACAGACTCAGGGCGGTCTGGAAAAGACAGCCGCCGCCTGGGCGGAACGGTTTGGCACGCCTTCCATCCGGGACGTGTACCCCGTAGGCTGGCAGAACACCTGTGCATGGCTGCGTAAGATTGCGGAATTTGTGAAAGACGAGGCAAAAGGTGAAGCCGTGATTTGTCAGGAAGAAGAACGGCTGAAAGATTACGTAAAGTCCATTTTGCCCGTGACGCAAAATAAAAAAGCGGTGCTGGGCATCGGCCGCGGCCCCCGCTGGTACAACCCGGCGGAAACATTAAACACCATGCGCCGCATGCAGATGGAAATTTCCGCTGTAATCCTGTACGATAAACTGACAGACGAAGAAAAGGATACAGTCATTGACGCTGTAGAAGACTGGAAAAAAACAGCACAGTTGCCGGACGTTCCGCTTATCGCCGATGGCAACTATACAGACTGCCTGAAACAGGCGGACGTACTGCTGACCACAGACGAACTGCCTGGCAATCCGGTGAAGCAGTTCTTCATCCCCATGGTTCCCCTGGCCGGAACTGATGGCGAGTTCATTGTGATGCGCACCATTTACCGGTTACTGTGCCGTTACGGAAACAAAGGAGGAATCGCATATGCGTAAACAGAAACAAAAGCTTTTCTGCCTTTATGCCAGTGTCTTCCCACTACGCAAAGGAGGAACCGCATATGCATGACAACGACTTCAAAACCTCCTGCCACCACATGTCCACCTGCGCCCTCACCGGCGCTTCCGCGTTTTTCGACGCCATCCCCGGCAGCTTCATGCTCATCAACGGTCCTCTCTGGTGTTATTTCTACGCCATGAAATACGTGGAAGATTACGACGCCTCCGCCCTGCGGCGTTTCCATTGCACCCAGCCGGAAGGCAACGCGCTGGTCTACGGAACGGAAAAAGACCTGCTGGCCGGGCTGGATTTTGTAAAAGCAAACTTTACGCCGGAACGGGTCTTCCTCCTCAATAACTGCAGCGTCAGTCTGGTTGGCGATGACATTGCCGGCATTGCGGCCAAAGCAGAACTCCCCTTCCCCGTTTACGCCGCAGATTGCGGCGGCATCGCCGGTGATTTTGCGGAAGGATATGAAATTGCGCTGCTTCGGGTGATTGCAGAAGTGAAGAAGAACGCAGAAGCCAAACGTGATTTGGCTGATGTTTCAGAAGCAAACTCAAAAAATGCTGACGAAGCAAAGGTAAGTGAAAATTTAAATCTCGAAACCATTGACTGCAAACCCTCCGTCAATTTATTAGGCCTTTCCCCCACGTACTTTCGGGGCGAAGAAGACATTAAAGAAATCCGCCGCATTCTGGAAACGGCGGGGTATCATATCAATGCCATTCCTGGCGGTGGTTCTGCCTGGAGTGAAATCATGCAGCTGCCCCAGGCGGATTTGAATTTGGTTTTGCGTGACGAGCTGGCCCTGAAAGCGGCCAAAGAGCTGCAAGCAAAGTTCGGCACGCCTTATCTTTCCGTTGGCATGCCTTACGGAATTGCCGGAACGTTACGCTGGCTGGATGCAATAAATGCAGTACTGCCCGCCAAAAACAGGGAAGCAATACGGCAGGAAGCGGAAACCGTCAACGCGCGGCTGCAGTTCCGCAGCAGCAATATGCAGTCCCTGTGGGGACCTCTGTGGTTTGACAACATTCTCATCGCCGCGCCGCCTTCGGAAGCGGCAGGCATCGCCGAAGCAGTCCGGGGCGAATGGGCCGACACAGGCAATCTGGTGATCCATTTTACCCAGGACACAGCGTTACGCCCACAAGCTGCCACTAAAATCTGCATTGCGGGTAAAGACGACGGGGCCATGAAAGAAACCTTTGAAAACTGGAGTGGCGGTCTGGTAATGGGTTCTTCTCTGGAAGCAAGCCGTCTCGTACGTTTAAAGAAACCCTTCGTGAATTGCAACATCGTGCTGCCCGCCTATCACGAAATCATCGCCATCGACGCGCCCCTTTGCGGCATCCGCGGCGCCGCCTATTTGTTTGAACGAATCTGGAACGCAAAGCTGAGCGGCTGCATGGATGAAGTTAAATCGACACGTTAAGCGTTTCAGGAAATATCGAAATTTAAAAGCACAGAGCTACGCCAATAGCTTTGTGCTTTTTTATGTAAACGCTGATTCTGCTCATAAGCGGTAATGCAAAGAGGGTCTTTTACAAACTCCTTTTGCGTGGAAATAAAAAGTGCCTGCCATTTCTGACAGGCACTGCAGAAGCATATCCAATCTACATTATTATTTTATAAAATCGTATTATTCTAATTTACCCGTTAGTGTTAAACCGCCGGCATCGCTGCTACAACCTGCAGTGGAACCTTCGTCACTTCGCAGATTTCCGCATCAGTCAGCTTGCCCTGCTTTTTCAGGGCTTTGGCATTTGCAAGAGCATTTTGTTTTTCACCTAAAGCGATGCCCTTCTTCTCTGCATCTTCCTGAATTATGCTCAAATCTATTTCCCAGGTCACGTATCAATTCCTCCATTCTTACAGCACCGCCACACCGAGGGACTTGGCGAGTTTGCGGATATATTCCTCAGAAAGTCTGCTGTACCTCAAGATTTTTGCGAGAGGTTCTCCGTCCCTAAGCATATCTACTGCCATTCTTTCATTCGCTTCAGCGACACCATCCGCAAATGCTTCCTTGCGTTCCTGCTCTTTCATTTTCTCTTCATCATACTCGGTAAGGAACATCTTCTTCACCCTCGCCCTGTGTGCCTCTATCAGCGTTCTGATTACAAAACTGTCCGGCATTTCATCAATCGAAGCGTCCACCGCCGCTTCCAGGTTCTGCATCACACGCTGGTGCTCCCGAACCCTATCCACCAGCCACGCGTACTCACGCAGCGGCTGACAAGTCTCCATCAGTTCCCGGTTCTTTCCGTAATTCACATTGAGCATCTTCACCTTGACTTCAATGTCGCCTTCCCCGCCGAACGCGTCGCTGAGTTTCAGTACTTGCTGCTCCGGCTGCTCCTCGGTTCCGTTGTAAAAACAGATACAATGCGGTTTCGGTAAACGTTGAAGCTTTCTGCTGAACTTATAATACCCGCTTGTTGCAGTGAACTTTTCATACAACTGCGTACCATACGTCAGAAAACGCATCGGCATATTGGGATTGAAACTGCTCTGATGCTCCCACAGGTTCATCTCATCCAGTATGATAAACGACACGTCGTTCTTCATACTCATGTACACCGCGTCCTCGATGGTGTTGAACTGGATATCGTCCGGGTTGCTGTAGTTCGATCCGTTCACGGCGTTGTACAGTGACAACGTCCACTCTTTGTTCTCAGGATTTCCAAAAATAAATTTAAATACTCTGTCTTTATACAAGCGATTTGCTTCGGTCAACTTCATTACTCCTTTTCTTTTCCTGTTGTCCTGAACAATGCTAATATAAAGAATATCTGGCTCATTTCTATTGTAAATCCAGACACCGTTGTTTGCAAGGTGCTTTTCATTCATTTCTCTGAATTATCTGTGAAGCTTAGAGTCCTATATAGTAAAAACTGCGGCCTGCCATTACTGACAGGCCACAGTGAAAACATTACCCGGTTTTTAATTTTTAACCTTGAATCCAGAAGAATTATTGAATTTTAATCCTCCCTGCACCGTACGGGTCTTCATACCCTTCCTTTATTTTAGCATTCAGATGGTTCTGTACATATTCCATGATGGCGTCCACATCGGTCATCACGGCGTCAAGGGTTATGTTGCAACCCTTAAACATGGCCATCCCGCTTCCGCCGTCTTTTAAAATATAGCTGGTGCCGCCCACTTTATAGATTTTCTTCAAATCAACAGGTCGCCCGTTGACCATCACATCTTTGACCCGACGCGGACCCTTTACTTCGACAAAACCGCCCTTCACATCTTTCACTACGCCGGAAGGCACGGAAGAATCAATGGCGTAAGTCATACCGGAAACGTGCAGGAACCCGCCGCTTTCTTCCGGATAATTCACAACGCCCACTTCCAGCGCGTCTATAATCTGCTGACCGGTCGCTTCCACTACCGTACACATGTTGATAAAAGGAAAAGCTTCCAGCAGGTCATAATAAGAAAAAACTCCCGGTTTAATGGTCTTGCGAATCGAGCCGCCGTTGACGATGGAAAGGTCGGTATTCAGCACAAAGCGATACGCATCCGCAACCAAGTCTCCCAAATTGGTTTCCCCGTTGCGCACCCGGCGTTTACCGGTAGCCGGGTCATCACTGGTAAGCGTTACCAGCGTTTCCCCCACCGGCTGGTTCAGAATCGCGTCAAACCGTTTGTTTTCCCTGGCAACCAGTGCCGTAACTTTGGAATCTGCAGCCGGCAGCTTTTTAATCAGAGTGGAAGAAAGGGATCCGTCTTCCTGAATCACAAGCTGCCCCAACGCCTGCAGTTTGGTTCCTGCCTGTACTACCAGCACGTCCTTGCCCATCGCGTTGGCAACCTTATGCGGGGGTACATACTCTTCATGGGAATGACCGTCGATTACTGCATCAATATTATATGTATGGGCCGCTATGGCTCCGCTGGACCATTTCGGCAGGGCGCCGTTCGTTCCCAGATGACCAACGAGAATTACATAATCAGCCCCTTCTTTACGCACCCTGTCCACGGTCTCCTGCAACGCCTTGTACAGTTTCAGACCGCTTTCATCTTCCAAAAAGCCGTAGATGAACTTCCCGTTTTTATCCTGAAAATATTTCGGTGTGGAACTGGTCAGGGTCTGGGGCGTCGTTGCCCCGATAAAAGCCACCTTTTTGTTTCCCAGCGCCAATATTTTGTAAGGCGGCAACACCAGTTTCCGGGTCTTGATATCAATCAGGTTGGCACAATAATAACCGCATTTCATCCGGGAAGCAAGCTTTAAAAACTGCTCCATGCCATAATCAAATTCATGGTTGCCCGGAATAGCAAAATCATAACCGGCTGCATTCATAATCGATACGATGGATTCGCCGTTTGAAAGTTTGCCGAGAGGAGTTCCCTGAACGGCGTCACCGGCATCCACCAGCACAACGGGGTGCCCTTTTTTCTGCAGCTCTTTTTTGTATTGCGCGACCTTGTCAATCCCCAGGTTGTCGCTTACACCGCAATGGATATCGTTGGTATGCAGTATGATGATGTCTTTTTCCTCTGCAAAAACGGTAAAAGGCAACAGGAACAGAAACAAAAAGGTAAGAATAAAACCAACGCGCTTTTTCAGGTCAAACATGGAATCATCCCTTCCCGTGTTCTTACTTCTTAATAAGAGCAGGCACTCTGATATCATAACTTTCATTTCTTCTATGCACCGAAAAAACGTAACAACGAGAAAATAAAAACAGCCGCTCCCCCACATGTTACGGGAACAGCTGTCTCTTCACGCTTTACGGAAACAACAGCTCCGCCACATGGACTGCACGCTTTCCTTCCGGCAGTCCCTGCACCAGTCCGCTAAGGCAGGAGTTGCAGTAACAGGACACCCGTTCTGTTGTAAAACGCTGACAGTAATTTTTAAGATATGCGTCAATCTCTTCCGGAGATTTGGACTGCATATCCTTTTTAATTTCTGCAAAACGCAGCGGCGCCAGCGTAAAATTGTCAGGGCGCATGGGCCCAAGCAAAAAGCTGCCGTCAAAGTTTATCTCTTCTTCCGTACCCGGAAGTTCCACGACTTCCACATTCATTTTGCGGAGTACGCTGCGCACCGCCGCCTTTTCCGTTTCTCTCGCTTTGGCCCGGTAACAGTCCTGCAGTGTGATACGCTCCCCTTTATAATCCGGGAACGGAAAATCCGGAAGGCTGTCGATGAACTCATACAGGCTGATTACCTTTGCGGCAGGCCGGTTTTCCCCGATAATTATGCTGCAGGTCTCGCAAATGGTGATTGCAATATCATTCCAGCCCGACAAAGCTTTATGCCCCGGACGGCAGCAACCCACCACGCGCACCCCTTTCGAGGCCATATAGCTTTTTACCTTTTCAGAAGTTTCAGGCCTCATCTGGGTAAACTTACAACTTGGAAAATAGTATTTCATTCTGCGTTCTTCTCTCTTTCCTGAGCTATACGCTTCTTGTAATTAACAATATCATTGAGAACTTCATCATAGAAGGTATATTGATTCCGTCCCTGTTCCTTGCTCCAATACATGGCATCGTCGCTCTGATGCAACAGCATATCCAGGTCGGCATGTTCATTTTCCGTTTTTGCAATACCGATACTCATAGACAGCGGACGCATCCGATCGTCACGCCGGAAATATTCCTTCAGGTCATGCATCACATGTTCCATCTGTTCCCGGACCACGTTCCGGTCATTGACGTTAAACAGCGCCACCACAAATTCATCGCCGCCCATACGGGTGATAAACCCTTCGGTAAAGTTTTTACGCAACAGATTCGCTATTGCTTTCAGCGCCTCATCGCCTACCTGATGGCCGTACGTATCGTTTATATATTTGAAATGGTCCAGGTCGATGCAGCAAAGGGTCAGCGACTCTCCCTTACGCCGATTCTTCAACCGCTCATAAAAATAATGGCGGTTATACAGCCCGGTCAGCGGATCCGTATTGGCCCACGTCAGCAGTTGTTTCTGGGCTTCCCTTTCTTTGGTTACGTCCCGGGCGATGCCTACCGTACCGATGATTTCGTGATTTTCATCATACACCGGCGTTTTTAATATGCTCAGCTCGCAAAGGCCCCGCTTGGAATGGTACACCGTTTCCTCGGAATGACAGGTTTTCCCTGCTTTGGCCACTGCCAGTTCGGACGCGCGGCACACGGCTTCCCCATACTCCGCCTCTTCCCCGGACAAACCCCAGATATAGCCGTGATACTGGTTGGTCACATCTTCCTTGGTCTTGCCACCGCTTCACAGAAAGCCTGGTTCACCCGCAGATGACACCCCGGCATATCCTTAAACCACATCATGTCAGGCAGCATTTCTGTGATAATATCCAGATACTGATTGTTCATCCAGGCGTCCTTTTCATCTTTGATGCGCTTTTGCAGGCGCACCGCCTCCAGCCGGGCAAATATATCGGAAAGGGGCCAGGGCCAGAAGTCATAAATCTGGTTCAGTACCGAAGCCTCTAATTTATCGGCATGGGACGTACAAAGTATAAGCCGCGCTTTGCCGCCAAACCGTTCCTTAAACAGCCGGATGGACCAGTCGATTTCATCGTTCAGGATGACAAAAGTGTTCAGCGGCCATTCTGTGCCGGCGGGAACATCCGCTAATGAAGCGAAGCCTTTTACGTCATGGGTAAACCGCTCCATCGGCAGGAGGTGGGAAAAAATAGAAACCACCTGGTCGGGCATGCCCACCAGGACGAATGCAAGATTGTAATGGTACATGACGCAAGCTCCTCCTTCACGAAACTATCTGATAATATGAAATAGTGCTTATTAACATTATAGTACATAACAGACTATAAATAAAGAGCAGAGATTCTCTTTTATATTTCTTCACAGCAGCGTAGCAAATACAGAAGCCGCAACGACAGTCAAAATACCCGCAATGGCTATAGAGAGCGAACTCATGGCGCCTTCCACCTCGCCCATCTCCAGCGCTTTCACCGTACCCATAGCATGACTGGAACAGCCGATGGCGACGCCTTTGGCGATGGGCTCCCGAATGCCGAAAATATTACAGACTGATTCCGCAAAAATATTGCCCAGGATACCGGAGATGACGATGGAGGCTACCGTGATCGCCACATAACCGCCCAGTTCCTCGGCGACCCCAATGCCAATAGGAGTTGTAATGGATTTTGGCAGCATGGTCACATAGGCGGCGCGGTTCAGTCCGAAGAACCGGGAAAAGGCCAGCACCGAAACCATGGTAACAATAACGCTGGACGTGATCCCGAACATAACAGCCTTAAAATTTCGTTTCAGTGTATCCAGCTGCCGGTACAGGGGTACCGCCAGGCAGATAGTGGCCGGCGTCATCAGATAGCTGATGTATTTCGCGCTGTTGTTGTATGTCTGGTATTCAATCCCGAAAACACGCAGGAACAAAATCGTAAAGACGATGGCTATCAGCAGCGGATTCACCAGCGTATGCTTCGCCTTCTGTTTCAGAAACATGCCGACGCCATAAAAGAACAGCGTGATGAATATGCCAAAAAATGTGGAAGTTTGCCAGAATGTATTCATAAATCAGGTTTCCTTTATAGTTTAAGTTTTATAGTTTAAGTATTTCAGTAAAACGGTTCATCGTCTTCGCAATACCGTTTTACAATTTGCGTTTCGTAATGACACACGCCATTACGTGTTTTCATCTGTGTACCTGCGGGAAAGGCGGAGGAACCACTGGGTGATCCGTCCCGTGGCGACCATGACAATCAACGTGACTGCAATGATAATCGTAACGTACGCTGTCAGAGAAGACCGCAATTCATTCCAGGCATCGATCAGTCCCACTGCAGCAGGAATAAACAGCAGCGGCATAATGAAAATCAGAAAATCCGCTACTTCTTTCACATCATCCACTTGCAGGGTCTTCTGTTCCAACAGAAGAAACAACAGCAGAATACCGTAAATGCTGGCCGGAATCGGAAACGGGATCAGCGCGTGCAGCACTTCGCCGATGAACGACAACGCAATAATAATGGTAAATTGTTTAAACAGTTTCAATGTGAACAGCTCCGTTCCTATTACAGTTTTCAAGTTGTACCATTTTATCACAATATCGATAAGATTTCCATGTTTGTCAGCATCTGTCTGGCAGGTTTGCCCGTAAAATAACTCCCAAAATACATAGAAACGCATTCCGGGAATTACTCACCTTCTTCCCAAAATTTACGTAAAACCAGTCGTTATCAGTCGATTTTTATGGTAAAATTGATTGTAGTAACGCAAGCATTAAAAAAGCTCTGCAACCAGAGTTACAGAGCAGATTATCAGCTTGGTGCGCCTGAGACGAATCGAACGTCCGCACCCGGTTCCGGAGACCGGTGCTCTATCCACTGAGCTACAGGCGCATGTTAAATTGTACAAATGGTATTATAGCACAGTTTGTCGTTTGTAGCAAATATTTTTATTGTTTTTTTTACTGAGGAAGCATTATGTGGCAGTATGTTAAACGCTATGCGCATTTCGCGATTATCGCCGCGCTGTTCATGGGCGGCGAAGTGCTGATGGATTTAATTCAGCCGGGTCTCATGCGCCGCATCGTGGACGACGGGGTGCTGGGCCTGAACAATAACGGCGTGGGCAATCTGGAACTGATCTGGCGTTTAGGCGTCCAGATGATCGGCATGGTGCTCATCGGCTGCTGCTTCGGTTCCCTGAACAATGTGTTCGTCAACATGGCCAGCCAGAATATGGGCAACGACCTTCGCAAGGACATGTTCCGGAAGATTATGACGTTCTCTTTCCCCCAGATCGATGCCTTCGGCGCCGGTTCTCTCATTACCCGCATCACCAACGACGTGACCCAGGTGGAACGTCTCATCGCCCAGTTTGTACGGGGCATGGTACGTACTGTCCTGATGACCATCGGCAGTCTGTATTTCATGTTCACCCTGAGCCCCGATTTCGCCTTCATCGTGCTGGGCGCCCTGCCCTTCATCATCGGCGCCATGTATTTCGCTCTGCGCAAGTTGAACCCGCTGTTTACCCTTCAACAGGAAAAACTGGATGTTGTGAACGACATGCTGCAGGAGGATATCTCCGCTATCCGCATCATCAAGGCCTGCGTGCGGGAAACCTACGAGAAGCTTCGCTTCGGCAAAGCCAACGACGATTTGATTAAAACACAGCTGAAGGTTCTGCTGACCCTCGCCTTTCTGAACCCCCTTGTCAACATGGTAATGAACCTTAGCGTCGCGGCCATCCTCTGGTACGGCGCCAGGGATGTGATGGAAGGCGCCGCTTCCCCCGGCAGCATCATGGCGGCCATCACTTACACGACGCAGCTGTTAATGGGCATCATGATGCTGATGATGCTGTTCCAGAACATTTCCCGCGGTTTCATTTCCTGGAAACGGCTGGCAACAGTGCTGCATCTGGAGCCGGAAATTCAGGACGGAAAGTTTGAAGACAAAGATTGCAGCAACGTTTCTGATTTTAGTTTTGAAAATGCTGACGCAGCTGGACAACGTTCAGAAAACACAACAAAAATAATAAACACACAGGGCCGCATCGAATTTGTAAACGTTTCCTTTACCTACCCCGGCAGCCAGAAACCGGTGCTGGAACATATCAATCTCACCATCAATCCGGGCGAAACCATTGCCATAATGGGTTCTACCGGCAGCGGAAAGACCACGCTGATCAATCTGATTCCCCGTTTTTATGATGTAACGGAAGGCAGCGTGCGCATCGACGGTGTGGATGTTCGGGACTATAAAGTCAGCTCCTTGCGTCGTAGAATCGCTATCGCGCTGCAAAAGAGCGAACTTTTCAGCACCTCAATTAAAGAAAACATCGCCTGGGGCAGACGTGATTCTGATGAAACCAACACCGGAACGGCAACAACTTGCGATAGCAAAACCGGAACGGCAACAACTTGCGATAGCAAAACCGGAACAGCAATAACTGATAAAACAAAAACCGGAACGGCATCGCCTGATGAATTGCGGGGCAATGTTTCCCTGCCAAACGAAACGGAACCGACAGGAAGTGACGCACAGTCAAATACTGCCGCTGACGCGGACATCGAACGCGCCGCCCGCATCGCCCAGGCCCACGAGTTCATTGCGCCGCTGGAACAGGGTTACGATACCGTTGTGGCCGAACGGGGCATGAGCCTCTCCGGCGGACAGAAGCAGCGCATCGCGTTAGCCCGGGCCGTTTTGAAAGGCTCGCCCATTATGATTTTTGACGATGCCACCAGCGCACTGGATTTGAAAACGGAAGCCAACTTTTACAATGAGCTGGCAAAGACCAGTCCCCAAAGCACAAAAATTATCGTAGCGCAGCGCATCGCCTCCGTCCGTCGCGCCAATCGCATTTTAATTCTGGAAAGTGGAAAGATTGTCGCGGAAGGAACACACAGGGAATTATTAAAGAGCTGCGAAATCTATCAGGACATTTACCAGTCTCAGGTCGGCGACATTGCGCAACACGAAAACGCAACGCAAACTGAAAACGCAAATACCACACAGCCAAAAGCAAACACTACAAGTAACGAAGCGGATGCTTCTGCGAAAGGCGGTGAGCGGGCATGAGTAAAAACGTAAAGACCCAGACCCCGCAGTCCGGTATCGGCCCCCGCCGCGGCAACATGTTCGCGGAAACGGAATACGCGAAAGACATCGGCTGGACCCTGAAGCGTATCGGCCTCTATTTTGTAAAAGAGAAAAAACTGATCTTCGGTATGCTCGCCGCCGTACTGGGCGGTACCCTTGCGGGGATTTACGCCCCCATGCTGCAAAGCAACGCCGTGGATATCATCGCCGGACAACGCAGCGGCGACTTGCAAACAACCATTGCCTTTATGCTCGCCACTTATTTAATGATAAGTCTCCTGCGAATGGCCCAGGGAGTGTTCAGTGCAAAACTGAGCCTGCGCATCGTCAGGCAGTTCCGGGAAGAACTGTTCGGCAAGGTCATCGACCTGCCCGTGAAATATACGGATACCCATTCCCACGGCGACGTGATGAGCCGCATGACCAACGACGTGGAAAACATTTCCACTACCGTTTCCCAAGCACTGCCCTCTTTGTTCAGCGGTGTGCTGACCATCATCGGCACGGCTGCCATCATGCTCTGGCTCTGCTGGCAGTTGGCCCTGTTAAGCTGCGGCACCATCTTCCTCACCGTAATCGTCACCCGTCTGTTATCGTCCTTTGTCCGCAAATATTCCAAAGAGCGACAGACCTTATTGGGCAGTATGAACGGAACCGTGGAAGAAATCGTCAACGGGTACCGCACGGTTGTCGCCTACAATCAGCAGGACAAATCGGCGGAACGGTTCTGCGATGTTTCCGACAAACTGACCAAAGCCGGTATCCGCACCGAAGTCTGCAGCGGCGTCATGGGTCCGGTGATGAACTGTATCGGCAACATCGGCTTTGTGGTCATCGCGGCCTTTGGCGGCTACTTCGCCATCCACGGCATGATCTCCGTGGGCGTCATCTCTGCCTTTATCGTGTACGCCAAACAGTTCAGCCGTCCCATCAATGAAATCGCCCAGATCTACGGGCAGCTGCAGTCCGCCATCGCGGGCGCGGAACGTGTTTTCCAGGTGTTGGACGAAACCAGCGAGGACCTGTACGGCCTTGTATGGGAAGACCAGGAACAGGTTTCCGTACGTTTCGAGGACGTGGAATTCGGTTATGTGCAGGGAAAACCGGTACTGAAGAACTTTAACCTTACGATTCCGGCGGGCAAAAAGGTAGCGCTGGTGGGTTCCACCGGCAGCGGCAAGTCCACCGTGGTCAATCTGCTGATGCGCTACTACGACGCCGACAAAGGAGCTATCTGGATCAACGACCAGAATGTGGAAGAAATCACCCGGGACAGCCTGCGGAAACATGTGGGCATCGTGCTGCAGGATACAGTTCTCTTCTCCGATTCCATCCGTCATAACCTGCAATACGCCAACGAAAATGCGACTGCAGAAGAGATTAAAAAAGCAGCGGAGATGAGCCGCTGCCATGAAATGATCGAACTGTTGCCGCAAGGCTATGAAACTCTGCTGACGGGAGCCGGAGAAAACATCAGCCAGGGCCAGCGACAGTTGCTGGCCATCGCCCGGGCCTTCGTGGCCAATCCCCGCATCCTGATTCTGGACGAAGCCACCTCCAACGTAGACACAAGAACGGAAAAAGCCATCCAGGACGCCATGCAGGAAGTGATGAAAGGGCGCACCAGCATCGTCATCGCCCACCGTCTCTCCACCATCCGGGACGCGGATCTGATCGTGGTACTGGACCAGGGACGCATTGTGGAACAGGGAAATCACGATGAACTGCTGGCCCGCAAGAAGAAATATTATGATTTATACATGACGCAATTCGCCGGCTTTGCTACCTGACTTTCCATTGCCGAAGCAAGTATCTTCTTCATCAAAACAATAACCAAACCGATTTCGTTTTCACCATTATAAAACTCCGGACAGCTTCCGCGGTCCGGAGTTTTTCACGTTACGGTGTTTCCCGTTTATAACCTTTATGAATTCCCTTTTACCACACAGCAGCGTTCACGCCATTTACAGAATGGCACCGGTCAGACGAATCGATCAAGCCCTCGTCTTCGCGCCCATGGCTTTTAACTGCATCTTGCGTTTATACATCAGGGCATCGGCCCGTTCAAAGACGTCATGTACATTTTTGTCCTGCCCCGGCACAAAATCGGTAAGGCCCACGGATACGACCACTTTTCCTTCTACTTTTACGTTTTCCTCTACCTGCCGGTTAAAAGCCGCCACGCAATCATGGCGTCCTTCAAAACCTTGGTTCTCCAAAATCGCTACAAACTCGTCGCCGCCGGTACGGAACACCGGGCTGTGTTTAAAGCTTTCACAAATCAACTTACTGGCAGCGCAGATGTATTCGTCCCCCGCCTTGTGCCCGTAGGTGTCGTTGATATGTTTCAGTCCGTTCACGTCGCAGACCAGCATGGCAAATTGCTTTATGGCTCCGGACCCGATCAGCTCGTCCAGCCGGCTCACCTCATCCACATACGCCTGCTTGCTCTTTACACCGGTCATGGCATCCCGATAGGCCAGCTTCTGAACATGGCCCAGCTCGGCCTCTGTTTCCTCCGTCCGCCGCTGCACGATGGCATAATTGGTGAAAAACATGCCCAGAGAGAACATGATCAGTATCAGGACAACCGAATTTTTGCGGGACCCTCGGACGACATAATCCTGCTTTTTTGAATTAATGAATTCCTCTTCCCCCATTTCATAGGCGGCCGCATTGGCCTCGCCCCTGTAGAACCCGCGAATCTCCGACATGGTTTTTTCAGCAAAGTCCTGATCCGACTGCCGCATCCAGCTCATGGACATAAACACGATAATCGCCATCAGGGCAACCCAGGCCACCACAGAACGTCCGAAGACCTTGGCATAGTCGCGGTGCAGCACATTGCGCAGGAACAGGAAACCGCACACGGACCAGATGGTAATCAGAAAATACGTTTCCGTTGCCAGCTGTTCAAAGTTGTTCAGTTCCGGGAAAAGCTGTAACAGGGCAAATACGGCCATGATTGCCACGCCCACAAAACCTGTGCAGCGCTCCGTCCGGTCTCCCCGTTCCCCTGCCAGCTTATAGGCTGCAGCAGAAATCAGGCCGTACACAATGATGGCGGAAATGGTCAGCACGTCAACGATCCAGCCTACGGCAGTGCGGCCCAGCAGCGGAATCGGCAGCGACAGCAGCAGGACCAATTCCACGGCCCGCTCCGGATTCCTGCGCTGGTTCAGTTCCGCAAACCGGTCAGGCAGGATGTCGTCCTTGGCTACACTGTAAAACAGACGGCTCAGCGCCACCGTGTTGCCGATGAGGCTGGTCATTACCAGCGAAAACAGCGACGCCGCTAACAGGAACATACCTGTATCTCCCAGATAATAATGGGCTGCGTAAAAAGCCGGCAGCACTTTCAAACCGCCCCCCTGATCAGCCAGGCGGTTAATATAATCCGGCCAGCCGGTATACTGGGACGGGATCGCCGAAATGGAAAGCAGGATTACAAAAATGTACAGCAGCGTGGTGGTCACGACGGACACGGTCAATACGTTAAATGTCTTCTTATGACTGAACTTGAATTCCCGGGCCGAATGGGAGATATTTTCAAAACCGATGAAAGCCCATGGCGCGATCAGCGCGATACCTGTCACCTGGGATAATACGCTTTTTCCGGAAATAAAGCCGGGGGTGAAAGGAAACGCAGCCACGTCCCGGTGCAGCATGGCCACGGCAAAACAGACGGCTATGCAGACGGTAAAGGTCAGCGCCAGCACTTTCATAAGGTTTACCGCAATCCGCTCCCGCTTCATACACAAAAATCCCATGAACAAAATGGCGGCCATGGTCAGCAGCACTTCGCCCAAATACACTTCGTAATCAAAAACCGTGTACAGGTAGCCGAAACGGAATGTATCGCCCAGGAAATTGCGGGCAAACAGCGGCAAGGATGTCGCATTGGCCCACAGCATGGCCAGATAGGCCAGGCCCACATACCAGAAGCTCAGGAAGGCCCGGTCATAGCCGAATATCTTTTTTACATACCCGTACACACCGCCGGCGGAAGGATAATAGTTGATCAGGTAATGATAATTCCGACTGATAAACAGCATGATGACCATACCCACCAACATGCCCAGCGCGCTTCCCACCGGTCCCGCTTCCGACAGGTACAGGTTCGTGGTAAATACAAAGGAGCCCCATCCGATGGCAGTGCCCACTGACAACGCCCAGGCGCCCAGTGGCGTAAGATACGGTACCAGACCTTCTTCCCGCTCTTTGACTGAACCAAACTCTTCCATAATAGAGACCTCCACCGTGCCGCGGAACATTGCGGCATATATTATTTCAGCATATTTTACAGAAACACTGATTAATCAGCGTCTCCTTATATTATTTTAGACACTCGCGCAACGTGGCCACCATATCCGGAATATTGATAGGCTTGGCGATGTGCCCGTTCATACCCACGTCCAATACATGCTGGATATCCTCTGCAAAAGCATTCGCCGTCATTGCGATAATGGGGATCCGGGACAGTTCCGGATCCGGCAGGGCACGGATCGCTTTCGTAGACTCGTACCCGTTCATCACCGGCATCTGGATATCCATCAGCACGCCGTCGTAATACCCGGGGGCAGACGCCGCCACTTTATCCAGGCCGATCTTACCGTCCTCCGCCGTTTCCACCTTGAAGCCCAGTTCCATCAAAATCATCTGGGCAATTTCCCGGTTGATTACATTATCCTCTACCAGCAGCATCCGCTTGTTTCTGAAGTCCGCCTGCAGTTTTACAACTTTGCTTCTATCGTCGGTTTCGGCTTCTGGTTCCTCTTCCGCCAGGGGGAATCCCACCCGGATGATGAACTCCGTACCTTTCCCCTGTTCCGTTTCCACTGCAATGGTACCGCCCATCAGGTTTACAAGGCTCTTGGTGATGGCCATTCCCAAACCTGTGCCCTGGATATTGTCCACCGCGGTGGTGCGTTCCCGTTCATACGCATCAAACACTCTGGCTGCAAACTCTCTGCTCATGCCCATACCGGTATCTTTCACTCGCAGTTCGTAGAAACCCGTTTCGGCATCGGCGCCGGTTTGGCGCAGTGTCACGCCAATATTGCCGCCCTGAGGGGTAAACTTGTAGGCATTGCTGATCAGATTCAGCAGAATACGGTTCAGGCGGCTTACGTCGCACATCACCGTTTTGTTCGTAATATCCACCGCTGAAACGGTGTAATGCAGTCCTTTCGTTTCCATCTGGTTAAGGAACATGTCGTGCACTTCGTTCATGGTCTTCACCAGATTGGTCTTCTTCGGTTCCAGGTCAATCTTTCCGCTTTCAATGCGGCTCATATCCAGTACGTCATTGATCAGCGCCAGGAGATGCTGGCTGGATGTTTCAATCTTGGTCAGATACTCCTCCGTTTTCGGCGACAGGTTTTCCTCTTTGCGGGCCAGCATCGTGTAGCCGATGATGGCATTCATGGGCGTGCGGATATCGTGGCTCATGTTGGAAAGGAACGTGCTCTTGGCCCGTGTGCTCCGCTCGGCCTCCAGTTTCTTCCATTCGGTCTCACGTTCCCGGTTCAGTATGAGACGGAAAACCATGAACAGGATCAGCATCACAATCATTGTCATGAAGAAAAACAACACCATGTTCCGGTTCAGCGTAGCCACCAGATCGACCCTGATTTCATTGGTAAAAAAGTCGCGGTATTCCTGCCACTGCTGGAAATCCATAACAACACCGAAAGCACGCAGCTTGGTCGTATTGAAGAGATTGATGGTTTCCATGGCATGTTCCGCCGCGATCTGGAACTCCTGCCGTACCCAGATGGTAGACGCAATGGTAATCAGGGATACCAGCCACAGCCAAACCTGCGTCGCTTTACCCAGCCGCGCTTCCCTGTCGTTGCGCAGCAGGACCAGGAACAGCAGGGATCCCAGCACGGACCATAGAACGAACATCAGATAGGATTCTACGGACAGGGAATCATCAAACAGGTATACGCTGAACAGGATGGCTACCACCATACCTGTCAGGCCGGTTATCTTATACGTCAGACTGTTTTCTCTTTTTGCGCAAAGGTACGCCGTGTAACAAGTATAACCGTAAACAATGGTAGCGCCGATGGTGGTCACGTCTACGATCCAGGCCACGGCCGTACGGCCCAAGAACGGAATCAGGCAGGAAAGCGCCATAATAAACAGGACCGCATTCCGGGGAACACCGTTACCGTTCAGTCTGCCAAACCAGCGGGGCAGCATCCGGTCCTCCGCCATGGAGTACAACAGGCGGCTGGCCGCCACACAGTTGCCAAGAATACCGGTAAAGATAGCGCCCAGTACCGTTACGCCGATCAGCAGCAACCCGGATTCACCCAGAAGAGATTGGACCGCAAAAAAGGTCGGCAAACCTTTCATTCCAAACATAGATTTCAGATTGATAACATAGGCATACCAGGTCGTGTAGGCACGCTCCGGCAGCACAGAAGCTGCCAAAATGGTAGTCATGATATAGGCCAGTGCTGCAGTAATAACCGCCGCCACCAGCACAGACAGTGTCTTTTTCACAGGGAAACGGAATTCCGCCGCAGAGTGAGAGACCGATTCAAACCCCACAAAGGCCCAGGGCGCCAGCGCAATAATTTCCAATGTGCCCGCCAGCGGCGAATTTTTAGGTGAAAAGGCCGGTTCAAAATGCCCCAGATTGCCGCCATAGCGTGACATGGCGGCTCCAAAACCGATACAGACGCCCGCAAAGAGGATCACGGCCATGATGATCTGCACCCGTTCCGTCAATTTACCGCCGCCCAGGCAGACCAGCCCCATCAAGGCCAGGGCTGCCATCGACAACAGCACCTCTCCGAAATACACGTCGTAACCTGCAACGGTATAGTGAAAACCAAACTGCAGGGCACCCTGCAGCAATCGACGGCCCAGCAACGCCAGTGCCGTAGCATTGGCCCAAATGATGGAAACATAGGTCAACATCAGGAACCAGGCGCTGAGAAAACCGTGGTCATAGCCCAGTTCTTTTTTTGTATAGGTAAAAGCGCCCCCGGCGTCCGGGTAACGCTGCATCATATAATAGTAATTCACGCCAATCAGGATCATGATCGCAGCACCAATGAGCATAGCCAGTACTGTGCCCAGCGGTCCCGCCTCGGGCAGGAACAAATTGCCTGGCATGACAAAAGCGCCCCACCCCACCGCACAGCCGAAGGCCAACGCCCAGGCGCCCAGCGGGGACAAATACCGATTCAGTCCGACCTGGTTCTTTTGTTGATTAGCTTCCCTGTCTGTCATTTTGCAGATTCCTCTTTTCACCCGCGCTGCATTGCGGAATACAGGCACGGCATTTAAAAATGTAGCGGTTTTTTTAATTGTATTTAATCAGCGTCTCCTTAAACGCGTTACGCGTATTGTCCGTATTATTGTATCAGGCTCTCTAACGTGGAGAATAACGCGTCAGCTTCCACCGGTTTGCTGAGGTGGGCGTTGAGCCCCGCCTGCAGGCTTCGCTGAACATCTTCGTCAAAAGCATTGGCCGTCAGGGCAATAATGGGGATCGTTTTCGCGTCCTCCCGGTCCATTCCACGAATGACGTGGGTCGCCTCCAGTCCGTCCATTTCCGGCATCCGCATATCCATCAGGATCGCATCATAATACCCCGGTTCGTGACCGGCAAACTTATCCACGGCAATCTTTCCGTTCTCCGCCACGTCCGCTTCAATCTCCCGCATCTGAAGAACCATGACCATGATTTCCGCATTGACGGCCACGTCTTCCGCCAGCAGGACACGGCGACCGCGGAGGTCCGCCTTTTGATTCTGCATGACCGCGCGTTTCTTCTGGAGCGCGTTCCGGAATTCATCCAGCACCGTAGCCGCAAACAGCGGCTTGGGCACAAAGGTGTCCACACCGGCGTGAGCCGCTTCATCGGCAATATCGTACCAGTTGTAGGAAGTCAGGATAATGATAGTAGCATCCTCGCCAATAATGGAACGAATTTGCCGGGTGGTTTCCACCCCGTCCATTTCCGGCATCTTCCAATCTACCAGAATCAGGTTATAGGGTTCCCGGCGGGCGCGGCGCACCCGCACCATCTCCACCCCTTCCCTGCCGGACAGCGCTGTTTCGCAGTTAATACCAACCTGCCCCATTACTACTTTTGCGTGTTCGCAGGCAACGGGATCATCGTCGATAACAAGCACGCGCATATCCTGTGGCTGCAGGTGTTCCGTTTCTTTCTCCTCTGCTTTACGGCTCGAATCAGCCAGTGTAAAGGTTACGGTGAACGTGGTACCCCTGCCCTTTTCACTTTCCACTTCAATATTACCGTTCATCAGCTTCACCAGGCTTTTGGTAATAGACATGCCCAATCCTGTACTGCCGTACTTGTTTGTAGACGAGGAATCTTCCTGGCTGAACGCGTCAAAAATTTTCGGCAGGTATTCTTTGCTCATGCCGATGCCTGTATCGCTGATGATAAAACGCAATGTGGAGTTTCCTTCAAACCGCGCCACATTCTGTACAAGGAAGCGCACCTTTCCGCCCGCAGGCGTGAACTTCACCGCATTACCCAGAATATTGATCAGCACCTGCCGCAATTTCATATCGTCGCCGATGTAATAATCATTGACCTTACCTATGATGCGGCATTCGTAATTCAGCCCCTTGTCCCGGCACTGGCCGCTGATCATGGTGTTGACCTGTTCCAGGGTCTGGGTGAAGTAAAACTCCTCCTGCCGGATCATCATGCGCCCCGACTCGATGCGGGACATATCCAGGATATCGTTGATAATACTCAGCAGATGATGGGCGGACGCGCTGATCTTTTCCAGCGACTCCCTGGTCTTCGGGGAAAGATCCGGATTGTTCAGGGCAATATTGTCCAGGCCGATGATGGCGTTCATGGGCGTACGGATCTCGTGGCTCATGCTGGAAAGGAACGCCGTTTTAGCCCGGTTCGCCTGTTCCGCTGTAGCCAGCGCGTCATTCAGCGTCTGGGCGGTTTCCATATTCTTCCGGGTTTCCGCATCCACATCGGTAAAGCAGAGGCCCACCGCATGTACGATGTGGTCGTCCCTGTCTTCCGGATGGCGTACGCCGGCAATCTTGGTCATCTCATAGGTTTCCTTCCCGTTCCGGCTCACCATATACCGGAACGCAATGACCCTCTCCTCTTTCAGTGCTTCTCGGATCGCGTCCGGACAGGTAAAGCGCAGGAACTCCTCCCGGTAGGACTCTGTCACATATTTATTGGCATATTCGGTTACGGTGGCAAGGTACGGGAAACGTTCCCCCACCTTAAGGCCGTCTTTGATATCGGCATGGTCCTGGTAACAGACCCCTTCGTCTTTGTCAAGTTCGATATAATAGACGCTCCAGTAGTCGGAGGACAGCGCCGTAATCAGCTTATCCTGCCGTTCCCGCAGCAATTGCTGAGCCTGGAGCTGTTGCTGCAGCGCCTGCCAGTCCCGCACGTCTTCATCTACGTCCCTGAAACCCAGCACGACCCCGATTCTGCCGTCAGGCATATTCGCCCGGGCCACTTCAATCCGGTAATAACGATGGCTGCCGTCCTTCATCAACCGCTGATAGCTGATGCTGAAATGGGGCCGTTCCTTCAGGCGGCTGAGGATCCGGTCCCGGGACAGTTCCGCCCGCAGGCGTTCCTGATCTTCCGGAACAACGGTATGGCGGATATAATACTCCCTGATTTCGGCATAATCCGCCAAACCCGTTCCGTTTAATTCCGGCTTGTCAGGGACAAGGATGCCTTCCTCATTGCGGATATAACGTTCATAATCATCCGATTCCGGATCCTTGAGCAGCCAAAGGGCACGGTAGGATTCACTGAGGGCGTCGATGAGCGCCTGCTGGATGATCTTATCGGATTCCATCCGTTCGTGCTTTTCCGTAATATCAGAAATGAAAACGTAGTAAATTCCGCCGTAGGCTTCCGTATCCGTATAATGACCGTAGTCATCCACCCAGCGCACGGCGCCGTCCCTGCGGATGATGCGGTATTCCACATAATCCATAAATTCTTCGTTTTCCTGGACCTGACGCTGGATGGTTTCGGATACAGTATCATAATCATCCGGGTGCAGCATGCCTTTGAATGTATAACCTGTAAGTTCTTTGAACTCTTCCAGGTTTTTGCAGCCGAAAATATTCAGGACAGCGCGATTAGCATACAACAGCTCTTCCGGCATCTCCTTTTTATAAATAAAAAAGCCGCCGGGCATATGCCTTCCTATTTCTTCGACGATATGCATCGTTTCTTCATTCAGCTGGAAGCGTTTTCCGAACATTCCCATACGTTTCCCTCCTTGCACAGGGCAGGATGTCTCCGCAATTCCTTAGCCCTGTTTGCATCGCTAACACCGTGTCAGGTTAAAAACAAATCTGTATCATTTTCATATAATTACAATAATTCAATTTATTATACCATATCAGCGGCATGAAATTCCACATAATTCTACGTATTATTATATTGGAAAAATAAAAAATCCGGGCGATGGTGCCCGGATTCTGGTTCAATTTTTATGTTTATTTAATCCTATGTTATGAAGAACAACGGTTCGTTCGCAAGTACCCCAATGATGCTTTTGCGACTATAATTTCGGTCTGCCTTTGCTGTCTTTATAAATCGTCCTGCACTGTGGACAAGACCAGAAGAAACCATACCGTCCTTTCTTCTTTTCCAGAACCGCGTTGTCTTGCGGACAATGCTCGATCACCGGGTTCCCTTCTCTATCCACAGCATAGAATACAGTCTTTTTCGTAAGCGGTGACACACAGGTTTTATCGTCACAAACGTAAAAATACTGTTTTGTCTTTGGAGAGTAATGGCGATTCAGGGTTTCTTTACCGCAGACAGGGCAGGTAAATGTCTGCGCCGGCGTTTCCTCCTGCCGTTTCATAACCGGCTGCCCGTTTTTGTCAACATCATAGTAGACAGGCTTGCCCGTGGCCGGTGATACACAGGCCTGGTTATCGCAGACAAAGAACGCTTTCTTCGTTTTCCGGGAAAAATGCTTCACCAGATTCCCCGTTTTGCAGAGGGGACATTTTTCCATTATGTAACCGGGAAACTGATGTGCTTCCGCGTACGCGATGTTGCGGTCAATGGTATCGTAAACATCCTGCCTGAATTTTTCCACTGACCCTTCCCCTGCCGCAATCTCCGCCAGGGCAAATTCCATCTCCGCCGTAGTGTCCGGTTTCGTCAGCGTCACATCCACGTTGTCAATAAGCTGGAAGCCCAGTTCCGTCGGCACCAGTTCCTTTTTCACCTTTTCCATAAACGGCATCTGGGTCTGCCTGTTGCCGCGGATACCCTGTAATTCGGAGATGATGGTGTCGCGGGTAGCAGGCGTACCGATGCCCTTTACTTCCTTCAGTTTGTCCCGGTTGGGATTCTTCGGGTCCATGAAACGATAGATGTTGGCCATGGCCGCCAGCAGCGTGCCTTCCGTAAAGCGCTTGGGCGGTTTCGTTTCTTTTTCCAACAGATCCACCGCATCCGGCTTGCCCAGGTTTTCCCCTTTGCTCAGGTTGGGCAGGGACAGGTTTTCGTCTGCCTGTGTTTCCGTTTCCCCGTCCTGTGCATTGTCTTCCCCTGTTGCCTTCTTCTTTCTGCCTGCAGCAGATAAAACAGCCTCTTCACCGGACGCAGCGGCTGTGGTGCGACCGGCTGACGTCGTTTTTCCCTGTCCTCCGAACACCGCTTTGAAGCCCGGCTTCAATATGACCTTGCCGCTTCCTTTAAACAGTTCGTCCGCCAGCATGATTTCAAAGGTAATGGTTTCAAACTCGCAGGGCGGATAGAACTGCATCACATACCGCTCCGCGATCATAGTGTAGATTTTTTCTTCCGTTGCGCTTAACTGCAGCGGGATTTCGCCTGTGGGAATGATGGCGTGATGGGCCGTCACCTTTTTATCGTTCCAGGCCCGGGAAAACAGAGACACGTCTGCCCCGGCCGCGCCCCTCACATTACGGGACACCAGCCTGTCCAGAATACGGAACGCGTCTTTGTGCTGGGCCCGGGGGATGTAGTTGCAGTCCGACCGGGGATACGACACGTACTTTTTCTCATACAGAGACTGCACCGTGGACAAAGCCTGCTTGGGGGAAATGCCGAAGCGCGCGTTGGCTTCCACCTGCAGCGTGTCCAGCGAATACGGCAGAGGCGGCGCCTCCGTTCCTTTTTTCCGGGTGACCTTCTGCACGATGCCATCGGCAGGCAGTACTTTTTCCCGTACTGCTTCCGCAACCTGTTTGTCCAGCAGTCGTCCTTCCTCGTCAAGGGCTGTTTTCTTTTCATCCGGCTGCCACAAAGCGGTGAACCGTATCCCCTCTTTTGTAAAAGCAGCTTTCAGCTCGTAATATTTGCGTACCTTAAAACTTTGTATTTCTTTTTCCCGGTTGACCACCAGCGCCAGCGTCGGCACCTTAACCCGCCCGATGTTCCAGACGGCGCCCGGGGAAAACCTGGACGCATTGGTCGTATAGCAGCGGGTCAGGTTGATGCCTACCAGCCAGTCCGCCTGCTGCCGCGCCAGTCCTGCCGCATACAGGTTTTCATATTTTGCATTGTCTTCCACGGTCTCAAAGGCCCGCTTCATGCTCACGTCATCCTTGGCGTTGATAAGAAGGCGCTGCACCTTTCCTTCGTAGTTGCAATAATGCAGAATTTCCTCAATCAACAGCTGTCCTTCCCGGTCCGGGTCGCCCGCATGGATGACCACGTCCGCCGTTTTCAGCAGGCCTGACACTACCTTGAACTGAGCGGCTGATTTGGTAATCACATCGTGTTTCCAGACTTCCGGAAAAATCCGGTAATTCTTCCAATTGGCGTACCGTTTTTCATATTCCTCCGGCGTCGCCAGTTCCAACAGATGTCCTACCGCCCAGGAAACAATAGTGTCGTCCTTCCGGTAATACCCTGTACATTTTTTATAACCTCCGGACGGCCACAGGTAATCTGCTATGGCGTTAGCTATGTCCGGTTTTTCTGCAATATAAAGTGTCTGCATAAAATCCTGTTACCCTTTCTGATTTATTATGAGAAAACATTGAAAATTTAAGGAGACGCTGATTAAATGAGTTTGTACGATAACCGAGGGCTTTTTGCGACTGACAAGGAAATGTCCCTCAACGCAGCCGTGGCTGCGTTGAGGGACATTGACGCAGTCAGTCACAAAAAGCACCGGTCAGCGTGCAGACGAATTAATCAGTGTTTCCTTATGCCGTTTCAGGCAATATCACTTTTACCACGGTACCTCCCCCTTCGCGGGGCATCACCGTTAATTTACCGCCGCACATGATTTCCAGGCGCTGCTGTATGTTCGCAAGGGCGATGTGCGGCTCGCTTTCGTCCATATTGGTCTGCGCAAAACCGGGGCCGTTGTCTTCCACGGTAATTTCATGGCCGGCATCCGTTTCCCGGGTACGGATACAAATACGCAGAGGAGCAGAATCCGGGTCCATACCGTGCTTGACGGCATTTTCCACTATCGGCTGCAAGGTCAGAGGCGGCACGCGAAACCGGGTATGAGGCGTATCGTATTCAACGAAAAGGCTGTCTTCAAACTGTACCTGCTCAACGGCCAGGTAGGCGCGGGTGTGCTCCAGTTCATTTGCAAAGGGAATGGTATTCTCACTGGCAATCGCAGAAAAGTTTTTACGCAGGTAAGACGTGAAATCCAGGGTGACCTGCTGGGCCTTTTGGGAATCCTGTGCACAAAGGTAATAGATACTCATCATGGTATTGAATATAAAGTGAGGCCGCATTTGCAATACCATGATGCTGGCACGCTGATGGGCTATTTCCCGCTGCTGTCGCATATACTGCTCAATCTGGTCGCACAGGATAATACCAAACATCGAAAGCATGGAGAAACTCAGGCCGAAGACAACGAGCAGGGGAACATAGATAACCGCATGGATAAGCGTAGCAACCGTCATCGGCAGCAGGTGAATCAGGAACGCGACATAGTATTTATCAGGCAGTCTATTCCGCCTGCGAATCACGCCTGCCAGGTTGAGAAGCATAATTGCAGCAAGGGGAGCCACAAGCAACGGATGCCAGGAACCGCGGATAAACTCGTTATCCGGGGTAACGTAATACAGGAAAGTCGTACACTGGGCAAGCCCCAACAGGATGAAGTATATACCCCACAAACCGATTACTAGGCGGAAGAACGTGCTCTTTCGAAGGTCTTCCCCGCAAAAGTGCAGCAGATACCCCGTAAACATGGGCATTGACAGCGAGACGAGAAGGTATTGAAAATAGACGACGATTTGTTCTGCCAGCGCCATGTCCGGGTACTCATATACGATCAAATCGACGAGGAAAGCACCCATAAGAAACAAAAGAACGGTAAAAAGAGCTGTGAAAAAACGTCGGTTCCAACGGCTCATTCCAGGCATGACGACGGCAACGCAAAGTCCAACCGCTGTCAATGTCAGCATAGCGCCGCATAGTAAGTAGCAGAATAACTCGAACCAGCCAATCAATCGCCTACACCTCCTGACGAAAAGGGATAGCGCAGGTTTTTGAGCTGGGCACGGACGCCGTCCGGCGTAATCGGCTTCAGCAAAAAGCCGCTGGCCCCGGTACTCCATGCATCATAGGAATACTCTACGTAGGCAGTCAGGTACACCACGTTTGTCCGGGGATTCAGGGCAAGCAGCCTGCGGCAGAGATCAAATCCGTTATTTTTACCCATTTCAATATCAAGAAAAGCCAGCGCGACCCGGTTCGTTTTTGCGTATTCAACCGCTTCAGACGGACTGGTAAAGCCGGTGATCGTTGCATTCGGCATAACCTCTTCCAGGACAGGCAGCGCTCCGGAAAGGAATATCTTTCCGTCGTCAACCATGATGACATTGGGAGCGTTGTCGCTTTCCGCTGCTATGCTCAGCAAGGTACTGAAATCTGCGTTGAGACAGCGGGATAGCCTGGAAATCATAGAGGCGTCCGGCAGACGGCTGCCGTTTTCCCAGCGGGCGACCGTGGACCGGGTTACGAACAAACGCTCTGCCAGTTCCCGTTGGGAAAGCCCCTTCTCTGCTCTCAGTTTTTTCAGAATATCTGCAAAAATAACTCTCATGGTAAAAAGCTCCATTCTGTATTGCTTTTTTAGTGTAACCATGAACGGCGACAAAATCAAGTGACTTTTTGGAACCTTTCTAGGAACTACAAATAAAAGTCCCCTCAAATCCGCTATCGGACCTGAGGGGGTTGTTTTTATGGCAGGGGCAGAAAGAATCGAACTCTCAACACACGGTTTTGGAGACCGTTGCTCTACCAATTGAGCTATACCCCTGTGGAGCGGAAAACGAGACTCGAACTCGCGACCCCAACCTTGGCAAGGTTGTGCTCTACCAACTGAGCTATTTCCGCGTGGCGACCCGGACGAGACTCGAACTCGTGACCTCCGCCGTGACAGGGCGGCATTCTAACCAACTGAACCACCGGGCCGTTTGTCAGTTCACCTGACGTTTTAGAATTATATCACAGGAAAACAAAATACGCAAGTTATTTTTACGTTGCTTTGATTACTATCCATAATTCTTCTGTTTATTTTGCGGAATCTGTAAAATTACAGACTCGTTTTTTACTTCTTTACCGGGTTGTTTTTCCCGGTACTGCCCCGTTTGGTCAGTTCCACGCCGTCATGGCACAGAGGGCAGTCTTCCGCTTTAAAGGTGGGTACGTCCAGATGCAGCAATGCTTCTGTCCTCACACCGAAATCTACCTTGCCGCCGCTGCGGTCTACCAACAGGCCCACGCCGATTACATTACCGCCGTGTTCTCTCACCACGTCCATCACTTCTTTTACGCTACCGCCGGTAGTCACGATGTCTTCCACTACCAGCACCCGACAGCCTTCCGGAATCTGAAAGCCGCGTTTCAGGGTCATCTTACCGTTTTCCCGTTCCGTAAAGATGGCGCGGGTTCCCAGCGCCTTGCCGGTTTCATGGGCCAGCAGGATGCCGCCGGTAGTAGGTCCTACAACCAGTTCGATGTTGTCGTTGGCGTAGCGTGCGGCAATCTCCTTGCACAGTTTTTCCGTATAAGCGGGATGCTGCAGCACGTTGAATTTTTCCACATACATGGGGCTGTGCAGGCCGCTGGTCAGCAGGAAATGCCCGTGCAGGACAGCCTGGGTTTCTTCCAGCAGGTGCAGTACTTCTTTTTCGCTTAACATGAATATCTCTCCTCCGATTATGCAATGATACGTTGTCAATGATTGTCACGGTTCGTTTCATGGGTTGCATCTTCTATAATGCAACGCTCCGGAAAACTTAAATTATTTTATGTTTTTTATTTCTTCTACAATCGCTGCGGCCGCCTGTTTTCGATCCGCCGCTTTCATGATGGGACGCCCCACCACGATATGGGACGAACCGTTGGCAAAAGCCTGTGCCGGTGTGGTCACACGGCTCTGGTCGTCCAGAGCGATGCCCGCCGGACGCACGCCGGGAGTTACGATGAGGAAGTCCGGCCCGCAGGCTTTACGGATTTCCTCCGCTTCTTTAGGCGACGCCACTACCCCGTCCAGTCCGGCTGCTTTGGCCAGCTTTGCCAAAGCCAATACCTGCTCCGCAATGGTATTTTTATAATTCAAATCGGTAAACTGCTCCTCGTCCATGCTGGTGAGGATGGTGACCGCCAGCAGCTTCGGGCGTTCTATGCCAAGTTCTGACGCTTTTTCTCTGATGGCAGCCGCTGCCGCTTCCATCATCTTTTTTCCGCCTACGGCATGGACGTTGATCATGTCCACGCCCAGTTTCGTTTCTACTTTCAGGGCGCTGGCTACCGTATTGGGAATGTCCTGCAGTTTTAAGTCAAGGAAGACTTTCTTGCCACGCTCTTTCAGGAAACGGATCATCTCGTTCCCTGCCGCGTAGTATAGTTCCATGCCGACTTTATAATAGATTACCGCGTCCCCGATTTCCTCCACAGCTTGCTTTGCAGCTTCTGCCGTGGGAAAGTCCAGGGCGGCGATGAGTCTCGGATCGCTCTGCATGTTGTCACCTCTTTTGTACTCAAAAACCTCACACTGCCATCAGTGTTTTCCTAAAAGCCGGAATATCAGCACCGGCCCGGAAGTGCCAGCCCGATCATATCCTGTATCTTTTTGATACTGTGCTTGTCCATGTATTCCAGAATGTCAAGACTGATGGTCTCCGCAATGGCCGGGTTCACAAAGTTAGCCGTGCCCACGGCAATGGCGCTGGCTCCCACCAGGAAGAATTCAATGGCATCTTCCGCGCACATGATGCCGCCCATGCCGATAATGGGAACCTTCACCGCCTGGGCCACTTCATAACACATGCGCACTGCCACAGGACGGATGCAGGGGCCGCTGAGACCGCCGGTCACATTTCCCAGCACAGGACGCTGACGGTGGATGTCGATCTTCATACCAAGCAGCGTATTGATAAGGGAAAGGGCGTCCGTCCCTGCGTCTTCCGCCGCTTTTGCCATTTCCGTAATACTGGTCACGTTGGGGGAAAGCTTGGTGATGACCACCTTGGATGTATTCTTTTTCACTTCTTTGACTACCTGGGCCATGCTTTTGGCGTTGGTGCCGAAAACCAGGCCGCCGTCTTTGATGTTGGGACAGCTTACATTGATTTCCACCGCGTCTACGCCTTTCACGTCCAGCTTCGCCGCCAGTTCCCCGTATTCCTCCGGACTGGAGGCGTCGATGTTGACGATGACAGGCACGTTATATTTTCTCAGTTTCGGCAGCGTCTCTTTTAAAAAGTAATCGCTGCCCGGGTTCTCCAGACCGATACAGTTCAGCATGCCGGAAGGGGTTTCCACCACCCGCTGGCCTTTATTGCCCGCCCGGGGCGCAAGGGTGGTGCCTTTCACCGTAATGGCTCCCACCTTTTCCAAGTCCAGAAAGTCCGTAAATTCCAGACCGAAACCGAAAGTTCCGGAAGCAGTGGTCACCGGTGTTTTCATTTTCAGCCCGGCAATGTCCACGGCCAGACGGTTATGATACAGATACCTTACCATTCCGTCACCTCCTCCGCCCAGAACACAGGGCCGTCCTGACAGACCTTGACGCGTTTGCCGATGCCCTGGCAGCTGCAGGACAGACAGGCGCCCAGTCCGCAGGCCATGTACCGTTCAAGCGAGACCTGGCATTTAATGCCTTTTTCCAACACGACAGCGGAGACCGCTTTCATCATGGGCGCCGGGCCGCAGACATACACGCAGTCGTAAGGAATACGCCGCAGCAGCAACGGCAGTTCCGCCATAACGGTCCCTTCCGTGCCTAACGATCCGTCGTCAGTGGTCAGGCCCATCCGTTCCACCAGGTTCTGATACATATCTTTCCAGAACAGGTCGTCCGCCGTTCTGCCACCCATAAGCACATCCGGCCTGATGCCGGCTTCTGCCATGCTTTCCGCCAGAAACAGCAGAGGCGCCAGCCCGGTACCGCCGCCTACCAGCAGCGGGTGTTTTGCGCTGCGGTCAAAGCCATGTCCCAGGGGACCCACTACGCTAAGCCTGTCTCCATTGCAGACGTCACCCAGAATGTTCGTCGCTTCACCCACAAACCGGTAGACCAGACGCACCACGCCACGCTTTCTGTCCACCCCGGCAACGCCCAGGGGACGGCGCAGCAACGGCGCAGTACGCCGGGAAACCTGCACGTTGACAAACTGGCCCGGTACCGCTTCCGCCGCAATTTTCGGTGCAATCATGTCAAGTTCTCTTGTGACAGCGTTTAACACCCATTGTCCGATCACTTTTGCTTCTTCGATATATTTAGTCATTCAAATCCTCCGGTATATTTCCGGTTTCAGATAAACAAACCCTGAAAGCTATTTTGCAAAACCTTTGCCAGTTTAGGGATTTACTTTTCGCACACTGCGCCGTCTTTCATGACGAACTTGCCGGCTACCACCGTCGCAACGGCTTTGCCCTTGCAATGTTTTCCTTCAAACGGTGTAACCTTGCCAACCGTGTAGAACTTTTTGGAATCTACCGTCCATTCTTTATCCAGATCCAGAATGGTAATGTCCGCCGGGGCGCCTGCTTTTAAGGTGCCGGCTTTCAGGTTAAAGATCCGGGCCGGGCTGCAGCTCATCTTGTCAACGACCTGTTCCAGCGTCAGCACGTTCTTATGATACAGATCCGTCAACACAACGCCGACAGCTGTTTCCAGTCCGCAGAAGCCGTTAGGAGCCTTGCGGAATTCCACGTCCTTTTCTTCCGGGGCATGGGGGGCGTGGTCTGTGACGATCATATCAATGGTCCCATCCAGCAGGGCGGCCCGCATGGCGTCCACGTGATCCTGACTCCGCAAGGGAGGAGAAACACGGGTAGCCGTACTGTACCCCAGGCAGGCTTCATCCGTCAGGGTCAGATGATGCACGGTGACTTCTGCCGTTACAGGATATCCTTTGGCCTTGGCCTGACGGATGATATCCGCTGCGCCTTTGCTGGCCACGTGGGCAATGTGGATATGGGCTCCGGTGTAACCGGCTACCAGCACATCCCTTGCTACCGCGATGTCTTCCGCTACGGAAGGCACGCCGGGCACACCTATCTTTGCAGAAACCGCGCCTTCGTGCATGTAACCGTCCGCGTTCAGTTCACTTTCAATGCTGTGGGAAATCAGGGGCGCGTCAAAGCTTGTCATATATTTGGCCGCGTTCATCAGGAGACGGCTGCTGTATACGTAATGACCGTCGTCGGAAAAAGCCACCGCGCCTTTTTCCAGCATATCGCCCATTTCCGCCAGTTCCTTGCCTTCTTCGTCCTTACTGATGGAACCGATGACTTCCACGTTCACATAGCCTTCCTTCGCGGCCCGTTCTTTGATACCGCTGACCACAATGGAAGTGGAAATAGCAGGTTTCGTGTTAGGCATGCAGGCGATGGTGGTGATGCCGCCGGCCGCTGCCGCCATGGTACCGGTGCGGATGCTTTCCTTGGCTTCCAGGCCCGGCTCCCGCAGATGGGTATGCATGTCGATGAAGCCGGGAGCTACTACTTTGCCCGCAGCGTCATACGTCTCATCGGCTTTGTCCGTTATGTTCTTTGCAACTTTTGCGATTTTCCCGTCTGCTACCAGCACGTCGCAGATTTCATCCAGTTTCTGAGAGGGGTCTACCACCCGTCCGTTTTTAATTAGCAGCTTCAATTTGTTTACCTCCAGTCAGTGTCAGGAATAACAGCGCCATACGAACGGCCACGCCGTTCTGCACTTCGTCGCGGATCGCCGCCTGGTCGCAGTAGCCTACGTCCCAGGAAATTTCCAGGCCCCGGTTCATAGGACCGGGATGCAGTACCACGCAGTCCGGTTTCGCCAGCTTCAGCCGCGCTTCGTTCAGACCGAAGATGCGAGCGTACTCCCGGGGTGACGGGAACAGACCGCTCTTCTGGCGTTCCAGCTGGATCCGCAGCACGTCGATGACATCCGCGCCTTCGATGGCTTCTTCAATACGTTTATGATAAGTCACGCCCAGACTTTCCACGGCGTAAGGCATCAGGGGACGGGGTCCCGCTACGTGCACGTCCGCGCCCATCTTGTTCCAGGCCGCAATATTGGTACGGGCCACCCGGCTGTACAAAATATCGCCCAGGATGACCATTTTCTTTCCTTTTAAATCTTTCAGTCCCTTTTCCCGCAGGGTGAACATGTCCAGCAGCCCCTGGGACGGATGTGCATGAGCACCGTCACCGGCGTTGATGATGACCGGCTTTGCCACGTCCGCCGCGTAAACGGCAGCCCCCTCAATAGGATGGCGCATAACGATGGCGTCGCAGCACATGGACTGCACGGTGAGGATGGTGTCCCGCAGGCACTCGCCCTTTACCACGCTGGAAGTGGAAGTCGTAATGTTGACCACGTCCGCCCCCAGGTATTTGCCCGCCAGTTCAAAAGAAGTACGGGTCCGGGTACTGGGCTCGTAGAACAGGTTGATGATAGATTTGCCCCGCAGGGACGGTACTTTTTTGATGTCGCGTTTCATAATCTTTTTCATTTCCGCAGCTGTCTGCAGAACCAGGTTGATTTCCTCGACGCTGAAGCTCTCCAGGTCAAGGATGTCCCTGCCCGCCAGGGACACAGTCGCTTTTGCCATTGCAGTTCCTCCTGTCTGATGTTGGAAAATCCGCCCTCCTTTTGTTTTGTCAGCCGGTTCTTTCAACGCCGGACCGGGACACAGGCGGTTTCCCAAAAAATAAAAGCCTTCTCGTCCCACAGGATGCAAGAAGGCTTAATTTCTTCCATAATACTACTTTGCTAAGTCACCTTACAGCCTCACAGGACCGATTTAAAGGTAATGCCTATTTAGTTTTGTTAATTATAACACGAACCGTCCGGAGCTTCAACTAAAAATTCTGTATACATGAAAGCTCTTTACGAAATTTCCTTTATCAATTCCATATGCTGATCTGACAACAGCGAAGGAGTGACGACTTCCGTCATAAATTCCCACTGCTTACTGCTCCGGGAAGGCCGGGTGTTCCGCCAGTATTCCGCTGCCATCTGCAGAAACAGCCGTACCCGCTCTTTACGCCTGCTATTATCAGGTACAGCAGCAAGCCACTCCCGCTGCCAGGAAACAAAGATTTCCCATTCGTCTTTCATCCGAAGCCGGGCACAGGCCGCTGCCATATCCCTTGCGTTACGAAGAACAAAACGGATTAACTCCAGCGCCTCTTCCTTTTCACCCAGTACATTCATCTTTTGTTCCACCTGATCTAGAATTCCGGACTCCCGGATTTCCGTTTCCGGTGCCACGACGTTTTCAGACTGCAGAGCGTGACGGTAACGTCGCATGCCCCACTGCAACAGGGCAAGAGAAAACAACTGACAGGGATAATACAGCCGGAACGCGATTTCAAAATTATCCCATTTGCTCTGCATCTGCATATGGATAGAGATATCCGCCATCACCTTTTTGATCAGCGCAACGTCCCGCACGGAACCCAGACACAGGCACAGGTCTGTTAACAGCAGTCCGGTTTCTTCTTTCCAGTCCCGCTGTGCAATCTGCGCTGCCGTATTGCTCCATTCCATGATGAACTGCTGCCGTACGACCGGTTCTGCAGAACTGCGGCGCAACACGTTACGGCTGAGAGAACACACTGTCATAAGAGCATTAGTCTGACGTCTATCCGCCGCCGCAAACAGCAAACCGGACAAAAGGCCAAGGAGCCCCGGCGTAACCGAAATCCGGTTATCTTTCCAGTAACGGTCCAGCGCGTTCACAAGCTCGCGGAAATCCTCTTCGTTACGAGAGCGCAAGGCTGTATTTGTAACATTCTTAAACTGCAGATATCCCTGCTCGATCAGTTCCTGATCTTCCTGTTTCAGCAGGCGCAGACCGCTGAGTACTGCTTCCCCGCATAATCGGCCCAGCAGCGGAATATCCTTTTTATAAGCCATGCATCCTAAAAAACCGGCCTGTTTAAATAACTCCTCCCGGACGGACGGATGGGACTGCAGCGTTCTCCGGAAGATGCCCATGTATTTCTCGACATTTTCTTCTTCCCTGCTCCGCAGGTAATACAGGCCTCCATCCTTCAGCTTCGCTGCCAGTTCCTGAGAATACTTCTCGTTTTCCACCATCATGTTGAGCAGCTTAAAGTTCGGTGCCTGCAACAGCAGTTGCCGGCGCCGTTCTGCCTTTTCTTCGTCCAGTTCCTGATCAAGCCGTTTATCAAAATCTGTATATATTTTTTTAAAAATGCGTTCTTCCTGATTTGCCATAAACTTCCCTATTGCGTACTGTTTGCCAGTACCGTTGCTTCACAAGTTTCCCAGTACCGTTATTTCACAACACACTCATGCTCATGGCCGAAAGCCATGCTCTGCCAAAACCTCGTAGGCCTCTTCCGCTTCCGAAACAGGCACAGAGATTTCAATAGCAGCAGCCTTGCCATTGCGATGCGAACCCACTGCCTTCAGCTGACACAGAAACCCGTTGTCAGCCAGCAGCTTTTTCAAACTTTCAGCCCGTTCCTGTGTCGGGGCAATATAAATCACTTTCCACACAGAACCGTACCTCAGGATTCCTTATAGGTTTTGATCTTCTCAATCAGCTTGGGAATGACGACATGCACATCCCCTACCAGGCCGTAATGAGCCACTTCAAAGATCGGCGCATTCTCGTCTTTATTAATGGCCACGATCACTTCCGATTCTTTCATGCCGGATACATGCTGCAGCGCGCCGGAAACGGCACAGGCAAAGTACAGTTTCGGTGCGACGGTCTTACCGGACTGCCCTACCTGGGAAGCATGGTCTACCCACTTTTCGTCCACAGCCGCGCGGGATCCTGCAATCGCCGATTTTTCAAATAAAGCGGCCAGGTCTTCCAGCACCTTAAAGCGTTCCGCGTCGCCAAAACCGCGCCCGCCGGCACAGATGACTTCCGCGTCTTCAATCTTCAGCTTTCCGCCGGTAGACAGCGGTTCCTTCTTCAGGATCTCCACTTTGCTTTCCACTTTATTTTTGACAGTGTAATTGATTACTTCGCCCTGGCGACCGGCATCCGGTTCCATAGGCGCAAAAATCTTGGGACGTACGGAGCCCATCTGAGGACGGATGTCGGAGCATACGATGGTGCCCATCAGGTTGCCGCCCAGCGCAGGCCGTGTCCATTTCAGAAGGCCGTTCTCGCCCATTTCCACTTCTGTGCAGTCCGCGCACAGACCGGTTTTCAGGCGGGCTGCCACACGGGGCGCCAAATCCCGTCCGTCAATGGTAGCGCCAAACATGATACCGTTAGGCTTGTACTCCTGCGCCAGTTCACAGATGGCATTGGTGTACAGTTCCACATTATAATCCGCATATTCGTCGCCCAGCACGGTGTACACCACATCCGCGCCCTGAGCGATCAGTTTTTCCGCATGCCCATTGTTCTCCCTGGCGATCAGGATGACAGCGGTATTCTGCCCGACCGTGTCGGCCAGGCGGCGGGCCTGCCCCAGCAGTTCATAGGTCACGCCAAGGGTCTCGCCATTTTCCAGCTGGGCTACTACCCAGATTGCATTTTCAGTCTTTGCCATTATTGAAATCCTCCCTCGGAAGAGTAATTGCGTCCATAGGACAATCATATATACACGCGCCGCATTCCACACAGCTCTGTTCCCTGACAGAAGCTTTACCGTTTTTCACCTGTATGGCGCCCGTAGGACAGATTGCCGCGCAGTTCTCACAGCCTGTGCAGCGTGAAATTTCAACGTTAACTGCCACGATACACGGCTCAGCGTTTTACCACGCCGGCTTCGATCAGCTTTTCCACCAGTTTGTCCACGGCCACATCCACATCCTCTTCTTTGATGATCTGGGTGTCTACCTTATGCACTTCCGGCGTAAATACTTTGATAACACGTGTCGGGGAAGCTTTCAGACCTACGTTGGTGACATCCAGTCCCAGGTCGGCCGCGGTCTTGACAGGAATCTCCGTCTTGCGGGCTTTCATTTTGCCGCGGATGCTGGCAAAGCGCAGCTCTTTTTCCGCACGGGTCATGGTCACCAGGAGCGGTGCCGGAACAGCCAAGGTCTCCGCCCAGTTTTCCGTTTCCCGTTCTACTACAAACCGACCGTCGGTAAACTCCACTTTCAGAGCGGAAGTAACCTGCGGGATGCCCAGATGCTCCGCCATTTCCGGTCCAACCTGCGCCGTGCAGCCGTCCGCCGCTTCCCGTCCGCAGAGGATAAGGTCGTATTCGCCCAGATTTTTGACCAGGGCAGCCAACGCCATACTGGTAGCCAGCGTATCGGAACCAGCCACCACCCGGTCGGTGAGCAGGTACGCTTCATCCGCGCCCAGTGCGATGGCATCCTTCAGGATATCCTTGGCCTGAGGCGGTCCCATGGTAACAACCGTGACCTTTGCACCGTATTTATCTTTCAAAATCAATGCGGTTTCCAACGCTTCCGCATCATAGGGATTTAAGATGTTCTCCACCCCGTCCCGGACCAGGGTTTTGGTTTCCGGATTCAGACGGATCTGCGTCGTATCCGGCACTTGTTTTACACAGACGATAATGTTCATGTGTGCCTCCTGCTTTTGTAGTCTTTTATGCATACAAAGGAAAAAACTCTCTTCGCCGCAGACGAAATAAGTCCTTTCTCTTTGCAACCACGTCGCATCTGCAACGTTATAGTATATTATATCATATAATGATATGATTTCCAAATAGAAAGACGTATCCGCAATATAATTTATCAGAGCAGATTCGGTTCAGATAGCAGTTCGGATCCCTATTTCCTCAGGGAACACGGATTAAGGAAACGCGGATTAATTCGTCTGCACGCTGACCGGTGCTTTTTGTGACTGACCGCCTCAACTCACAGCACTTTTTCCAGATAGGCAATGCCGTTCTTGTATGCCAGTTTTCGTATCGTTTCGTCACTGAACTTCTTGCTTAATAAATCAAACAACGGCACAAAATCCTGCACGCCACGCAGATTATACGGCGGATGGCTGATGCCGTCAAAGTCGCTGCCGAAGCCCAGATAATCGTCGCAGCCCATCACGTCCATCATGTAGGCCAAATGGCGGTACACGCTTTCGATGCAGGCGTCGTTCCAGTCCTTTTCCAAAAACTGCCCCGCAAAGTTAATTCCCACAAAGCCGCCGGTTTTAGCCAGCGCTTTCAGCTGGTCGTCCCGCAGGTTCCGGGGATGGTCGCACAGACTGTAAGCGCAGGAATGGGTAGCGATGATGGGTTTCGTACTGTGTTCCAGCACATCCCAGAAACCGTAGGTGGAAATGTGGGATACGTCCACGGCCATTCCCAACCGGTTCATCTCTGCTACCACCTGACGTCCGAACTGGGTGAGACCGCTCTTGCTGCACTCTTCGTTCACACCGTCGGCAATATCGTTACGGTTGCTCCACACCAGCGTCATGCAGCGGACGCCCAGTTCATAATAGACGCGAAGCACTTCGATGCTGCCATCTAAGGCGCCGCCCTCTTCAATAGCCAGCAGTGTATTGAACTGCCCGTTGGGCAGTTGGTCCAGGTCTTCCTTTTTTAAAATCCGGTGTGCCCGGATTCCCTTCGCTTCCAGTTCTTTCAGGCCCCGTAGATACGTGTCGATCAGCTTCAGCGTATAGGTTGCGCCCGCCCCTGCCCGGAACACATCCGTGGGAATAAACATGGCCATAAACTGCAGGCCGCCGCCATTCTTTATGATCCTTGCCGCGTCCAGCATCAGATCGTTGGCATACAGGCTCTTATTCTGTTTGTACAGCTCGCTTAAGGTATCGCAATGACAATCCACTAAAAACATACTATTCAGGCTCCTTATAAAATGATAATGAAGAACTGCTTGTACAGGCAAATCATGATTAAAGAGACGCATCTCTCCCGTCTGCCGCCTGTTTACCTCATGATATAAATAGAAACAAAACAGGACCGGTAAACGGAAAAGACCGCTGCGCGTTAGCACAGCGGCCCCTTTTACATTTTAATAATTTTCCGCATGAATTTCAAAGTAGGCCTGGGGATGCGCGCAGACCGGGCAGATTTCCGGCGCCTTTTCACCTACTACAATGTGACCGCAGTTCCGGCATTCCCAAATCTTGACAGAGCTCTTCTTAAATACTTCCTGATTCTCCACGTTTTTCAACAGGGCGCGATACCGCTCTTCATGATGCTTTTCAATCGCAGCGACCATGCGGAACTTGGCTGCCAGTTCCTTGAAGCCTTCCGCTTCCGCCGTTTTGGCAAATCCTTCGTACATATCTGTCCATTCGTAGTTCTCGCCGGCAGCCGCTGCAGCCAAGTTCTCCGCGGTGCTGCCAATCCCTTCCAGTTCCTTGAACCACATCTTGGCATGCTCTTTTTCATTATCCGCCGTCTTCAGGAACAGTGCGGAAATCTGTTCAAAGCCTTCCTTCTTTGCTTTCGACGCAAAATACGTGTATTTGTTCCGCGCCTGGGATTCCCCTGCAAAAGCGGCCTCTAAATTTTTCTCGGTCTGGGTTCCTGCGTACTTGTTAGCCATACTGATTCCTCCTTACCTTTTTTAACGATAATTATACGGTTATTAGGGATAATGTAATAAAAAGAAATTGTAAAACACTGCTACGCAACAGCGTTCCTTTTATAACCATTAACGGTACGTTTTAAAAATTAATGGTGCGTGCCGTACACCACTTCCACGCCCTTGCTCTCCAGATAGTCTTTCATCTTTTCCACCCAGGGACAGCGTTTTTTCAGTTCCGGATTGTCTTTATCCTTTTTGTTGGTACAGCTGCTGAAGTGAACCACATCCACCGGTTCCTCCGCCAGGCGTTCCAGTTTTTTCTTCAGCCCCTCGTCGTTCTCCACTGTCTGCCCGCAGCCGTTACAGGTCAGGCTGGCAAACAGTTCCAGTTCTTCGTCCCCGTAGCGTTCAAATTTTACGGTATGGCTGTTAAAGGATTTCATGCAGGACGCGCCTGCGCAGCGCATACTTACATCCAGACAACGGATGATAGCAACTTTTTTCATCTGATTTCTCCCGGAGCCCTCTTACAGATTGTTCTCTTTCTTAAACTGCGCTAAGAGTTCCAGCACTTTGGTCTTCATGTTGCCGCCTTCGGCAAAACGGGCCGCATTGCCGTTCACACCGTCGATCATAGCCTGGGCACGGTCTTCCTGCATCTTCAGGATGTTGGCAACCGGTTTTACCAGGTCTGCATATTTGCCGTTCATGTCGCCGTTGGCCTTTTTGATTTCAGCCAGCGCGTTTTTGCCCAAATCCAGCAGCGCTGCTTTATCAATGGTTCCGGAGTTGATGGAGTCCGCTAATTTCTTCAGGGTTGCTTCGTTTTTATCCGCAAAAGCCACAAAGTCTTTCACGAAAGCGGTTTTGTCTGCTGCGCCTGCTTTGGCTGCATCACCCGCAACAACTCCAGCTACGGCGCCGGCCAGTTTCTTCATATCCCAGCCCTGGGGTTTCAGCTTTTCAAAAATTCCGTTCAGGTCCAGACCGTTCAGGTTTGAGATGCCGTCGCCCCAAACCAGATTCTTGATAGCAGCTTTTGCCGCTGCAAAACTGAACACACCGTCTTTGTTTTCCAGAACCGCTTCTTTGTTCAGGGCCACTTTGCCGGCCGCATAATCAAAGGCCACGTTGCAGAAGTCCAGCGATTTGCCGTCTTCGCCAACTTTTAAAATCCACGCATAGGCTTTTTTGCCCAGATCGTCCGTTACAACATCCTTAGGATTATAGTATCCGGTGATTTTTCCGGCTGCGTCTTTCATGGCTACCCAGCCGTTCTTTTCCAGGTCTTCAATCTTAAAGGTCTTCGGGTCGATATTCAGGTTTCCTGCAGCGATACCGCGGCTGATCTTTTCAGACAGCCCCGTGGCCTTGCCCATCAGGTCTGCCACTTCTTTTTCCGCCGCCGCATTGCCTTTAGCCGCTTCTTTCAGCTTGGCAATTTTGTCCATCAGGCCTTTGAAACCTTCCGTCGCTTTCTTGGCCGCATCGCCCTTCAGTTCATCGGCAGCCAGCTTGTCCACATTACCCAGCAGGGTGCCGATTTCCGTTTTCAGTCCTTTAATCAGCTCTGCTTTTTTGTCTCCGCCGCCACAGCCTGCCACCACGGACAGGGACAGCAGCATGGCCATCACAACCATCAAAAACTTCTTCACAATACTTCCCCCTTTACAATAGTAGTACAGGAACTTATGCTCATGTTACTGTATTATTATTTTACCATATTTTCATAAAAAAGTAATACTGTTTCCTGCGAATTCTTACTCTGTAAACGCTCATTCCAAAATACTCTTATTAAAACCGTTCCCGCACACAATCACAATTTTTCCATTTCCGCATCCGCCAGCTCGCAGAATAGTTCTTTCCCCTCTTTGTAGGAAGAAAACGTGCCGGTCACGATGATCGGCTCATCCGGTTTCGGGTAATTTTCCGGATACTTGTGCTTCCCCTTCCGGGAAAACTCCATACCGGTAGAACAGCAGGCCGTCGCATCCATAACCACACAGCCGAAATAATGTTTTCCCGTTTTTTCGTCATAATAATGACCGAAGGTCCCCTGCATGCGGACGACTTTCCCTTTATATTTATCCGGTTCTTTCAGCATGTTGTAAATCTGGGTGTACATCATGGTTTTATCCATCCGGCTGAAATCGTAATCCACCTTCTTATAAGTGGGATGCAAATCATACACGTCATGCCGGGGAGTTTTCTCTTCCAGTTCCTTCATCTTTTGGGCGGTGACTGGCCCATCAGCGCCCTGTTTATTCTGTATACCGGGATCCTCTCTGCCTGTTTTATCGCCGGCATCTTTTTGTTTATCCGCCGTTTCTTTTCCGGCATTCACATTTCCATTTTGGCGGTCTGCTTCCGCCTTTTTCTGCTGCAGCACCGCATCCACGCTGTTTTGTTTAGACGGAATAAAACTGCCCGCCTTTTTATCATTGCTGCTTCCTCCGCAACCACTCACTAACAGGAGCAGCAAAGACCAGATAAGCATTGCAGTAAAGTACTGTGCCGTTTTATCTTTCATGTTCGCACCTCCTGAAAAGCCTCTCAACTGCTGAAATATGCCGTATAAGTTTCCCACACGTTTTTAATGCCCGCCGTTTTTTAAAGATCCTATCACGTAAAACGCACCAAACGCCAGCATGTCAATCATAACAACAGTCGCGCCCACCGGCGTGCCTGCCAGTATGGACAAAACGATGCCTACAAAGGCACAGACCACAGAAAAAACGGCCGAGCAGAGGATCACCGATTTAAAACTGTTAAAAATGCGCATGGCCGACAGGGCCGGAAAGATGACCAGCGCCGAAATCAGCAGCGAGCCCACCAAGTTCATGGCCAGCACGATGATCACCGCGATCAGTACCGCCAGCAGCAGGTTATAGGTTCCCACCGGCGTACCCGCCGCCCGGGCAAAGGCTTCGTCAAATGTCACCGCAAAAATTTTGTTGTAGAAGAGAACAAATACGCCAATCACGACAGCGGACAGCACGCCGCACATCCCTACCTGCATCTTTGTCAGCGTTAAAATGGAAGTGGAACCAAACAGGGTGGTACAGACGTCGCCGGAAACATTGGCAGAGGAAGAGAATACATTCATCAGAAGATAGCCCACGGCCAGCGCTCCCACGGAAATCATGGCAATGGCTGCGTCCCCTTTGATCTTCGCGTTCTGTCCCGTGCGCAACAGCAAGACGGCAAAGGCCACCGTGACAAGCAGGATAAAGGGCATGTCATCGGTAAAACCCGCCACCGCCGCCACTGCCATGGCCCCGAAAGCCACGTGGGACAGACCATCCCCGATAAAAGAATAGCGTTTCAGCACCAGCGTCACGCCCAGCATGGAGGAACACAGGGCAATCAACACCCCCACAATCAGGGCGTTGACCACAAAGGGATATTGAAAATACAGGAACAGTTTATCTGTAATTGCACTCATAGACTTAAACCTTTCTCATTCCGGCTGCAAAAACGCATTTCCAAAACGTGACCGGCGGTATTCTTCCACCGTGCCGAAGAAATATTCCCTGCCCATATGCAGGATATGCGTGGCATAGGGGATTGCCTCCAGTATATCATGAGAAATCATGATGACTGTAATTCCAATTTCCCGGTTGATGCGCTCCACCAGCCGGTACATGGTTTCTGCCATCTTGGGATCCAGCCCCGAAACCGGCTCGTCCAGCACCAGCATTTTATCCGAAGCGCACAGGGCCCGGGCCAGCAATACCCGCTGCTGCTGCCCGCCGGAAAGATCCCGGTAGCAGGTCCGGGCCAGCGGTATAATTTCCAGCTGTTCCATGGCATTTTTCGCAATCTGTTTTTCCTCACGGTTGTAAAAGGGCCGCAGGCCGCATCGCCCCTGACAGCCCGAAAGGACCACTTCCCACACGGAAGCGGGAAAATCCCTCTGCACAAAAGTCTGCTGGGGCAGGTACCCGATTTCGTTTTGTTGGAGACCGCCGCCAAATGTAATCTTGCCGGCCAGTGGTTTCTGCAATCCCAACAGCGTGCGCAGCAGCGTACTTTTGCCTGCGCCGTTCTCGCCTACGATACAAAGGTAATCCCCTTTTTCTACGGTAAACGACAACCCGTCCACCAGAACGCCGGCGCCATATCCTAATTTTAAATTATCACAAGTGATTTGAACTTCCATAATCTATTCCCAACTATTTATTCATTTCGCCTGCAGCGCTTCCTTAAACACGTTCAGATTCTGTTCCATGACCGCAAGATACGTAATGCCCTTTTTGATTTCCTCTTCAGTTACAGACTGCATGGAGTTCAGCGTCAGCACTTTCTGATTCTTTGCCTTCGTGTTTTCCACAATGGTCTGCGCCAACTTATGCTGCCGGCCCTCAATGGTAAGGACCGCAGGCAGTTTCAGCTCATCCATCTTCTTCGCCAGAAAAGCTACGGTTGCAAAGCTGGCTTCTGTTTCCGCCGAACAGCCGTTGAATGCCGCGTAATATTGTAAGCCGTAATCGTCTGTAAGATAACGGAACGGGAACCGGTCGCCGAAGAGAACCGTTTTCACAGGCGCCTTCGTTACTGCTTCTTTATATTTTGCGTCCAAAGCCGCCAGCTTTTTGCTATAGGCCGTATAATATGTACGATACGTTTCCGCGTTTTTCGAATCCAGCGCAGCCAGTTCCTCTGCGATGGCTTTGCAGACAATGTCTGCGTTTTTCAAAGACAGCCAGACGTGTTCGTCATATTCCGGCTGCTCATGGTGAACTTTGCCGTCATGTTCATCCTTGTTGTGTTCCTTTTCGTGTTCGTGCTTCTCCTCATGCTTGTCTTTGTCATGATGCTCATGTTTTTCATCCTGTTTGTCCTTCTCCTGACGGGCATGCGCATCCTTATCATGTTCGTGATGGTCGTGCTTTTCCATGCCTTCCACTTCTTCTTCTACCTTTGCCCGGTCGCCCATCAGTTTCATCAAATTAAGAACTCTCCGTTTCGGGTTGCCGCCTTCCTTTAATGCCTTGTCTACCCACTTGTCCGATTCGCCGCCTACATAAAGGAACAAATCGCAATTCGCAATGCGAAGGATATCCTCCGCACTGGGCTGATAGCTGTGCATGTCCACGCCCTTTTTCGCCAATAATGTAAGCTCCACGTCTTTTTCATGACTGCCCAACAGCTCTTTTGTCCAACTGTATTCAGGAAAAATGGTGGCAACAATTTTTAGTTTGGGCTTAGGCGTCTCCCCCTTTGCGCCTGCGCTTTTGTCAGAACTGCCGCAGCCGCTGAAACTGAAAATGCCAAACAAGAAGGTAAGAATTATAATTGTAATTGTAAAACTGCGTTTCATGTTTTTATCTATCTCCGCTTCACTATGATTAATTACAACACACGTCATGTCCGACAATACTTGAATATATCGTCAAACAAAAAAATGTGCATAAAAACAGAAGAAACCGCCGAATCGCTTCGACGGTTTTTCTACATTTTCATTATAACATTCTTGTCAAGACCCTGATTATAAATGATGGTTCAATGAACGAACCGGTTAGTTATTTTCCGAATAGCCATTACGTTTAGTACTTGGCTCTTCCCGCGTGGGGAATTCCGGTAAACTCTTCGATATCCTTATCTAACGTAGTCAAATCAGCCATGCTTAAATCATGAACAGAGGAATGACCGGTGATGCGGGCAAAGGTTTTCAGTTCCGACAGGGACACGTTCAGGAAATTCGCCACCCGCCGGACCGCGGCTTCCATGTTCAGACGGGCACGCAGCTCCGGGTTCTGTGTGGCAATGCCCACAGGACAGTTTCCCGAGCCACAGATGCGATACTGCTGGCAGGCCGCCGCAATCAGCGCCGCACTGGCAATGGCGATGGCATCGGCCCCCATGGCCAGCGCTTTGGCAAAGTCCGGTGATACCCGCAGCCCGCCGGTAATCACCAGCGCAATGTCGGAATGGACGGAATCCAGATACTTCCGGGCGCGGCTTAAGGCATAAACGGTGGGAACCGTAGTCGCTTCCCTCAGGAAGAACGGGCTGGACCCGGTAGCCCCGCCCCGGCCGTCAATGGTGATGAAGTCCGGCTGCGCAAACACGCAATGTTCCAGATCCTGCTCAATACGCCCTGCCGCAATCTTGATACCGATGGGCCTGCCTTCGGAACGTTCCCGCAGCATGTCCACCATGGCCTTCAGGTCTTCTTTGGAATTGATTTCCGGGAATTTGCTGGGGCTCTGTACATCTTCGCCTGGCTTTTTGCCACGCAGCGCGGCAATCTCCGGCGTTACCTTTTCTCCGGGCAGGTGCCCGCCCATGCCGGGCTTTGTACCCTGACCGATTTTGATTTCAATGGCATCAGCAGTTTTCAGGTTTTCATCGGTCACGCTGTATTTGTTGGGAATGTACTCGAATATATATTTGTAAGAAGCTGCTTTTTCTTCCGGCAGGATGCCGCCTTCTCCACTGCACATGGCAGTCTTCGCCAGAGCGGAACCTTTGGCCAGCGCAACCTTGGTTTCTTTGGACAGCGCACCGAAAGACATGTGGGAAATATACACCGGACTGTCCAACACCATGGGCTTCTTCGCATGCTTCCCAATCACAGTCCTGGTCTCCACCGGAGCGTCATCCTCCAGTGGCGGCGGATTCAGCTGCGCGCCCAACAGCAGGATATCGTCCCAGCCTGGCATGGGCATCTGTGTTCCCATAGCCCCGCCGATGGTACGACCGGTCACAGCCATCTCATGGATCTCTTTCATGTATCGGCAACGCTCGTCTACTCTGGCATAGGCTTCGTCATAAGCCAGCGATGCGGAAGAAAGCTTCACAGCTCCGGCCGGTTCTGCTTTCACTGCATCGGCGGCTGCCGTTACCGAACTGGCAATTGCATCCGGTTTCGTTTCTTCAGCATCCGCAATCTTTTCAAAATTGGAAATCGGCTGCTTACAGACAGGGCAGCAGGGAATCTCACTTAACTTTTTCCCTTCTTTTGCTTCGTCAAAAATAGCGCCGCAGATACGGCAACGGTATACGGCCACAATTATCCCCTCCTTCAGTAAATTTGAATTGGCTTATTGTAAATAGAATTTTGGTTTCCTTATATCTCTTTTACCCGAAACGCATTGTCCCCTAACAGTTCCCTCAGTTCATCCTGCAGTGCCATGTCCTGCCCGTTAACATAGTAGCGCGGGTCTAACCGGATACGCCTCCTGGAACCCATCAGTTTCAGAAAGACCATGGTGCTTCCGTGATGCTTCTGCAAAATTGCAATCAGCGCCTTGGTCACAATTTCCGATTCCCGTTCCGGCGTTATCACCAGCTCGATGATGGCACTGACAGGAACTATGATGTGCCCTTGCCCGTCCTGATAACTGAGATTTACAGCCTTCGACACAGGATTCATACTCACCCCTGCAGAAGTGTCGTTTTGATGCTGAAATCCATTACCGACCTGCTGTACAGGTCCTTCGTACTCTTCCGGATTCTCATTCACATACCCGGAAACATTGGCACCACTGTTTTCATTATAATGATAAGCATTGCCATTATCATAGGCGCTTTCAGTATAACCGCTGGCATTATAATTACCGTTATAGTTTCCGTTTCCGCGCCGTGTATTCCGTGCCTGTGCGGACAGCACCGGCGGTTTGCCTTCCTCCAGCAGCGCCATTCGCGAAGCAATGATCTTACTGCCCCGCTCGTCCACATTGAACCGGCCTTCCACTTCCACCACAGCATCTTCACGCAGCAACGTATGATATTCGTTGTAGGCCTGGGGGAACACCACCACTTCAATGCGGGAGCTGAAGTCCTCCAGTGCCAGCACCGCCATGGAGTCGCCTTTTTTCGTCACTTTGATATCGGTGCTGCTGATGATGCCGCCCACGTTGACAAACTGTCCGTCACGCACCGCCGGCGTGTCACCCGTCAGCGTATAGAGCGGTGTCAGTTTGTCCAGCGCCTCCCGGTAGCCGTCCAAAGGATGACCTGTCACATAAAAGCCGATGAGTTCCTTTTCATTTTTCAGCCTTACGGAACGGCTCATCTCGTCCATCTTCGGCAACGGCACAGAATTCACTTCCGCAAAATCGTCGCCGCCAAACAGGCCTATCTGCCCGCTGTTGTAATCCCGTTGCTGCTGAATGCCCAAATCCAATGTTTTTTCATACACCGCCAGCAGTTGGGACCGGTAGGCCCCCAGGGAATCCATGGCGCCGCACTTGATCAGGTTTTCCAGAAGGCGCCGGTTCAGCGTCCGGTAATTCACCCGCTTGCAGAAATCCAGAATATCCCGGAAGGGACCGCCTTCCTGCCGGGCCCGTACAATTTCCCGCACTGCGCCCTCGCCCACGCTTTTGATACCCACCAACCCGAAACGGATGGCGCCCTTTTCCACAGAGAAACCTTCCTGGCTGGCGTTCACGTCCGGGGGCAGCATAGGGATGCCCCGGTCCTTGCAGACAGTGATATACCAGCTCACTTTATCGGTGTCGCCCATGATGCTGGTAAGCAAGGCCGCAAAATACTCCGCAGGCCAGTGAGCTTTCAGGTACGCCGTCTGGTAAGCCACCATGCCGTAGGCCACCGAATGGGACTTATTAAAACCGTAACCGGCAAATTTCAGCAGAATGTCGAAAATCTCTTCACTTTTTTGCGGAGGAACGCTGTGCAGTTTCTGCGCCCCTTCCACAAAGCGGTTCTTCATGGCAATCAGGTCTTTCACCTTTTTCTTGCCCATGGCCCGGCGCAGAATATCGGCTTCGCCCAAGGAGAAGCCTGCCAGAATGGAAGCCGTCTGCATGACCTGTTCCTGATACAGCACAACCCCGTAGGTATCTGCCAGGATTCCATCCAGCAGCGGATGGATGCTTTCCACCGCGTGATGACGCTTCCGGCCTTCGATAAACTTGTCCGCCATGCCCGCGTCCAAGGGTCCCGGGCGGTACAGAGCCACTAACGGAACCAAATCCCGCATGGACTTAGGCGCCAGCCGTTCCACCAGCCTGGTCATGCCCGCGCTTTCCAGCTGGAACACGCCCTGGGTGTCCCCGGCGCAGAGCATCTTGCTGACCGCTTCATCTTCCAGGGGGATGTTGTCCAGATCGACAGTTTCCCCGGTACTCTCTTTTATGAAATGCACCGCATCGTCCATGACAGTCAGGGTACGTAGGCCCAGGAAGTCCATCTTCAGAAGACCCAGCTCTTCCACCTGGTTCTTATCAAACTGAGTGGTGATCATCCGTTCCTGGCTGATGCCCGCTTCTATGTCTGCGGCTTCGTCCAGCTGCAGAGGCACCAGTTCAATCAGCGGTTTCGGCGCAATCACCACGCCTGCCGCATGGGTGCCGCTGTTACGGGGCAGGCCTTCCACGCTTTTGGCGATGTCGATCATGCGCTTTACTTCCGGGTCGCTGTCGTACATGGCCCGCAGGTCTTTAGTCTGCAGCGCCCTGTCCAGGGTAATCCCAAGTTCCCGGGGCACCGCCTTGGCCACCCGATCCGTCTTCGGCAGACTGATGCCCAGAGCCCGTCCTACGTCCCGGACCGCCGCACGCGCCTGCAATGTTCCGAAGGTGATGATCAGCGACACATGGTCTGCGCCATACTTGCGAATCACATAGTCCAGCACTTCGCCCCGCCTGCGGTAGCAGAAATCCGTATCAATATCAGGCATGCTGACCCGTTCCGGATTCAGGAACCGTTCAAACAGTAAATCAAAATCCAGCGGATCAATGTTGGTAATATGCAGGAGATACGCCACAATAGAACCTGCCGCGCTGCCGCGGCCCGGTCCCACCGGAATGGGGTCGGGATTTCCCGCTGCGTCTTTGTGACTGCGGCAGTAATGGATAAAGTCCCAAACAATCAGGAAATAGGCCGCATAGCCCATCTGTTTGATCACACCCAGCTCATACTGCAGCCGGTCCTGAATTTCTTTTTCCTTTTTCTTTCTGTTATCCTCCGACAGCTTCGTCAGCAACGCGCCGTACCGTTTGGGTATTTCTTCTTCGCAAAGGGCGCGCACATATTCATTCGCGTCGTTATGGTACTCTTGCGGAATGGGAAACTCCGGCAGCAATAACTGGCCAAAGGTTAAATCTACGTTGCAGCGTTCCGCAATGGCGTGGGTATTGTGCAGCGCCTCCTCATCGTAGGGGAACAGCGCTCGCATTTCCTCATAGCTCTTGCAGTAATACCAGTCGTTGTTGAAACGCATCCGGTCCGGGTCGTCCACGTTTTTATTGGTCTGGATGCAGAGCAGCACATCCTGGGCGGAAGCATCCTCCCGTTTCACGTAATGGATATCGTTGGTGACAACCAGCTTCACGCCGTATTTTTCCGCAAAAATGTGCAGCTGCCGGTTGACGGTCCGTTCTTCTTCCAGATCGTGGTTCTGCATTTCCAGAAAGAAATTGTCTTTGCCGAAAATATCAATATATTCCCGCAGCGCCCGTTCCGCACCGTCCAGATTCCGCTGCAGGATCATTTGAGGAACTTCTCCCTGTATGCAGGCAGACAGGCAGATGATGCCCTTGCTGTATTTGCGAAGGATATCCTTATCGATGCGGGGCTTTCGGTAAAAGCCGTCAATAAAACCGAGAGAAACCAGCTTCACCAGATTGTGATAGCCTTCCTGATTTTCCGCCAGCAGGATCAGATGGTAACGGGGCTGCTTGTCGATGCGGTCAAAGCGGCTCCCGGGGGTAATATAACATTCACAGCCGAAGATGACCTTGAGGCCGGGCTTTCCCTCTTTTTCTGCTTCCTTATTTAATTTCTGCGCCGTCTGATAGATGTCCACCGCGCCGTACATATTGCCGTGGTCGGTGATGGCAATGCTGTCCATCCCCAGTTCCATGGCGCGCTGCAGCAGCTCCTTCGGTTTGGAGGCGCCGTCTAACAAACTGTATTGGGTATGCACATGCAAGTGCGTAAATGGTACGTTCATGATTGGTTCCGTTCCGCCGCTTTCACTGCGGCATCACATAGTTTAATCTAACTTTGCAAAGGAGACGCGGATTATTCAGCGTTTCCCAAAACACTTCTGTTGATTTTATTATAACATATTCTGCTGAATACGTACCTGCTTTAATAACATCGGCTGGAAAGACTGCGCAAAACCGTTCCGGGACGGAAAACCCTGAGCCTCCACTCTCCTACAGTTCGACAGTTGTATCTTACGGCTTCGCCTGTAGTGACATATAAACTGTCTATCCTTATAATATTAAGAGGTAGCGGGACCAAAGCCCAGTATCCATGCGTGTTTACACTCCGGGGTTGGTCGTTTTTACGACCAGCCTCAGCATTTCGCCGTTGCTTCCCCGACAATGCCCAGCACCCAGCGGGCCGCGTTGTTCAGATCTTCCAGGGCAAGGCATTCCTCCGTGGTATGGATCTTGTCCATTCCGGTGGCCAGCAACACGGTGGGCAGACCCATGCCGCACAGGAAATTGGCGTCGCTGCAGCCGCCGGTGAAGCCGGTAGTTACAGGAAAGTTCAGTCTTTCCGCAGCTGAAATCGCTATCTTCACAGTCGCGTGTTCTGTACTGAGATTCACGCCGGGAGCTACGTCTTTTACTTCAACCTCCAGAGAACCGCCGCCCATTTCTACTGTGTTGCGGAACAACGAAACAGTTTCATTCTTCAGGTGTTCCAGCTTTTCTTCATCGGGACAGCGCATGTCAATGACAATTTCGCAGGCCTCCGGCACAATGTTGGAAGCCAGGCCGCCGTCAATCATGTCCACACTTAAGGTTGTCTCTGCATCGATTCGTCCGTATGCAGGCAAAGCGTGCAGTGCATCTGCAGCCAGCATGATGGCGTTGATTCCCTTCTCCGGTTCCAGACCGGCATGGGCGCTTTTGCCTTTCACCGTCAGTTTCAGGTTGATCGCTTTGGGCGACGCATTAAAGATGGCCCCCGGATGACCGCCGCAGTCCATGCAATAACCGGCGTCAGCCCGGATCATGGTTTTGTCCATGTAACGCACGCCGTAACTTCCGGTCTCTTCCCCAATCGTGAAGCAGACCTGGATGTCCCCGTGGGGCAACTCGTTTTCGATGATGCATTGCATGGCTTCCAGCACGGCAGCCACACCGCTTTTGTCGTCGCCGCCTAACGTGGTCGTTCCGTCAGAATACAACACGCCGTCTTTTTCCATGACATGCGTTCCTGTCGTGGGCGCCACGCTGTCCATGTGTGCTTCAAAAAACAGACGCAACGCGCCGGGCACATTTCCTTTTAAAAATCCCCAGACATTTCCCGTAGTGCCGCCGCATGGTTCACCGGCCTGGTCCACCTGCGGTTCCATGCCAAGTTCCTGCAGCTTTTTTACCAAAAGCTCCGCTTCCTGTTTTTCATCACAGCTGGGACAAGGCACACCGACCAACTCAATAAACGTATTCTTCAGACGTTCTTCATTTATAGTAATACTCATATTCATAGCTTGTTTCAATCCTTTCTCAGTTCAGTAAAACAAAACATCAGCAACAATCAAAATAAATAAAAAAGGACAACCATTATTATTTATCAGATTTGGTTGATTATGCCCTATCCGGTCACTTTAGTGACCGGAAAAATTTTGCAATCCAAGTCGTGTAGCGGATTTTCAGCCTGCTTTCTGTTATATATATAGACAGTGATAATGTTTGGCATTTCAATTACATCTCATACCTGCATCTTATCTATTTGTTCGAGAAAGCTGCCACTGCGCTGTTCCGCCAAAATCGGGGTTAAGTCGTTAACTCTTCCAGCAGGTCTGGCGTCAGCATTTCTTCCGAATACACCCTGACCCCGTGTTCCATAAGCAACGCTGCCGTAATCCCCCGCCCTGCGATTTTAGTTCCGGAAAACGTGCCGTCGTATATGTAAAACCCCGAGCAGGACGGGCTGTTTGCTTTCAAAATAGCGGACGTAATGTGATGCTGTTTCACCAGCTCCAGCACTTTTTCCGCTCCTATCAGGAACTGCTCTGTCACATCCTCACCGGCTTTGTTGACGACACGCCGTTTTTCAGGAACTGCTCCGGAATTTGCTTCCGAAAACTGAATCTCCGCCGGAAGACGCGGTGTCGGCAACCCGCCCATCACCTCCGGGCAAACAAGCAGTACCTGTTCCTTATGCCGCTCGATCCACTCACAAAGCCAGGGCACTGCATTATTACTTCCATTATATTTTACATTTCGGCCCGCCAGGCAGGCGCTGATCAGAATCATACTCTCCCCTGCTTTCTCCCAAGCACATTTCATGTCAATACGCTTCCGCTTTTATCTATTTTACCACAAATAGGTAACAGCAACATATTTCCAAAATTAAACGTTGCAAAGAAAAATCATATAAATGTCCTTCTTTTGACACAAACCCGTGTTACATTTTAGAAAACAAAAAAGTACCGCAAATCAAACAATGCAAAAAATACTGCTTGCAAGGTTGCATTCTCAGCAGATGTATGCTATCATACATGTGAATTTTAAGAGGAACGGAAGGCACCGCAGGGTTTTACCGTAAATCCTCTGAGAGAATGAAACAACAGAGTCTGATATCGCTTGGATCCGCAAAGACCGGGACGGGACGCAACAGTAACATGTATCGCGCATCCGTTTCCGGGTGGGCGATTTTTAATTATTTGCAACCCCTACGTTATGAAAAGGGAGGTACTTGTCATTATGAAACGCAGTGAACAATTCCGGCAGGCGAACCGGGAAGCCAAGACCACCGTGCTGGCCACGATTGTCGTCATCCTTTTTTGGATTGCGGCAGGTTTCGGTCTAGCTGATTCGGATATCGTCATTTTCGACACCCCCATCTGGGTCATCGGCGGCTGCATCGTGTCCTGGCTCTTTGCGGTTGTCGTAGCCTGGTGGCTGGCAGAATATGTCATCAAGGATGTTGACATGAAAGAAGACGCCACGGTGAAAGGAGGCGGTAAGTAATGGAAAATTTACTGAATCTGGCTCCCGCTCTTTTATTCCTGGCCGCGTTGCTTTACATCAGCTACTGGGTACAGCAGCAGTCCAGCGAAGCCCGTTCTTCCAACTTTGTGAAAGACTACTTCATCGGCGGACGTTCCTTAGGCGGCTTTGTCCTGGCTATGACCACGGTTGCCACCTACTCCAGCGTTTCCACCTTCGTGGGCGGGCCCGGCGTGGCCTGGCAGATCGGTTACGGCTGGCTGTACATGGCCATTGTCCAGATGGTGGTCATTTTCCTGGTCATGGGTGTTTTCGGAAAGAAGATTTCCCTCATAGCCCGTGAGATTGACGCAGTTACCGTCATCGATATCATCCGTGCCCGGTATAAATCCGACGCACTGGCCAATATGGCGGCCATCTTCATCGTCGCTTTCTTCTGCGCCACCATGGTCGCCCAGTTCGTAGGCGCGGCCAAACTGTTTGAAGCAGTTACCGGCTACTCCTACATGACCGGTCTCACCATGTTCGGCATCATCGTAGTCATCTACACCACCATCGGCGGGTTCAAAGGCGTGGCCATCACCGACGCCATCTGCGCCATTGCCATGATGATCGGGATGGGCATCCTGTTCTACTGCCTGCTGGACAAAGCCGGTGGTTACAGTGCCATCATGGCCCACTTCCGGGCAAACGACCCGGCCATGCTGGAGCCTCTCTCCCGGGGCAAGATGCCGGTTTCCCTGTACATCAGCCAGTGGCTGCTGGTAGGCGTCTGCACCCTGGCGCTGCCCCAGTCCGTGGTCCGCAGCATCAGCTATAAAGACACCAAGGCCCTGCGCAATGCCATCATCATCGGCACCATCGTCATCGGCGTAGTGACCATCATCGCTACCTGGGTTGGCGTATTGTGCAAAGGCGTACTCACCAATCCGGACCTAGCTGCTTACGGCAACAGCGTGGACAACATCATGCCCCGCACCATCATCAGCGTCATGAGCCCCTTCTGGGCCGGCGTTGTTATCATCGGGCCTATCGCGGCAACCATTTCCACCGTTTCGTCCCTGCTGCTCACCTCTTCTTCTTCCATCATTAAGGACGTGTACATGCGCCATCTGGAAAAGAGCGGAAAATCCCTGAGCAATGACAGTGTCAAACGGTTGAGCATGATCTTCACCATCCTGCTTGGCTTCGGAATCTACCTGATCTCCATCGCGCCTCCGTCCGTTATCTGGAAAATCAACATGTTCGCTTTCGGCGGATTGGAAACCGCGTTCTTCTGGGTGATGATCTTCGGTCTGTTCTGGCACAAAGCCAACAGCACCGGCGCCATCTGCGCCATGTTCGGCGGCGTGGCAGCCTACTGCATCACCATGGCCCTGGGTTTCAAGGTATTATCCCTGCACCAGATCACCATCGGTATCACCACTTCGCTGGTCTTCTTCTTTATCGGCAACGCCATGGGCAAAATGCCCGACATGGATACCCTGAAGCTGTTCTTCCCGGATAAGTACGAAGACTGAAAAATAAAGAACCACAATAAAAAATAACCATAATAGTAAAACCGGTATCGCATGGAATGCGGTACCGGTTTTTTTAGACAATCAATATTTTCACCCAAGCTAACGCCTGATTATCGCCATCCCCTGCTCTTCCACAAAGTTGATAACGATACCGTTTTTCGCAGAATATTCATGGGAACCAGGATTCTTTTTATCAGAAAACAGAGTCGACGAGGCGCTTCGCATATTCAGATTTCGGACGCATGATCACATCGTCAGGAAGTCCCTGCTCCACAATCTTCCCATCGCAAAGAACAATTACCCTGTTACAAAACTGCTGAACCAGCGCAAGGTTATGGCAGATAAAAAGATACGCAAGTTCCTTCTTCTGCTGCAACTCCTGCAGCAATTCCATAATCTGCTTTTGCACCGTCACATCAAGGGCCGAGGTCGCCTCATCAAGAATAAGAATTTTCGGGTCGCACATCAGGGCCCGGGCAATTGCAGCGCGCTGGCACTGTCCGCCGGATACCTGGTGTGGATACCGTTCCAAAAAATCGCCGGGTAATCCGCATTGTTCCAGCAGGCCCCGCGCCTTTGCCTCACACTCCGCCTTTGGCTTCCCCTGGTTCCGCAGACTCTCGCAGATTCCATCGCCCAGGGTCCTTCGTGGATCAAAAGATCCCCTGGGCATTTGAAAAACCATCTGGATCTTTGCATAGACAGGAATCATCTCCCGCCCTTTCAACCCGGTAATATCCTGCCCTTCGATTTCAATCTTGCCGGCTGTCGCGTCAATCTGCCTTGTAATCAGTTTGGCAATGGTGGACTTACCGGATCCGGATTCGCCTACGATGCCTAGAATCTCACCCGGCATAACCGCAAAGCTCACATGATCTACGGCAAAGAAACCGTTTTTCCCGGCACGGGAAAAGTATTTGGAAAGGTCGGTGACCTTCAGGACCGGATCCATTTACACTATCCCCTCCTCAATCTCGGAACCGCGCTGAGCAATTTCCTGGTATAGCCGTTCTGGGGAGTTTCCAGAACATCCTTCGCCCTGCCGTATTCCATCACGTTGCCGTCCTGCAGCACTAGAATACTGTCTGCCATGGCGGAAACAACGCCGATATCATGCGTCACAATAATAATCGCAGTACCGAATTCATCCCTGACGCTTAGCATCTCCTCCACCACCTGCCGCTGCACTGCCACATCAAGAGCGGAAGTCGGTTCGTCTGCCAGGAGAATCACAGGGTTCATGAGCATGGCTATTGCAATCCCCGCCCGCTGATTCATGCCGCCGGAGAGTTCAAAAGGATAACTGTTCCAGACCCGTTCCCCGTCTTTCAGTTTCAGCTTGTCAAACAGCTCCATGGCCGCAGCTTTTGCCGTTTGGACATCCACCTTGCGATGGGCCGCCAAACTCTCCACAATCTGCTCGCCAATGGTGCGGATGGGACTCAGGGAAGCGCCGCAGTCCTGGAATATCATGCCGATCTTTTCTCCGCAGATATGCCGCATCTCCGAGTCAGACAGATCCGGCAGGTTTTTTCCCTCGAACCAGATATCGCCTCTGGTAACCATGCCGGAACTGCCAAGCAGTCCCATCGCAGCCTTGATCAGCGTAGATTTTCCTGAGCCTGATTCTCCCACCAGGCCCAGGATTTCGCCCGGATGCAACTGAAACGTTACATCATGGACAACCGCGTTCCCTTTAAAGGAAATCTCCACATGCTGATAATCCAATAATCCTGCCATAGCACAACCTCATCAACCATACTGTGCTTACTTGATGTCCAGATCCGCAGTCAGTTCGTAAAAGTCGCAGGTATGCGCCGCAAGACCGGTAACGTTGGCCTGCATGATCATACTCATGCGCAGGAACGAACAGAAGAAATAAGAATTGTCATCCAGAAGCTCCTGCTGCATCTTAACTGCTATCTTCGAACGTTCTCCCGGATCAAAGGTGCCGCGCAGCTGTACGGCAAGCTTTTCCAGATTGTCGCTGTGGTGACCGCCGGAGTTCTTGATGGAAGAATCCAGGCAATACGTATCAAAGAAATTCTGCGGATCGCCCAGGCCGGCGTTTACATTGGCGCTGACCCAGATATCCCAGGCTTTGGGGTCCTTCCGGATGCTGTTGTGGTTTTTGGTGTTATTGATCTGCACTTCGATCCCTATATCCTTGAGCGTAGCCTGCGCGGACTCGGCCAGCAGCGGCAGTTCCTGACGGGACGGATAGGTCAGCCAGCGGATGGCCAGCTTGACACCGTCTTTCTCACGGATACCGTCGCCATCGGTATCAATCCAGCCGGCATCTTGCAGGATTTTCTTTGCCTGTCCGGGATCATAGGAAACCGTGTTGACTCCCTTTCCAAAAGCAAAGCTTTCGGGGAACGCGCCGACAGCGGTGTAGCCGTAGCCTTTCAGTAAAACATCTACAAAGCCTTTCTTGTTGATGCCCATGGCAATCGCTTTGCGGACCGCAGGATCGCTCATGATCCGGTAGCCGGGGTTCTCTTTGTGGAAGTTCATCATGCCCCAGAAGCAGCGACTGGTCTGGATACTGCTAAACTTGAATTTGTCGTTTTCAAAGAGAGGATAGCTGGCATACGCCATTCCATATGCCGCGTTGATCTCGCCGGACTGGAGAGCCATCGCCAGCGTGTCGCCGTTAGAGATGGTGCGTACGGTAACTTCGTCAATTTTTACGTTGCCGTCCCAGTAATTTGCATTCTTCACCAGTTTTACATGATTATCCGTAACGACCTCAGTGGCCACGAAAGGACCGGTGCCCACAACGCATCCGTTCTTGGGAATACCGGTTTCCATATCGATGATGCAGCCGTAGCCCTCAGAGAGATAGTTCATCAGAATGGGATTTGGCTCTGATGTGACGATGGTCAGCTTTTGGCCGTCTGCCTTCATGGAAGCGATCTTCAGGTTCCCGGCCGCCCGCTCATGGACCTTGATCAGGTGCTCTAAACAAGCTTTTACAGCGGCAGCGTCGCACTTTTTACCGTTGGAAAAGCGGACCGCGTCCTTAATCACGATTTCCCATGTCGTTTCATTCACATTCTTAGCACTCTGAGCAAGCCAGGGCTTCAGTGTGCCGTCGTCCGCAATCTTCATCAGTGTCTCACCTACGCCGTAACGGATGCAGGGCCATCCGGAGTAAGCATTATGCGGGTTGATGTCCGGTTCTTCGTTCTCCGCGTTGAAGGTCGTGTCACCAAAGACAAAGGTTTTCTTTTTACCGGAGGCAGCCGGCGTATTGGAACCGCCGCCGCAGCCGCTCAGAATGCCTACTGCGATACAGAGCATCAGAAGGACCGCCAGAATCTTTTTCATGATATTTTCCCCTTTTATTATGAAGTAGTAGTTTTTTACGACCCTCTCCAAGGTCATATAAAGTGCTTACAAATCATTGACTTCCGGAGTTTTTGGGATCCATGTAATCGCGGACCGTATCCCCCAACAGATTGAAAGTCACGACAGTCAGGAAAATCGCAACGCCGGGAGACAGCACAAGCCAGGGATATGTCTGCAGCATGCTTCTCCCGCCGCTCATCATATTTCCCCATTCGGGCACAGGCGGCTGCGCGCCAAGTCCGAGGAAGCTCAGTCCCGCCAGTTCCATCATCATCGTTCCGATATCCAGCATGGCCGTAACCAAAATCGGACCCAGAATGTTCGGCAAAATGTGCCGCCAGATCATCTGGACAGAATTGTCTCCGGCAAGCCTTGCCGCCGCCAAAAAATCACAGTTTTTCAGGGCCAGCGTCTGCCCCCGCGCCACGCGGGCATACTTAGGCCAGCTGATGACCGCCAGCGCAATCACCGCATTACTTATGCCCCCGCCAAGCAGCGCTGCAATCGCCAGCGCAAAGACCAGACCCGGAAACGCCAGACAGACATCCGAAATCCGCATCAAAACAGAATCAATCCTGCCCCCAAAGTAGCCGCAGAGCGTTCCTGCCAGGGTTCCGAATACCGAGGTAATGCAAACGAGTATCAGGGTAGAAAAAACACTGGCCTGCGCTCCAACAACTACGCGGGAAAAAACATCCCGCCCGTATTGGTCAGTTCCCATAAAATGAGCTGCCGACGGAGGCTGTCTGGACAGACTCAGATTCTGCCCGTAAGGGTCATAGGGAACAATCTGATCCGCAAAAAACGAAACCAGCACCAGAACCACCACAAGAAACAGGAAAAAGAACAAACGCTCCCGGATCCTGTTCTTTTTTACTTTTTGCACGCGAATCGTGACCGGTCTGCTCATTGCTCTGTTCCTCCCAGCCTGATCCGCGGATCCAGATACCGATAGCTTACATCGGTTATCAGATTGACCAGCACGTAAATAATCGCCATCCACATGACGTAAGCCTGAATAATCGGATAATCGCGCATATTGATGGCATCCACCGCCATCTTGCCAACGCCGTCCCACATGAAGATGGACTCTACTATAGCGGTCCCGCCCAATAAGGAACCAATGGAGAGCGTCAGCAGCGTGATAATCGTTACAAGAGAAGCCTTCATCACGCTTTTCATCATCGTCGTCTGGAACTTCACGCCTCTGGCTTTGGCACCAAGCACGTAGTCCTTGCTGAGTTCATCAAGAACCGTTGCGCGAACCTGCCGCAGATATTTGGCCGACATGGCGATAGCCAGCGTAATGGACGGGAGCGCCACGCTCTGCAGACTGACATCCCTGGAAATAACCGGGAACCAGTTCAGCCGGATCGCGAAGAAATACATCAGCAGCAGGGATACAAAAAAATTAGGCAGAGAATTCCCAATGAAGCTTGCCGTGCGGATCACATAATCGGCCGTCCTGTTCTGGTTCACAGCCGACCAGATCCCAAGCGGAATCGAAACGATCACCGTCAGCAAAATGGAAACAACTGCCAGCAGCAACGTAGCAGGCAGTTTGGATACAAACGTTGAAAAGACCGGTTTCCCGGAGACATAGGAAACCCCCATATCTCCGCGCGCCAATTTTCCGAGCCACGTAACGTATTGGACGATAAAAGGCTTGTCCAGGCCCAATTCCTCTCTGGCTGCGTCAATCATCTCCTGCGAGACCGTACCGCCGGTATTTTCCATTTTTTGTTCCACCACATCGCTGCCTGCCAGACGCATCATCCCGTAAGACAGGAAGGTAATTGCGAACAAAATCGGAATCAGCTGCAATAGTCGTTTGACAGCGTAGTGTTTCATCATCACGCCTCTTTTCGTTAAAAATCAGGGAAAACTACTAAAACAAAAAAGCTACAAAGACCATGGTTTCCTCTGAAACCTGTAAGCCTTCATAGCTTTTGCTTTTATTATTATGATTAATTACAATGTAAGCCTGTTATAGTTATCGACAGTAAGTCAATCTCCTTTTGCCGTTTATTATTATGAACATCCGCCGCTTTGACGAATATATATCACTCTTGTGATATTTTATTTTAACACGCTTTCGGTTACTATGCAACGTTAAAATTGCAGGAAACGCTGAAGTTGTTCTTCCCGGATAAGTACGAAGACTGAAAACCAACGAACCGCCAATTTAAAAATAACCATAATATAATAATAGTAAAACCGGTATCACATTGCATGTGATACCGGTTTTTGTTATTACGTTTGCTATGTAATTTTAATGTCATTACCTCTATCTGTCGCTTATATATCTCATGGAAGGAACGCCGCCTACGATACCGTTCTTATCCTTGAACTCACCGACCTTCTGCATCAGGTCGAAGTAGCAGTCCCAGTAATTGGCAGACTTGGTCCAGACGCGGATCGTATAAACCACCGCGTAATCCGTGTAACCGGAAACCCGCACGAAAGGCGCCGGATCCTGTAACGCGGTAGGCGTATCTTTTACGGCTTGCAGCACGGCAGCGTAAACATCTTCAAACTTATTGGCGTAGCCTGCTTTTGTCTCAATGTCTACGCGACGTAATTCTTCGGAAGAGAAGTTGGTGATCTTGCCGCCCATGGCTTCCGAGTTGGGAACGATGATCAGCTTGTTGTCGATGGTCAGCACCTTTGTGCAGAGCATGCTGACTTCTTTCACAAAACCTTCGATGCCGGCAATGGCAACATAGTCGCCCACCTTAAAGGGTTTGGTAACCAGAATGAGGAACCCGTTGGATACGTTGGACAGGGCGCCCTGTACGGACAGGGAAATTGCCAAGCCTAACATACCTACAACAGCCAGGACAGATGCAATGGGAATGCCGATGCTTTCCGCTACCACGCAAAGGGCCACAAAGTTCAGGATCACTTTAACGAGTGCTTTCACAAAGCCCCGCACCGTGGTTTCCAGTTTAAACCGGTCCAGGATCTTGTCGATGAGCGGTCCCATGATCATACTGATGATCCGGTTGAAGATGATCAGCAGGATCAGGCCCTGAATGACGGACCCCACGCTGATGGCGCCTACTTTAAAATCCAGTATCTGCTGCGCTGTGGCAATAATTTGATTCATGATTGTTTACCTCCGTATAAAAATAAAGTATCAGCTATCTGATACTTTATTATAGCACATCTGGTGCAGAGTGATAACAGCTGCACAGGTTTTTTTATAACTTTTTTAATTTGGGGAACCGCTTTAAATACGCACCGGCTCCATGAGTATGCCATCCATTAAACCAGATTAGATTTTCAGTAAATCACATATCTTTATTTAATATTTTCCAGTATCTGTTCCGCCCGCAGGATCTCTTCCAGCTGTTTCAACACTTCCCGGTTATAATGGTTGACTGTGGATTCCCGTTTTAAAATGGAAAAAGTAAGCTCCCTGTCCTGTTTTTCTTTCAGCAGCGAGGTGTAACGGTTTACGATCAGCGCCAGTTCCGCCGCTTTCAGGCAATTTTGCCGTTCCAGTTCCGGACGGAACGCTTCGTTATTGTCCACCGGCGCATTTAAAAAGCGCAGCACCGGCTGCAGCCAGTGACCCATATACAGTCCGTCTGTCAGGGAAATGACCTGCTCCACTGTCAGGTTTGTCCTTTTTGCCAGTTCGGCGGGCGAAGGAAACATAACAGCGATACGCGCTTTTTGCGCCATAGCCCAGTCCCAGTTCAGGGATTCCAGCAGTTTATTGCAATACACCATATTCGGCGCATTGATATTCGTGGGCTGTCCCAGCAGAAGCTGTCCGAACCGCCGGAACACTTTGGCTACGTTGCAGCTTTCTTCCAGCGTGTCCTCGTAGAGCTTTTCCTTTAACAGTTTCTGGATAATCGCTTTCACTTCATTATAATTAATGGGCTTTACCAGAAAATTATCAGCTCCGACTTTGTAACCATGGATGCGGCTTTCCAAATCCTCCAGCGCGGTCATCATGATCACCGCAATGGAATGGGTGCGCCCGTCCCGTTTCAGTTCACTGCACACCTCATAGCCGGACAGACCGGGCAGCATAATGTCCAGCAAAATGATATCCGGCTGTTCCAGCCGGGCAATTTCCAGACAGGAACGGCCTTCCGTGGCCGTCAGCGCCGTATAGCCCCAGCTTTCCAGCACATCCTTCAACATACTGCTTAACTGTTCGTTATCATCTACCACTAAAATTTTCGGCATACCTTTTGCTCCTTATAAACGATAAGAAACTGCTGATCAATTCATACATGTGATGGCCTGTACATGATACGAATTACCTCGGTAATATGTACCAACCCTGATCTGCCTTACGTGTCCGTTCTTTGCGTCGTTACAACATTTTCATGTAATAACAAATCCTGTTCCAGCGGAAGCAGCAGAATGGCTTCCGTTCCTTTCCCTGGCTCGCTCTGGAGGGAAACCGTACCATGGTGAAGCTCCGCCAGTTTCTTGACAATCGGAAGTCCCAGCCCTGTACCGGGCCGTTTTTTCGTCATGGGATTTTCAATCTGCTCAAACTCTTTAAAAATCCGCTCCAGATTCTCCCGGGCCACGCCGATTCCCTGATCTGTGATACTGATACGCATCTGCCGCGATTCTTCCATCTTCTGCACGCGGATGAAAATCCGGCTGTCAGGCGGCGAAAACTTCAGGGCATTGGACAGCAGATTGTAAATAATCTGCCGCAGCATTTGCGGGTCGGCCACAATTTCAAAATCGTCCGGTTCAAAAGAAGTCTGCATGATGATGTGGGCATCGGGGCGGAAATTGCGCATTTCATTAACAATCGTTTCCACAAAAGCATGAATGGAAAACCGGGAAAAGTCCGCTTTGGTCTTTCCTGAACGCAGGCGGGTCAGATCCAGCAGGTTATTGATCAGCGTCAGCAGATGAGATCCGCATTCGGACGCGTTATCCACATAGCGGAACTGTTTTTCATTCAGCGTGCCGCCGTAACCACCTTTCAGGAAATCGCAGGCGTTGATGATGACGCACAGCGGCGTGCGGAGTTCATGGGTAATATTAGAAAGGAAACGGTTTTTCGTTTCGTTCAGCTGTTTCAGTTCTTCCACTGCGGATTCCAGGTCTTTGGTACGGCGCCGTACAAGCAGTTCGAGATGCTTCTGGTTCTGCCTTACCTGGGAAGCCATCAGCCAGATCAACGGCGCGAAAAGCACAAAACAAAGAAGACCGATGACCATGGTCTGCTTCCGGTTATCTTCCACAATGCCGGAAAACTGGTCTTCCTGCAGACCGAAGCTGATATACCCCACCAGATCGCCGGAATAGTTCTTTATGGGATGGTCAATAAACAAATGGGGAATCCCCCGCAGATATACCTTACCGGAATAGGTTCCGTCATCGGCTTTGGAACTGGTAATGGAACCGGCTTTCTGCCCGACGATCCAGCTCCGGTCCTCCCCTTCGGTAGATTTGGTGGAAACATGAACGCCGTCCACCGTCAGCACCAGAAAACCGTTGGTCGCTTTCGAACTAATATAGGAAGGAAAGTAATAATCACTGTTGCAGATACCGATCAGCACCATGCAGGCAATGACCTTGCCGGGATCACCCGTATCCATAACCGGCACCATGGTCACTTCGCAGAGAGCCTGCTGCATGTACTCCCCTTCGCCGGCGATGCCCTGCTTCAGTTCTACCGTAAACTTTTTAAATTCTTTGCTGCCTTCTTCGAACAAATCGCTGAGGGGCATCTTTTCGTTGACATTAATGGGTCTGCCTGTCCGGCAGACCTCCCGGTTCAGACTGCCCAGCCTGCTTTCGGGGTTGAAACGGATATCGGATGCTGACCGGGCAATAATATGACTGTCAGGATTCAGCATCACAGCATAGTCAACTCTGTTAAAGTTGTTGCGTAAAAGCGCCAGCTTCTCTTCCAAAACCCTGGTGTCCTGCTGTTCCACTGCCTGGGGCGTGCTCACCTCCTGCGCTATACAGGTAGCGGCTTTTTGGATACTGCCCTGCCGCTGCTGCATCTCGCTGATGACGATTGCCAGCGTAGAGCGCAGATACCGGTCCTGGTTCCGGCTGAACTGTTCCTCCAGATAGCGGGTGGAAAAGAACGTGATCAGCGCAATCGGCAACAGAACAAACAGGGAAATGGTAAAAATCAGCCGGACCGTTAAATCATGATACCATTCATTCAGCAGTCCGGATATTCGTTCAATCAGTTTCTTCATTATTAATCGTATCTGACGCTTCCGCGCCGTTAATCTTATTGTAATAATATACCACAATCTGCATCCGGTCATGCAGGTTCAGTTTTGCAAGAATGTTGCTGATATGGGTTTTTACTGTGGTTTCACTGATAAACAGCTGTCGGGCAATCTGTTTATTGGTATAGCCCTTGCACAGCAGCTGCACGATTTCCTGTTCCCGTCGGCTGATGCGTTCGTCCCGTACGTTGACCGGAAGCGCGTCCTCCTGTTTCTGCGCCGCATCTTTCTGTGAAACGGTACAGTTTACGTTCAGCAGGCGCAGCATGCTTTCCAACAGCATCAGGATATTCCAGGTAGTCTCTTTATTGTAACTGGTAATATGGAATCGCTGTTTCAGATTTTCGGGAATGGTGCTGTTTTCATACGTGAGGCCCCCAATCCCGGCAAAAGCGGTCAGCCGGTTATTAAAATAAACCGGAACATACAGGCAGGCGATTCCGAAAGGACACACATGGATAAAGGATTCCCCTTTTTGCATAGTGTCCATGTCCATCTGGAAATTTTCCTGACAACGTACCGCATGTTCTTTTTGAATAGTAAAACAGAACAGGGAATTCTGAGAACCAACCGTTAACGGATTTCCATCCATGTCCAGGAAAATCATGCTGACCCCATAGGCTCTGGCAAAATTATCCTGGAAGGTCTGAAGTTTGTCTTTACCAATGAATTGAATCCACTGATCAGCAGAACCGGTCTTCTTTTTCATGATGATGCCCAACCTCTTTTATGCTAACACTAAAAAATAATTCTACAGTAGCATTCTTCACCTTCCACAAGTATATGCAATAGTTGGAATTTGCGCAATACATAAAGGGTTTAAGATTTGTAACAACCGTTTTGCTAAATCTAAAGTATTACTACTTTCGGCATAGTTTTATTTGTATTTCTAAAAGTTCATACCCTTGTCAGAAAAAATACATCGCAAGAATTACTCTTATGGCACGCTCGTGTGTTCCCATCATACTTTCAGTCAATGCAGGATTACGCCAAACGTGTTACTCTATAACTGCAACTGTGAGACGCAAGTATGTGGGACTCATTAAAAAGGAGGAGTTATTATGGCTCAGTCCACAAAATGTCTTATTCTTCTCGCGGTGATTGCCTTATTCTTCGTTACCGAAATCATTCCTCTGGCAGTTACCGCTATGGCCGGCTCTATCGCCTGTGGCCTGTTGGGATTTATCCCGGCAAAACAGGTATTCAGCGGCCTGTCCAACTCCACCGTGGTTCTGTTCGCAGGCATGTTCGTTGTAGGCGCTGCCATGTTCTACACCGGCCTGGCCCAGAAAATCGGTGAAACCGTCGTTAAACTTACCGGTACCGGTGAAAACAGCCTGATGATCGGCGTTATGCTGGTCGGCGCGGGGTTATCCTCCGTTCTGTCCAACACCGGTACGGCCGCCTGCTTACTGCCTGTAGTATTGGGCGTGTGCGCAGCGGCAAAGATTCCTGCTTCCACCGAACTGATGCCTCTGGCATTCGCCTGCGGCCTCGGCGGTATCATCACCCTGGTAGGTACGCCTCCCAACATCATCGCTTCCGGCGCTCTGGAACAGGCCGGTTACCGCCCTTTCGGATTCTTTGAATTCGCGAAGATCGGTATCCCCCTGACCCTGGCTGGTCTGGTTTACATGATGTTCATCGGCAAACACCTGCTCCCGAAACGTGTCATTTCCGAAGATACGGAAGTGGAACAGGAAATCGAAGCCAACGAAACTTCTACCAACAAGATGATCGTTTCCGGCGTTATCCTGTTAGCCGTAGTTCTGACCATGGCTCTGGGTATCAAAGGCGTTACCCTGGAAATGGCAGCTATCACCGGCGCTATCGTTGCTGTACTGACCGGCTGCTTAACGGAAAAACAGGCGTATGCTTCCATCGACTGGGTAACCATTTTCCTGTTTGCCGGCATGATGCCTGTATCCTCTGCCATGAGCAAGACCGGCGCCGGCAAAGTTATCGCTGAATGGGCAGTAGGTCTGATGGGCGGAACCCCGTCCCCGATGATTGTGACTGCTGTACTGTTCATCCTGTCCTGCGGTCTGACCCAGTTCATGTCCAACACTGCATCCGCCGCGCTGCTGTGCCCCATCGGTATCGCAATTTCCAAACAGCTGGGCGCTGATCCGGCAGCCGTTCTGATGGCTATCGCCGTTGCAGCATCCTGCGCATTTGCGACTCCGGTAGGCACGCCTCCGAACACCCTGGTATTAGGCCCCGGCGGCTTCAAATTCATGGACTACGTAAAAGCAGGTACCGGTCTGGTAATCGTTTGCTTCGTTATCTCCCTGATTCTGATTCCTATGTTCTGGCCTTTCTTCCCCGGCAAATAATCGGCGGAGAATCTTACATTCCATAAGGTTTCAAATCATTTCAGCTTTACCCCGGCTGCCGTGGCTCACAGGCGGCAGCCGGAAAAACTGCAGCCGGATATGGCTCATTCAGTGTTTTTACAAAACTGCCTGACGTTCCTGTTGCAGATTCACGTTTTACAGTTGCAATTTTTGCAAACTATGGCAAATGGCAAAATCATTTCTATAGTTTTATTTATGAAACCATCTGTTTTTATCCGGGGACGCGCTATCGTAACAACGTTTCCCCACCATTACTTTAAGAATCGAGGACGTATTTATGGAAGCATTAATTGTTTCTCTCCAGTCCGTATGGAACGACTCCGGTTTCGAGGGTCTTACCAGCGGTAACGTAATCATGCTCCTGGTAGGCTTGATTCTGCTCTACCTGGCTATCGGCAGAGGCTTCGAACCCCTGCTGCTGTCCAACATCGCCTTCGGCTGCCTGTTGGGCAATATCCCCAAGACCGGTTTCTTTGACGAACCCGGCGTTATGCAGGTTATCCTGTACGGTATCAACCACGAAGTATTCCCTCCGCTGATCTTCATGGGCGTTGGCGCCATGACCGACTTCGGTCCGCTGCTGGCTAACCCGAAGACCCTCTTGCTGGGCGCAGCTGCCCAGGGCGGCGTGTTCGTTGCCCTGATCGGCGCCATGCTGTTAGGCTTTGATCTGCGCGAGGCTGCTTCTATCGGTATTATCGGCGGCGCCGACGGCCCGACCGCTATTTACCTGACCGTTAAGATGGCTCCCCACCTGCTGGGCGCTATCGCCGTAGCTGCTTACTCCTACATGTCTCTGGTTCCGCTGATCCAGCCGCCTATCATGACGCTGTGCACCAGCAAAGAAGACCGTAAGATCAAAATGGACCAGCTGCGTACCGTAACCAAGTTTGAACGTATCATTTTCCCCATCGCTTCCACCATTTTCATTTCCTTACTGTTACCTCCGGTATGCGCCCTGATCGGTATGCTGATGTTAGGTAATCTGTATAAGGAAGCCGGCTGCCTGGACCGTCTGAGCGACACTGCCCAGAACGCATTGATGAACATCGTAACGATTTTCCTGTCCGTTGGTACCGGTCTGACCATGGAAGCGGATAAGTTCCTGAAATATCAGACCATCCTGATCATCTGCTTAGGTCTGGTTGCTTTCGCAGCCGGCACGGCTATGGGTTGTCTCTTTGGCCAGCTGATGAAGATCACTTCCGGCGGCAAAGTCAATCCGCTGATCGGTTCCGCGGGCGTATCCGCCGTTCCGATGGCTGCCCGTGTATCCCAGGTTGTAGGTCAGAAGGCTAATCCTTCCAACTTCCTGTTGATGCATGCCATGGGACCCAACGTAGCAGGCGTTATCGGTACCGCTGTTGCAGCGGGTACCATGCTGGCTATGATCGGACCTGCCGGCAAATAACAGTTTCGGCAAATCTGCATCACAAACATTGTCTGGCAGCCCTGCGCTGCCAGACATCCTCTGATTCATTCTGCCAGATATTTATTGCTGAACAAACAATACGTGTTTGCCTGGCAATAAATATCTGAAAACTGCTTTCTTTTTTCTTCCAATAATAACCATACTGTAGCGGGCGTGGTTATTATAAAGGCAACCTGCGGAATCTGTTTAGCCGACCTGTTTCGCTGTTGTCCTTAACTTCACTCCTCCTCTTTTCGCAAGGACATGAGACACCCTTGCGGGTAACACGGCTTTAGAGCTTCCGCCGTTTGCAGTGAAGTTAAAACTATGCAAACACCCTGTATATTTCCGAAAAACCGGAATATACAGGGTGTTTTAATTTGCCCTGTAAACAGGACTTTGCTGACATTACAAAACCGAATCAGAATGAAGGAGACGCCGCCGGAATACAACTTTTGTATGTAGCATACCAGTACTAAAGTATTAGAAACTCCGGTATTACAAATGAACTAATCCCTTTGCCGGAAATTTTATGCCTTATGGAGTAGAAGCCGGTTGCTTCCTGCAGCGACTCTTCCTACTTTCTGCCAATGCGGAATCAGACAGGATGTGTTACCTTGTTATTGCAACTGTGAGACTCGAAAAATGTGGGACTCATTGAAAAGGAGGAGTTATTATGGCTCAGTCCACAAAATGCTTAATTTTACTTGCGGTCATTGCCTTATTCTTCATTACTGAAATTATCCCTCTGGCAGTTACCGCTATGGCCGGCTCTATCGCCTGTGGCCTGCTGGGATTTATCCCGGCTAAGCAGGTATTCAGCGGCCTGTCCAACTCCACCGTGGTTCTGTTCGCAGGCATGTTCGTCGTAGGCGCAGCAATGTTCTACACCGGCCTGGCCCAGAAAATCGGTGAAACCGTTGTAAGATTCACCGGTACCGGTGAAAACAGCCTGATGATCGGCGTTATGCTGGTTGGCGCGGGGTTATCCTCCGTTCTGTCCAACACCGGTACGGCTGCCTGCTTACTGCCTGTCGTATTGGGTGTGTGCGCGGCGGCAAAGATCCCTGCTTCTACCGAACTGATGCCTCTGGCATTCGCCTGCGGCCTCGGCGGTATCATCACCCTGGTAGGTACGCCTCCCAACATCATCGCTTCCGGCGCGCTGGAACAGGCCGGTTACCGTGCTTTCGGATTCTTTGAATTCGCAAAGATTGGTATCCCCCTGACACTGGCAGGCCTGATTTACATGATGTTCATCGGCAAACATCTGCTCCCGAAACGGGAACTGGATGCCGATCAGGAAATCGAACAGGAAGTGGAAGCGACTTCTACTTCTTCCTCGAAGATGGCAGTGTCCGGTATCATCCTGCTGGTTGTAGTTCTGGTTATGGCGCTGGGCATCAAAGGTATCACCCTGGAAATGGCCGCCATCACCGGCGCTATCGTAGCCGTACTGACCGGATGCTTAACGGAAAAACAGGCTTATGCCTCCATCGACTGGGTAACCATTTTCCTGTTCGCCGGTATGATGCCCGTATCTTCTGCTATGAGCAAAACCGGCGCCGGCAAGGTTATCGCTGAATGGGCAGTAGGTCTGATGGGCGGTTCCCCGTCTCCGATGATCGTGACCGCTGTACTGTTTATCCTGTCCTGCGGCCTGACCCAGTTCATGTCCAACACTGCATCCGCAGCTCTGCTGTGCCCCATCGGTATCGCAATTTCCAAACAGCTGGGCGCTGATCCGGCAGCCGTTCTGATGGCTATCGCCGTTGCAGCATCCTGCGCATTTGCTACCCCGGTAGGCACACCTCCGAACACCCTGGTATTAGGCCCCGGCAAGTTTACCTTCATGGACTATGTAAAATGCGGCACCGGCCTGGTAATCGTGTGCTTCGTTCTTTCCCTGATTCTGATTCCTATGTTCTGGCCTTTCTTCCCCGGCAAATAATCTGCAGAGGATCTTCCATTACATAAGATATCAAATCATCTCAGCTTTATCCCGGCTGCCGTGGCTCACAGGCGGCAGCCGGAAAAACTGCAGCCGGATATGGCTCATTCAGTGTTTTTACAAAACTGCCTGACGTTCCTGTTGCAGATTCACGTTTTACAGTTGCAATTTTTGCAAACTATGGCAAATGGCAAAATCATTTCTATAGTTTTATTTATGAAACCATCTGTTTTTATCCGGGGACGCGCTATCGTAACAACGTTTCCCCACCATTACTTTAAGAATCGAGGACGTATTTATGGAAGCATTAATTGTTTCTCTCCAGTCCGTATGGAACGACTCCGGTTTCGAGGGTCTTACCAGCGGTAACGTAATCATGCTCCTGGTAGGCTTGATTCTGCTCTACCTGGCTATCGGCAGAGGCTTCGAACCCCTGCTGCTGTCCAACATCGCCTTCGGCTGCCTGTTGGGCAATATCCCCAAGACCGGTTTCTTTGACGAACCCGGCGTTATGCAGGTTATCCTGTACGGTATCAACCACGAAGTATTCCCTCCGCTGATCTTCATGGGCGTTGGCGCCATGACCGACTTCGGTCCGCTGCTGGCTAACCCGAAGACCCTCTTGCTGGGCGCAGCTGCCCAGGGCGGCGTGTTCGTTGCCCTGATCGGCGCCATGCTGTTAGGCTTTGATCTGCGCGAGGCTGCTTCTATCGGTATTATCGGCGGCGCCGACGGCCCGACCGCTATTTACCTGACCGTTAAGATGGCTCCCCACCTGCTGGGCGCTATCGCCGTAGCTGCTTACTCCTACATGTCTCTGGTTCCGCTGATCCAGCCGCCTATCATGACGCTGTGCACCAGCAAAGAAGACCGTAAGATCAAAATGGACCAGCTGCGTACCGTAACCAAGTTTGAACGTATCATTTTCCCCATCGCTTCCACCATTTTCATTTCCTTACTGTTACCTCCGGTATGCGCCCTGATCGGTATGCTGATGTTAGGTAATCTGTATAAGGAAGCCGGCTGCCTGGACCGTCTGAGCGACACTGCCCAGAACGCATTGATGAACATCGTAACGATTTTCCTGTCCGTTGGTACCGGTCTGACCATGGAAGCGGATAAGTTCCTGAAATATCAGACCATCCTGATCATCTGCTTAGGTCTGGTTGCTTTCGCAGCCGGCACGGCTGCGGGTTGTCTCTTTGGCCAGCTGATGAAGATCACTTCCGGCGGCAAAGTCAATCCGCTGATTGGTTCCGCGGGCGTATCCGCCGTTCCGATGGCTGCCCGTGTATCCCAGGTTGTTGGCCAGAAAGCGAATCCGTCCAACTTCCTGTTGATGCATGCCATGGGACCCAACGTAGCAGGCGTTATCGGTACCGCTGTAGCAGCGGGCACCATGCTGGCTATGATTGGACCTGCAGGCAAATAATGGTTGCCGTGTAGTTTCTTCTTTTCCCCGGCTGCAACAGCGGCCGGACCTCTTTCAATAATAACCATACTGTAGCGGGCGTGGTTATTATAAGGGCAGCCTGCGGAACCTGTTTCGCAGTGTTGTCCTTTAACTTCACTCCTCCTCTTGCCGTAAGGACGTGAGACACCCTTGCGGTACGCGGTTTTAGAGCTTCCGACGTCAGTGAAGTTAAAAAAAGAACACCCTGCGCAATTCCGGTTACACGGAACCTGCACAGGGTGTTTTACTTTAAGTTTTGGCTTTAAATTTCAGGCATCAATGAATACCCCCACATTTATACATAGGTGCGAAGCCTGCGATGAGCCTGTTGTTTCTCCGCATACATCTGCTTGTCCGCTTCATCGATCAGCTGCTTGATTGTTGTCTCGCTGATTTTCTCCGCATAGGCAAACCCAACGGAGACGCTGACATTTTCACGTTCTTCCTCTTCCCGGAAGCGGTAGATCATCTGCTGTACTGCTTCCAGTTTGCAGTCCTCAACCACCGCCGCGAATTCATCGCCGCCAATGCGGAACGACTTATCCCCGAAGCAGGAAGTGATACACTTCGCTGCGGTACGGATCAGCTTGTCCCCTGCAGAATGGCCCAGGGTATCGTTGGTCTCCTTCAGGAAATTGATATCAAACATAAGGATGGCCAGAGAATAACCGTTCTCCCCTACGTCCAGCAGGTACTGTTCAAATCGGTACCGGTTGGGGAGATTGGTCAGGGCGTCGGTCTCGGCAGCGGAACGCAGAATCGCGTCCAGCGCATCCCGACGCTTGCGCAGGCTGTTATAGGCCGAAGCCACCATTCTGACTTCCTGCAGCCCTTTTTCTTCATTCAGCGGCTGATTGGCCGTAATGAGATGCACAAATCCTATCAACGGGTGAATCATCTGTTTGTAGAGCGCCACAAAGGTTCCGATCAGGATCGCCATGATTGTCAGCGAGACCCCCCACAGGGCCTTCCGCAGAATGGCAATCGTTTTCCCGATTTCCGCTGCTTTCGCGTCGGCATTCGCCTTGAGAATCGCCGCACAGGCGTTAGCATTTTGGGACAAGGACCGCTTGTTCATATTGGCCACGGAACCCAGCGCAATAACCTTGGATTGCGAAAGTTTCTCACTGTCCGGCAGAGCCTTTTCCGCTTCTGTCAGTTCCGGCAGCGGAATCCGGTCCAGAGGCGATACTTTCGGCAGCGGATACACATTGTTGATTAACGCAAGAGCATGCAGCTGCGCCTCCTTTAACAGTTCCGCGTTTCCCGCCGCCGCCGTAAGACGGCGCATCGCTTCCGGGTTCACGTCATAATTGCGGAAACGTTCCAGCACCTGGTTGCCCCGGCGCGGCCGTTGCAGTTCATCGGCAAATGCTACCAGCGGGCCAACGTTAATTTCCCCCTGCTCCGTCACCGGCATCAGGATGAAATTGGTAGAAGTCTCCGACATCAGGCTGCCGCCTGCCAGGACAGACGTAGCCTCTTCTATCTGTTCCCCGGCAGTTTTCATGGTTTCAGAAAGATCCGCGCTGGTGGAATTGATTTTTACAATCAGCCCGATAATCACGATATGCAACAAGGCAAGTACAATAATAATAGGCCTCATGAGCGAATTGGCGGCAATGCCTCCAACCGTCTTTGTTCCTCCGGTAACTTGTTGTGGCTGCGTACTTTTCATGGCACTGAGTCTCCTAAGTGTGTTTTCTGTATTTCCTGTATGCTTAATAACTGCCTGCGCCAATCCGGCAACGCCGGTAAACAATGGCGGTCAAATGATTCTCACATAAAATGGGAATGCCTCTTATCCCGTTGCCTGAAAATGTCATAACGAATTCATAAAAAATTATAGAAACAGACAATTGACCACTTTTATTTTATCAGATTTTGACGAAAATAACAAGAACGATTCCGCCGATTCACTGCTGCCAATTCGTTTCTTCGATTCACTTTTGTCGATTCGCTTCGATCAATTTGCTTCAGCCGATTCGCGTTCATCCGCAACAATTATTTCACCTTTGCCGCGGATACATAACTGCGTTTTGCTGCCGGTATCGCATCCCATTTGATTTCATTAGCCGCAATTCTATGAGACAGACCCCAGGCCGCCGCAATTCCCGCCGCTTCCCCGATGCTCATACAGGTAGGCTGGATACGCATGGACGCCTGCAGGATAAAGCTGGCGCTGATACAGCGTCCCGTCACGATCAGGTTTTCGATTTCCTTCGTTACCAAAGAGCCGTACGGAATTTCATAGAATCCGCCCTTGGGCAGCTTCTCCGAAACCTTCTCCCCGTGGGCGTCAATAAACCAGGCCGTACGGCAGACCGCATCCGAAAAACGACTCTGGTCATGGTAGTCATCTTCCACCAGATAATGCCTGCCGCGAATCCGCCAGGATTCCCTGGCCCCCAGCATAGCCGCCTCACGGCTGATGAACGCTTTTTCAAAACCGGGCAGGTGACGGATCAGGTAATCGGCGATATGGTGCATCATTTTCCGTCCGTAGGTCACCGCCTTGCTGTAGGAAACCGGGTCAGTCGCCGAAAACTTCACCGGGATTTCGGGACAGTTCATGCTCATCACGCCATTTTTACCGATAATGGTATAGGCCTGCATATACTCCGCTTCTTCCTGTGTGATTTCGCCGCTTTCCACGCCTTTCGCCATGAATTCTTCCAACTTGTACCTCTGCTTGCGGTGCATGGCTTCGGCAATCTCAAAATAGGGAGGCTTGGATTTGCACCAGTCCTCCTGCAATTCCACTGCCACATGCCGGTAAAGCCTGTCTATATCAATGCCTCCCATTTCAAAGCGGAAAGACAGCGGCTGGTTGTTTCCTGTCTTTTCATAGCCCCGTTCAAAGGGTACGCCGGCCGCCCGGGAGAGAAACGCATCCCCCGTACTGTCAATAAATGTTCTGGCGCGGATCGCAGCCAGCCCTGCAATGGTCTGGACAATACAGGCCTCAATGACGTGACCGGAACGCAACATATCTACCAGCACCGTCTGATAGAGGATTTCCACCCCTGCCTCTTCGCACATTTCATCATAGATCAGGGCCAGGGTTTCGGGATTGTGCCAGGTCTGCTGCGTCACGCCGTCAAAAGGTTCAATACCGTGTTTCCGCAGCCGATTCTTCACCTCCGCTACATAGGGAGTGTCACTGTCCGGCGCATGGGTATCCATAAAGGGATACACGCAGCCCAGTACTGCCAGACCGCCCAACGCCACGCCCCTCTCGATGAGCAGCGTTTTGGCTCCGTTCCTGGCAGCCATAACCGCAGCGGCCGTCCCCGAGGGTCCGCCGCCTGCTACGCACACATCTACAGAATACAGCACCGGGATTTCCTTACCTGCATACTTTATCGTACCGTGTCCCCCGCCTTCAGGCGCAGCCAAAACGGTTTCCGGCATGCCCACGGTGTTCACAGCCAATACGCCGGCTGCAGCCAGTCCTGTCATCTTCATGAAATCGCGACGGGAAATGGGAATGGAGAACATTTTTTCCATATACGTTTTCCTCCTGATTCAGTCTCAATGCGATGCAATACAATCTTTATACTTATATTATACTGTATTTTTACTTCCTCGTTCAATCCCTAATTTTCCAAAAAAACTCCCGGCGCCAGTGCATCGCACAAGGTACCGGGAGTTTGAATCCTATAGATTATTAAATATGAATTGTCCGTTTTTAATTTGAATTGCCTGCGTTTTTTACTTATCCAGGTCTACGATTTCGTACAGGTCGTTGCCCATGCCCATCTCTTTCATGTAGGAAAGCTGCCGCAGACCGTGACGGCTTTCCATCCGTTCAATCAGGTCATGGCCTTTGCCGTCGTGGAGGGCGTAAACCATATCCACGGAAGCCTGATCCAATGCCAGAATATCTTTGGAAGCGAGGATACCGATATCCGGCGTGGTTACCGGCGCAGCCGCAGTCCCTTCGCAGTCGCAGGACACAGACATGTTCCGCAACACGTTGATAAAGGTAATGTGTTTCCCGAAATGGTCCACCGTCGCCTTGGTGGATTCCACCATGCGTTCCATAAACTCTTCCTTGGTAATACCCCATTGGGATCCGCTTTCACCGGCATGGATCATCTTTTTGCCGATGCGTCCGTCCGCCATGCCGATAGCCAGATTTTTGTTGGAGCCGCCGAAACCGCCCATGGTATGTCCCTTAAAGTGGGTCAGTGTCACCAGGGAATCATACTTGGTGATGTGGCTGCCCATGGACATTTCCTTAAAATATTTACCGCCTTTTACCGGCAGCATCACCGTACCCTCTTCGTCCAGAATGTCAACCGGGCAGAAGGTCCAGCCGTTCACCTTCAGCGTCTCCCGGTGCCCTTCTGTCGTGTAGCGGTCTCCGTTATAGTACGTGTTGGTTTCCACAATCGTCGCGCCCGGAATATCCTTTTCAATCAGTTCCTTCACCCAGGGACGGGGAATGATATTAGGTCCGTTCTTTTCGCCGGTGTGCAGTTTAATAGCCACTCTGCCGGTGATATCCTGGTTTACTTTTTCATAAATCTTCTGCAACCCTTTGGCGCTCAGGTCCCGGGTAAAATATACCACGGATTTCGCGCCGCTCCGTTTATCCATGGGAATGTATTTGGAACCGTCAGTTTGAACCTGGGCCGTTGCTGTCGGTTTGGCTTCCGCTTTCTTTTCCGGCGCCGTCTGCTGCTTGGCCGTAGCGCCGCCGCAGGCCGCAACCAGAGACGCAGTCAATACGATGGGAAGGATTTTTTTCATAGATAGCTTCATAGTGTCCTCCTGGATTCTTCAATCATTCTCTCAATATAAGAATTTAAAATAATATAACTGCTTCGATTTATTCTACCCGTTAAAGTTCACTGGAAGTCAAGTAAAATTTCTGTGGAATTTACTAAGGAAACGCTGACTACTTTGTCTGCACGTGACTGGTGGATTTTGTGACTGACTTTATTGCACAGTCTTTCACTGCGTGCGCGACGTATCAGCGACAATCCCCTGTCAACCAGGATTTGAATCAAGGTACAGTCTTTCACTGCGTGCGCGACATGTCAGTCCGCTTGTCCGTTATTTCACCAGACCGTTCTCTTTCAGCCAGCGGTCAATACCGCCGGTCATGTTTGCCAGAAGACCGTCTTTCACCTGTGATTTCGGCAGCGTTTTCCGCAAATCCGCTACGCTTCCCTCAATGCCGCTGCCGCCGCTGGTGGCAAAAGGCAGGATCGTTTTGCCGGACAGGTCCTGTGCTTCCACAAAGGTTTTCACCGGCATGGGTTCAATATACCACCAGATAGGATACCCCAGCACGATTACATCATACTGCTTCAGGTCGGGCAGCGGACCGGCCAGTTTCGGGCGGGCATCCTGTTCCACTTCCTGTTTGCCGACATCCGTCGTCGGCTTATATTCTTTCGGATAGGGTGTTTCCTTTTTGATTTCAAACAAATCGCCGCCGGTTTTGCTGTGGATCAGTTTCGCCACCTCCCGGGTGTTGCCGCCCCAGCTGAAATACGCCACCAGCACTTTTTTTCCGGTTACGCCGGTTGCTTTACCGATAACATTGGGCAGGCTTCCCCCGTTATCGGAGGCAGAGCGTGACATTTTGGCCAGCCCGATTAAAGAATCCGGCCCTTTGATGACAATGGCAGCCAACAAAACAATAACAATCAGTAACACAATCCGTTTCATAGTCAAATAACCTTTCATTTCCCATCAGGGAAGCTGGTGAATACATCCATCTCCTGTTTCGGCAGACCGTATTTTTCTTTGGCATCGGCAATGGCTTTTATCAGAAAGGCCATGTTGTGGGCCAGGTTTCGCATGGTCTGCAAGCCTTCCAGGTCTTTTTTCACATCCTCGGCCGTAAAACCGTGTACCTGGTTCCAGTATGTGCTGCCCACCACCTGCATGCCGGAAATCGTAAAGTACTTGTTCAGCACATCGAACGAAGCCGTGGCTCCGCCCCGCCGGCAGCTGACTACCGCCGCACCTACCTTCATGTGTTTGGAGAAAGGCGTGCTGAAAAACAGCCGGTCCAAAAACGAAAGCAGGGTTCCGTTAGGGGAAGCGTAATACACCGGACTCCCGATAATGATGCCGTCAGCCTCTTCAAACTTTTTGGCAGTTTCATTGACGATATCGTTAAACATACACTTGCCGTGGGTCCGGCAATAATTGCAGGCTATGCATCCGCGGACAGCGGTCTTGCCCACATGGATCAGTTCGGTTTCCACGCCTTCCGCCTGCAGCGTTTTCATTACCTCGTCCAGCGCGGTTGCCGTGCACTGGTTGGCCCTGGGACTTCCGTTGATTACTAAAACTTTCATGGTGAAACCTCCTCTTGTCTGTCCATTTTGTTTACGGAAACGCGGATGAATCAGCGTCTCCTTTTTCTGTTTGCTGACGATCAGCAACGATCGCCACTCGCCACATTACTAATCTGATTATAGTATTGAACAGGCGAATTATGCAATACAAAATCTGCCATAAACTGCAGAAAAAAGCATGGCGCACAACAAGATGGACAACCCTTCACACGACTTTCTTCTTCCACGCGCCCGAATGATAAAACAGCATTCCTACCCACAGCGGTGTAAAGTTAGCCAGCGCATCCCCCAGCCAAAAGCCCATATATTTCATGTCCAGCACAATCCCGAACAAAACCGACAGCCCCAGCCGCAGAACAATTCCGTCAAACACAGCCGTGATAAAGTTCACACGGGAGTTCCCGCTGCCATTGATCAGCGCGTTGCTGCCGCTTCGTCCCGCGCAGCTGAAAAATGCCAGAATCGCAATGGGAATATATTCATAGCCAATCTGAATAACCGCCGGGTCATCCGTGAAAATCCCATAAACCTGTTCCGGAAAGAAATAGATAACGAAGGAAGCCACCACAGCCACCGCAATCATGATGCGGTACACCGCAAACACGATCTGCCGCACCCTGCCGTACTGCTCCGCGCCGATATTCTGTCCCACCATGGACGCTCCTGCCGTGTTCACGGAATTGGACATCATGTTAACAGACATGTTGATTTTGTTGGCCACGCCGGCAAAGGCGGAAACGGCCACGCCAAAGGAATTTACCCAAGAGTTGACAAACATTTTGGAAAACTGTACCGCCGCGTTTTTAATCGCCATGGGTACGCCCAGCTTCAGCAGAGACAGGAGCATCTCTTTCTCCGGGCGGAAAAACTGCCCAAAGGTAAGCGACAAATGATACCGCTCTCTGTTTTTGCAGATGAACCCGGCGCACAGCAGGAAGCTGACGCCCTGGCTGAGAATAGTTGCCAGCGCCGCGCCTTTGGCGCCCGTGCCCAGCTGCATGACAAAAATGACATCCAGCACAATATTCAGCAGCGCCGCAAGGCTGATGAAATAAAACGGATGCTTCGCATCACCCATGCCCCGCAGAATCGCACTCACCGCATTATAACCGTAAACGAAAATAATGCCTGCCATGGAAATGCCGGCATAGGACAAGGCCTCCGCGAACGCTTCCGGAGGCGTATGCATCAGTTCCATGATCTCCCGGCGGAACAGGAGGCCTATCCCGGTGACGCAGCAGGCGAAACCAAACAGCGCCGCGCTCATGGTGGCGACAAAACGGCTCAGCTTGTCATGCTGCTTTGCGCCGATGTACTGGGCGATCAGTACCTGCCCCGCACTGGAAAAACCCATGGCGATAAACGTCATGCAGTTCATGATGTCCCCGCCGACAGAAATAGCGGAAAGCCCCACCTTCCCCAGCGTCTGTCCTACTATGATCATGTCTGCCATATTGTAGACGATCTGAAGCAGATGGGACAGGAACATCGGCATGGCAAAACTGACAAGCTGCCGGTTCACGTTTCCGGTTGTAAAATCCGCAATCAGCGTATGCGGATGATGATGATGATGATTCATGTGATGCATAAACAGATACAGTACCTTTCACAGTTTCCGGTCAATCTATCGAAAGCGTCAGTACCGTTGCCTGATTCAACTTATTATTTTCATATCCGTTACCGATACGGACCGGTGTCACACTTTCTTCCCTAATTCCAAAGCCTGAACCGGGAATTCCGTGCCTTCGATTGCGCTGCGATAACCGCAGCCGGTGGCATAAATCTGCCCCTGGTCCTGCCACTCCATGTATTGGCAAAGACGTGTATAATGCGCTTTTAACGCCGTCATCGTCCAGCTGTCGTTGTTCCACGCAGTTGCCAGCAGAGCCGACTTCTTTTTATGGATGGAACCGGTACGGGAATAGAACCGGTCGATGACCGTTTTAAGCTGGGCGGAAAAGCCGAAATAGTACAAAGGTGTTACCAGCACGATCATATCACATTCCACCAGCTTATGAATCAGTTTTTCTTCAATGGCATCCTTCTGCACGCAGGGGCCGTTCATGCCGCAGGCATCACACCCCCGGCAGGGATGGATATCCTCAAAGGCTGCGTTGAAGCGGAATACGTCATGACCTTTGCTTTGCGCCCCTTCGATAAATTTATCTGCCAGCAGGGCCGAGGTGCCGGCCTTATGCGGACTGCCTGTAACCACAACGATTTTCATTTTCTTTCCATTGGACACGCCGCCGGGTTTTGCTTCCGCGCTGCCAGTCGAAGCCGCCGCGCCGGCTTTCCTGTCCCCGCTGACCGCGTTGATGCCGCAGCCGCTGAGGAACAGGGTCAGCGCTCCTGCGCCGGTTACTTTCAGGAATTCTCTTCTGTCCATGTTTGTCACCCCTTCGTCTGTGTCTGAAGTTCATAGCGCAGGTAATCAATCCGTTCCAGCGCTTTCTCTTTGCCGTGAATCATATCCAGCGTCCTGCTGCGCAATTTATTCAGCATGATCAGGCAGGCTGCCGCGGAGTTTTCATCATCCTTACGCAGGCGGAGGTACGCATCAATTTCCTCTTCCTCAAATCCGATATCCTGCAATGTCATCCGCACGCTCAGCTGTTCAATATCGTTGTCCGTAAACCGGTACGAATCCGCCTGCCTTTGCTTTTTATCTGTGCCTTTCGCTTCCGTTTTTTCCGTTGCGTAGCGTTGCAGCAGGGCAATCGGAATCTTATATTTTTCACTCACTTCCGTAATCGTCATGGAATGCCTCCCCTTTCAGGTTCCCTTATCCTATTTTTCCTGTTTACGAAAACGCTGACTAATCAGCGTCTCCTTATATCTTCCAGGTTCCGTTTATGATATTTCATCTGCTTTCATTTTACAAAACCCCTTCCGGAAAGTCCAATGCCGGTTTTTCATAAAAACCATGCTTTACAGGCATGACGAAACGTAAAAAACGCCGACGAAACGTCAGCGTTTTTTTAGAACTCATATTTAGAACTTATATGCACTTTTTAGATCATTATCAAGGAGACGGAATCGTGCGCCGATCATTACAGCATCGGAGCCGCAGCCCGGACATGTTCAATAAACTTTGTCACAGCCGAAGGAAACACCTGCTCTTTCCGCCAAACCAATACGCTGTTGTTTCCAATTTCCGGTGACAGCGGCCGCAGGCAGAGAGCATCCCCGGGAACTCCAAAATCATGGACCAGCCCTACGCCCACATGATTTTCTACCATGATGGAACAGTTGTTGTAGGAAAGGTTGACGGTCGTTACCACATGCATCCGGCGATAATACTCCCCGAACCAGTTATCCAGTTCGTTGCGCACGGAATGGCGCCGGGCAACGATCAACGGCACCCCCACCAAATCGGCAGGCGTTATCGTTTCTTTTTCTGCCAGCGGAGAATCACGGCGCATCAGAACGCACCATTGTTCCCGCAGCGGCATCCGCACAAAATTAAACCGGCTGATTTCCACCGGTTCCAGCAACAACCCGAAATCCAGCGTACCGTTCTCCAGTTTTTCCTTTACGTCGTCCGCGTTGGCCGTGTAGATATGAAACACCACCTCCGGATAGTGTTGCCGGAAGGATGTCATCAGGCGGGACAGGCCTTCCATGTTTCTGGTTTCACCGCAGCCGATGCCAATGGTACCTGTCACCGTTTCCCTGTTCAGGATAATTTCCTGTTCCGCTTTATCCGCCAGCTCCAGAATTTCCTGCGCCCGCCGCCGCAGCAGCCGGCCTTCTTCCGTAAGCGTTACGCTGACGCGGTTGCGCCGGAACAGGCGAACTCCCAGTTCCTCTTCCAGCTGCATCATCTGCCGGGAAAGCGTCGGCTGGGTAATATGCAGCTGTTCCGCCGCACGGGTGATGTTCTCTTCCCTTGCAATTGTAAGAAAATACTTCAGTACACGGATTTCCATAACATTTTCCGTTTCCCTTAACTGTTTTCTTTCGTGATTTCTTTTACGGTTTCCGTAAGGAAACGCTGATTCATTCGTCTGCACGCTGACCGGTGCTTTTTGTGACTGCCTGCGTCAATGTCCCTCAACGCAGCTACGGCCTCTTCCGTTGCAACTGTCGAAACGTTCCTTATTTTCCCAGTCCGTTATCCTTCAGCCAGCCGTCGAGGCCACCGGTGGAGTTGAGCAGGATACCGTCTTTCACCTTGGCATTGGGAAGGGTCTTCCGCAGATCCGATACACTTCCTTCCACCCCGCTGCCGCCGCTGGTAGCAAAGGGAAGGATCGTTTTGCCGGACAGGTCCTGCGCTTCTACAAAGGTTTTCACAGCCATGGGTTCAATGTACCACCAGATGGGATAACCCAGCAGAATTACATCGTACTGTTTCATGTCGGGCAACGGACCGGCCAGTTTGGGACGAACGTTGTCTTCTTTTTCTTTTTTGCCGATATCAATGGTGGCATGGTAATCCGTAGGATACGGCTTTTCCGTTTTGATTTCAAACAAATCGCCGCCGGTCTTTTGCTGAATAGCCTGCGCTACCTTGCGGGTAGTGCCTCCCCAGGAAAAATACGCTACCAGCACTTTTCCGTTTGCCGGCGCCGGAGCTGCTTCGGCCTTTTTGGTTACTGCCGCCGGTTTCGCGTCACTCTTGGGCGCCTCCGCTTTTTTCTCCCCGCCGCATCCCGTAAAAGGAATGCACAGGCAAAGCGCTAACAGTGTAAATATAATTCGTTTCAGCATAATTGCATCCTCCTTTCCTTTCGCATTACGAACATTTCAAAATGTGCGATTCCATATATTTATAATAACCATTAAAGTTGACTGTAAGTCAAGTAAAATTTTCGTACAAGCGGCAAAACGTTTTCCGGATTTATGCTATAAAACCGAAATTGATTTTTCGCATTCAATATTATTTCATATACCGGTTGGCGAAATCGGCAATTTCCTTCAGCGAATCAATGCTGTCCTGCATTTCGGGAAGCAGCAGCGCAAAGTCGTGGGACATGCCGGGATAGACCGTCAACGTAACGGTGGTCCCGTCTGCCGCAGCTTTCTCCGCCAGCCGCACACTTTCCGTCAGGAAGAGTTCGTTGCCGCCCGCCTGGATCAGCATCGGGGGCAGACCGGACAGATCCGCGTATATGGGCGAAAGCCGGGGATCCTTGCGGCTCAGCTTTCCTTTGTACTTCGCATCCTTGACCGGAATGTTCAGCGGCGTCCCTTTTCCTAAAATGACATCCTTTTCATCGTTATAATACCGGGAAGTTCCTTTCTTATGCTCAAAGGTCGTCCAGGGGGAAGCCAGTGCGATGACGCCGGGCTGAGGCAGCTTGTTTTCCTTTAAATACAGCGAAAGTTCCACAGCCAGGTTCCCTCCGGCGGAGTCACCGGTCAGAATAATGTTTTCCCCTTTAATGCCACGGTTCAGCAGCTCTTTGTAAACAGCCACCGCGTCTTCCAGTGCCGCAGGATACACATGAGCGGGCGCCAGGCGGTAATTGACAAAGTAAACTTCTCCTGCGCCCGCCAGGGTAGCCTGCCGCAATCCCAGAATGCGGTGGTTGTTGCTCATGCCGCCCACATATCCGCCGCCGTGCATCTGCAGCAACACCCGGTCGCTCTTTTTCTGCTCCGCCGTCATCCGTTCCAGGGCAATGCCGTTAACCATAACGGTTTCCATCTTCCATCCGGCCGGCGCTTCGAAGGGAGCCGGAGCCTTCATGGTACGGATATTCTGGAAATACGTTTTCATATAATCCGCAGCGTACTTTTCTTTCGCCTTTCCCTGCAGCACGATTCCGTTAGAAGGAATCGTCAGCGGCTGCGGCTCCGCCCAAATGGGGGATGCGTTGACAAATAATCCGATACTAAAGACTGCCGCTGCCAGCATTGCTTTTACTTTCAGGTTCATAGATGTATTTCCTCGCTTTCTTTGTATTGTATCCGCATACATGCGTTTTTAAAATAAAAACAGGAGCAGGATCGTCGTCCTGCTCCTATTGTAAAAAAATCATTTTGAAATGTCTAATACTGCTTTTTTATGCCAAGCGATACTTTTCAGGCATGGATGCTCCCTCTCCTTTGGATGCACACAATCTATGATACATACGACGGTAGGAAGGGATGAGAATCGCCAGCGATACGAGGAAGCTGACGTTATAGGCGTTATAGATGACCGCCATATCATGCCAGTGTGGCAGCAACGCTTCGCACCACAACACACGGAACAGGGCGTAAGCAAACAGCGCGGAAAACATGGGGATGCCCGTCTCACCCAACCCTTTGAGGCCGCCGATATACACCTGGTTCAGGGAATAGAGGAAATAGAACGGGAACGTCCAGTATACGGCGGCAAGGGCGTTTGCATGGGTCGCCGGGTCTCCGGTGAAAAACGAAACTAACGGTTCGGCAATCAGGATCAGGCCGGCACAGACAGCCATGGTACCGTAAATCGCCGTACGCCGGCTGATGCGCATGGCTTCCTCCACGCGGTCAAGCCGTCCGGAACCAAGATTTTGTCCGATAAAGCCCGTCAGCGCCATGCCATAGGCAAAGGCCGGATAATACAGGAAGCCCTCGATTTTCGCGTAGACCACCATGCCCGCCATGGCCGCGGGCCCAAAACCGTCAATACTGATCTGGATCAGCAGGGAGGAAATGCTCATAAACGCGGCCTGCATGCCCGACGGAATACCGAGACGCAGCAGTCTGAACAGTTCGGACATGGGCAGAAGTTTTGTGCCGGCAGTCAGGCGGAAACGTTCGTCAAGACGCGTAAGCCGCCAGACCATGGCAAGCCCCAGCACCCACTGCGCCGACACCGTGGCCCAGGCAACGCCTTCCAGGCCGCAGTGCATTCCCACTGCCAGTACAAGATCAAGAACTACATTCAAAATAGCCGAGCCCGCCAGAAAATAGAGCGGTGTTTTCGTGTTGCCAAGGGCACGCAAAACGCCGTTGGCAACATTATATACGAGCTGAGGAATCAGACCGAGAAAACAGATTTGGGCATACAGAAGCGCATCCCCCATCGCTTCAGCCGGACAGGAGAGCCACAACAAGTAACGTTTGCCCAGCAGTTCCCCCATCAGCGTCAGAAAAATGCCTGCAGCCGTTGCAATCGCCACCGAGGTAGCAATGGCCTGGCGCAGTTTGTCATACTGCCGCGCGCCAAAGAGCCGCGAGACAGCGGACGTGACGCCGACGCCAAAACCGATAAAGAAATTGATATGTACCGCCAACACCAGCCCGGCAACACCCACCGCCGCCAGACCGAAAGCGCCGCCGAACCGTCCTACCACGGCACAGTCCGCAATATTATAAAACTGCAGCAGAAGCTGCATAAGTAACAACGGCGCGGCATACGCCAGCAGTTTCCGGTGAATAGGACCTACGTCCATGCGCACCTCACCCGTGACCGCTTCTTCCGGCGACCCGGATGAATTTCCGTCTTTTATTGAGATTGATTCCTGTTTCGATTTACTGCAAGAAAAAATTTTCATGAAAAAAACGCCTTCCCTGCTATCTTCTTGTTGTAAAAAAGTATAGCAAATAAGACGTGTTTTCGATATGACTTAATTTTTATGATTAGTTATAACAAATTCTTATGGGTCCGCTGCATATTTTCTCTGTGCGCCAGACAACTTACAAACAAATTAAGAAGCGGCTCTTCCTCTCCGTATTTCATTTTGCCCCCACCGCATCCGACTGTAAGGTGTGCCGCAAAAATTCCAGAAAGTCAGCCGTGTCCGCACTCAACGGAGTGCCTTTGCGCGAAATATAACCGAACGCAATGCGCCCCTGCATGCCCTCCACGGGGATGCGGCGGAAATCATACTGGCGAAAAGTATCTCTGAGCCAATAGCTTCCCAAATTGCAAAGCTCTGTTTTTTCCAGCATACGGATCATCATGTGGTCGCTGTTCGTCCGTACCACGCGGCGGATGGCCAGCGTCTGCTTACTGAACGCAGGCGATCCTGTCAGAAGGTCTTCCACAGTGAAAAAATCATCTTCCAATTGAATAAAGGAAAGCGATGCCAACTCCGCCGGAGTAACGGAAGAACGATCGGCCAGCGGATGATCTTTTCCTACATAAAGCACAAGATCCGTATCAAGAAGCGGTGTAAAGGCGAGCTGGCGCCGGTCAATCAGATAGCGGAGCGCGGAACGTTTTGTATCCGGTACGAAAAGGAAACCCAGATCATACTCGTTGGCCGAAAGAAGCGCAATCATCTTTTCAATGCCACATTCCGTAAATTGCAAATAAAGACCCGGCGTCGTTTTATCGCCATGGGTGCGCTTGTTGTAAAACGCCGTCAGCATGACCGCCATGTTGCTGCTGTTGTTTGTGAGAACGCGCAGCGAATGCTCCCGCTGTTCGCAGCCCACAGAGCGAAACAGTTCGGCGTTTCGCAGTGTGTCCTGAGCATACCCGTAAACCCGTGCGCCCGCCTCCGTCAGTTCGACGCCGTTAGACCGGCGCAGAAACAGGCGCGTCCCCAGTTCCTTTTCCAGTTCGCGAATAACCATACTGACATGGGGCTGCGTCGTATAAAGTTCCTCCGCCGCCGTTGTCAGCGACCCGCAACGCGCACAGGTAACAAAATACAAAAGCTGGCGCAGTTCCATAATGAATTCCTCACTTTTACCATACCGAACCGGTTATCCTAACGTCTGCCTTCGCCAAAAACGACTTGCCGTCATCCCTACAGCCTCCGCCGTCCGCAAATATGCCTTCACCTGAAACGACTTGTCGTCATCCCTACAGCCTCCGCCCTCCGCAAGTCTGCTTCCAACCAAAACGACTGGTCGTAATCAGGACTGTCTGTGGCGTCTGTCAATCCCGGCCTGCTTATAATACCGTTCCTTTTCGGCATACATGTCCGCGTCAGCCCTGTGTTCCAGATCTTCTACCGTAGCGCCCGGATGGTCGCTGGCCGCCGCATACCCTACAGACATGGTCATCCCTTCCGTATACATGCCTCGCCAATTGGCTGCCCTGCGTCCGATCTCCTGCCGAATCTTTTCGGGTTCTTTCGTATAAACAATGGCCATAAACTCATCGCCTCCGGTCCGATAGGCTTTCCCTGACTGCCCGACGGATAAGACCAGGCAGTCCGCAGCGCCTTTGATCAGTTCGTCTCCCGCCATATGACCCTTGGCATCATTGACTGCTTTTAATCCGTTTAAGTCAACCGAAAACATCACAAAACCGGCTTCCGGCAGCCTATTTCTGTATTCGGCCAGATCGTCATCATAGCATCTGCGGTTATAGAGCCGGGTCATTTCATCCGTCATGGAAAGCCGGATCAAATGTTCCTCGCGCCTTTTTTCGTTTTCCACGTTTCGGGTTGTGTAAATCACAACATTCGGCAAGCCATCCGGCGCAGCGTCAACGGTAATGTACTGAGCCCTGAACCAGCCTGCCACCACATCGATAAAGTCGCCGCTGATAATCTTTTTGTGCCGGAGCCGCTCCCGTACCGTCGTTATGTTCGTAAAGATCAGAAAATCATCCAACTGGCTGGGCATCACAGTATTTTTCAGCCGCTGGTTCATCAGCGTATGCGTCTGCGCCTTCATGTCGATCCCGTGTTTCTTCTGCTCAACATCCCGCAAGGACATCTCCGTATTATCCACAAAGCTGATCAGATTCACATTGTCGAAGATTTCCACCATGGACTCCAGTATCTCCATTTTTTCCTGTACTTCCTGCTTCTGCTCTTTGATCACTTCATTTTGCCGGAAGGTATCCTTAAAATAATTCACGGCCAGCTTTACAATCATATAGCCGGAAACAGCCATCACCAGCGTTTCGATGGTAAAGCCCCCCATTACATCTAAAAAATAAGAGAGCGGATTCTCATAACGGGATCCCCGGCCGACATAGTAAGGTGCTGTCATCCACGTCGTTTCAAGCATCAGTATATAATTCAGACACAGCGTATAGAAATACAGCAGCCGGTCACAAAACAGAATGCTCAGGAGAGGCACAAGGAACCACGTCAGATGGACGCTTACATGGCAATACGCCATATAAACGATCAGGACGTCCAGCGCGGTAAGCGCGAACACGCTCGTAAACAGCGAATGGGGAAACCTCTTCACTGCCGCCAGATGTATTGCGGACATCACGGCAATCAGCAGGGAAATCATACAACAACTGCGAAACGTTATATCCGGAAAAATGCCGGCATCCACGCCTACTGCGATCGCCGGCCCTGCCAGTGTAAAAAGCCAGAGGATCCGGTTCAGGTACTGGTTCACCTTGATTCGATTGTTTGTCATAAAACTCTGATAGTCCTGGGAAATTACGGGGTTCATTTTCTTATCTCCTGTTAATTTCACATTTCTGTGAAACTGTGATTCTCTTTAAGAAGACGCTGGTTAAATGAGTTTGTTCGCTGGCCAAACTAATCATCGTTTCTTTAATACTCTACTATTATAGCACAAAACAGCCGCAGAAAACCCTGCGGCTGTAAAGAAAAATATATTTTTTATCGTTACAACATATTCTGTTCTTTTTTCATCTGCTGCTTTTTCTGGTACATCAGCGCATCCGCTACGGCAAGCACATCCTCGAAACTGTGATGCTCCTTCGGGTCAAAGCCGACATACGCGCCGGCCACGGAAGGAATCTCCCACGGTTCTTTCTTATCTTTCTTACGCTGTTCCTGCCACGTATAGGTATATAACAGTCTCTTGGCAGCCGTCCGAAGTGAATCCGTTCCTTCCAATACCACCACGAATTCATCCCCGCCAATGCGGTAAACCTGGCATCCGGGGAAACAGTCCTGAATCATTTCCACTACGCCGAGCAGATAACTGTCGCCCCTCTTGTGACCGTAACGGTCATTGATCAATTTCAGGTGGTTCGCGTCAAACATGACCAGACCAAAATCAGCGTTTCCTTAATGTTACAAACTGTTTTCCGTTTACAGCAGCGCCTCGATATCTTTCTCCATATCTTCCGGCGCAGCAGTGGGTTCAAAGCGTTTTACCACATTGCCTTCCCTGTCAATCAGGAATTTCGTAAAGTTCCACTTGATGCCGTCCCCCTCCAGATATTCCGGAAAGTTTGCCTTCAGGACTTCTTCCAGTTTGCCGGCAATGGGATGGTTCATGTCAAAACCTTCAAAGCCTTTTTCGTTTGTTAAAAACTTAAACAACGGCTGCGCTGTTTCGCCCCGCACATCGCCTTTTTCAAAAATCTGGAAAGTCACCCCGTAATTGAAACGGCAGAACTGTTCAATCGCTGCGTTTCCTTCCGGATCCTGTTCCGCGAACTGGTTGCAGGGGAACCCTAAAATTTCCAGCCCCTGCCCTTTGTATTTCATATACAGGTCCTGCAGTCCCTTGAATTGGGGAGTAAAGCCGCATTTGCTGGCAGTGTTGACGATAACCAGTACTTTACCTTTATAATCTGCCAGCGACTTTTCCTTACCCTGGCTGGTCTTTACCGTAAAATCATATACGCCCACAATCATTCCCTCCTTTATGTATCTTGTTTCTTCAAATTTCAGTTTCCTTAATAAGGCACAATTCTTTTCACTGCTTTTATAATCCCAGCAGCGCATCCAACTTCGCCTTGTCAAAGCTCACTACAAAATCATCTTTCCCGTCCACGGTGGTAACCGGCACGATCAGATCGCCGGAAATCTTGTAGCATTCGTCCCGGTCTTCTTCGCTCAGTTCGATGTTGTGTTCTTCAAATTCCACATTTTTGGATTTCAGATATTTTTTTACCTTCTCGCACCAGGGACAGGTCGTAATCGAATACACTTTTACCATTTTTAGTTTCCTCCTGATTCAATACTATCGTTTCCAATTCTTTGAAACTGAAAAAGATTTGCTTTTTCGCTTTCTGTTTTACTCACTGAAACACTTCGGCATCACTTTGATCCGGTTCATTCCTGTCGCATCCTGCTCAGGTACTGTTCCGCCAAGAGCGCCGCCGTAGTCCCATCTGCCGCTGCCGTTGTCAGCTGACGGATCTCTTTCACCCGCACGTCCCCCGCCGCAAATACACCCGGCAGGTTCGTCCGGCAGTCTTCGCCCGCGATGATGCGCCCGCTTTCGTCCATCTCCACCTGCCCTTTGAACAGTTCCGTGTTGGGGATCACTCCAATGTTTACGAAGATACCGTCCACAGCCACTTCCTGTTCTTTGCCGGTAGCTTTATCAACTACTGTTACAGTTTCCAGTTTTCCGTCGCCATGGAGCGCTTTGATTTCCGTGTTCAGGCAGATGGTCGCCTTTTCATTCTTTTTCAGCCGTTCCTGGGAAACAGTATCCGCTTTTAACTGGGAACGGTGAATCAGCAGCAGCTTCGATGCATATTTGGTGAGGAAATTGGCCGCGTCCACTGCCGCGTTGCCGCCGCCCATCACCGCGATCACCTTGTCCTGATACATGTGGCCGTCACACAATTCGCAGTAATGCACACCCCGTCCGGCATATTTTGCCTCTTCTGCCAGAGGGAGCTTGCGGCGATTCATACCGGAAGCGATGATCACCACATCCGCTTCGTAGATGCACCCTTCCGTTTCCACAATCTTCGGTGATTTGGTCAAATCTACGCGTTCAATCGGATCAAATTCATCCACCTCGGCGCCGAAAGATTCCGCCTGCTGCTGCACCGTCGCAATGAGGTCCCCGCCGGCAATCACCTTGTGACCGGGATAATTCTCAATCCCTGTGGCATTGGCGATCTGTCCGCCCACCAGCGCGTTTTCCAATACCAGCACAGAGAGATTCATGCGCCCGGCATATAAAGCGGCCGTCAGGCCTGCCATCCCTGCGCCGATAATAATAATATCCTTCTGTTTTGTTTCTTTCGCCATGGAATCCCTCCCTGTCATTTAATCTTACATTTATTGTAGCATAGTTGTCACTGTCAAATTTTGATTTTTGTATGAAACCTTCCTGCATTATTTCTTTCAGATGTTTTCAGAAATTCTAAACCAGCATTTCTTCTTTTTGAACGGCGCGGCCCGGTTCGAGAACCAGGAACTGATCGTCCCACCTTCCGCTAAACAGTTTTTCCAAAAGATGGATGCCGGCCTCCACATATTCCATCTTCGCGCCAAGCCAGTCCGCATCCTTTTTTACAACAGCCGCGTATTCCGGCCGGCGGCACTGATTGATACCCGTGTCCATAACGGATATGGTGTTATATAAATCCATCCATTCCTTGTGCCGCTTTTCCGCTGTCTCCTCGTCTACATTGTATGCTTTTACCAATCTTTCAAAAATGGCCTTAAAGGATTCCGTGGAAGGATCCATAGCCCGCACATAAAGATGACCGGGCGTTTTCAGATTGCTGACAGGATCATCCTTTGTCTGAAGCAAAAGCGATACGCAGTCATCCACCCGCGGAATAACAAGGCGGTAACGGGACTGCACCTGATTCCAGGAACCGCCGCAAAATCCCATGCAGACTAACACCGTATCGATTTCTTCCGGCATCCGTTCCAATTCTGCTTTGATATGTTCCTGCATTTCAGCAGGGTCCCTGTGATAGATGCGGTTGAGATATCTGACCCGCATCTTTGTTCCCACGCTGGCCTGTGCCGCTTCCACATATTCCGTAAGTGAGCTGCAGGCCAATATGATTGTCTTCTCCTGATTCATAATTGTTTTATCCTGATTCATCGTATCGCCTCGCAAATACCATATTGCCAATATCAAAAACCATATTACGAATCACGAAATACCTCCGCTAACCATGTATTTTATATCCGTTCCAATTATCAATGCAGATCAGTTCTTCCGTCTGCCAGACATATCACTCATGTTTTGCCTTGCAAATTAACTGCGTCATGGTCCCCATGGGGCAATACACGCACCAGGAACGGGGCTTCCACAGCAACAGGGAAATAAGGCCCAACACCGTAGACGTGATCATGATACTGTAAAAGCCAAAGGCGAACTGCGCGACCCAAGGCGTAACCGCACCGCTGTAAGCCCATTGCCAGGGTAATTTGCAAATGTCAAGCAAAATTTTACATCGTAAGGTAATGAGATCTTTACATCGTTCGGTAAGCAGTTTTTTACATAGCTTGGTAAGGAGTTTTTACATCCTTGTCAGGTAGCCGCAAGGCAACTGT